>Ga0256838_1000607_pt1 | contig 20691 bp, 26 predicted proteins | sample 4571419metaG_FD_185978 | JGI IMG/M metagenome (GOLD analysis project Ga0256838, IMG submission 185978) | Hydrothermal vent microbial communities from Guaymas Basin, Mexico - 4571-419 | ecosystem: Environmental > Aquatic > Marine > Hydrothermal vents | place: Mexico: Guaymas Basin | collected...
ATTGAAGTAACGCTTGACCCGTGTGAAAAAGAGCAGTTCAGACGTTCAACGGCAGCCGTTAAGCAGATGATAGACGTGCTTGAGAGAGACTTTTTTAAGGAGAATAAATGAGAGTCGTAAAATATGACGATATCGTAAAATCAATAAGAGATATGATAATTTACTCAACAACACATCTTTCGCCTGATATGAAAAAAGCTTTAGAAGAAGCTTATAAAAATGAAAAAAGCGAAGTAAGTAAAGCTGTTTTAAAACAAATTCTTGATAATGCAAAAATTGCAGAAGAAGAATGGAAACCTTTATGTCAGGATACCGGGCTTGCAATTTATTTTGTAAAAGTAGGAGAAGATGTTAAGGTTGAGGGCGGAAGTCTTAAAGATGCCATTTATGAGGGAACAGAAAAAGGTTATAAAGAAGGATATTTAAGAGCTAGTACATGTGATTGTTTTACAAGAGCAAATCTTAAAGATAAAGTTGGATATAACCTGCCTCCTGTAATTTATTTTGATATTGTTCCCGGTGATAAAATAGAAATTGAATATGCTGCAAAAGGCGGTGGAAGTGAGAATGTAAGCCGTGCGACAGTTCTTGCACCTGCGGCCGGAAAAGAAGGAATTAAAGAGTTTGTTAAAAAAGTTGTAAGTGATGCCGGTCCAAACCCTTGTCCACCGCTTGTTGTCGGAGTTGGAATTGGAGGAAGTTTTGATTACGCGGCTGTTATGAGCAAACATGCTCTTTTTAGAGATATAGGAACTAAAAATCCGGACCCTGAACTTGATGAGCTTGAAAAAGAACTTAAAGAAGAGCTTAACAAACTTGGAATAGGTGCCATGGGAATGGGTGGAACTGAAACCGTTTTAGCAGTCCATATAGAAACGTTCCAACCGGGCAGGATGTGTCATATTGCATCGCTTCCAGTGGCTGTTAATATTCAATGTCACAGCAGCAGACACGCTCATATTACTATTTAAAGGAATAAAAATGGCAGAATACAGATTAAAAACTCCTTTAACAGATGAAGATGTAGAAAAATTAAAAGCAGGAGATATTGTATATCTAACTGGGACTGTGTATACCGCAAGGGATGCCGCTCACAAAAGACTTGTTGATTTAATTAATGAAAATAAAGAACTCCCTTTTGATTTAAAAGGAGCTGTGATTTATTATGTAGGTCCAACTCCTCCAAAACCGGGAGAGGTAATCGGAAGTGCCGGACCTACTACAAGTTACAGAATGGACCCTTATGCACCTATTTTAATTGAAAAAGGGCTAAAAGGTATGATTGGTAAGGGTAAAAGAAACGAAACTGTAAAAGAAGCATGTAAAAAACACAAAGCCGTTTATTTTGGAGCAGTTGGAGGAGCGGCCGCACTTATTGCAAAAGCTATTAAAAAGGCTGAGGTTATCGCTTATCCTGAGCTTGGACCTGAGGCTATAAGAAGACTTGAGGTAGAAGATTTTCCTGTAGTTGTAGTTAATGATGTATACGGAAACGACCTTTATGAAATGGGAAGAAAAGAGTGGGAAGAAAAATAAAATTCTAAAAGGAGAGTAAATGAATATTCATGAATATCAGGCAAAAGAGATATTTAGAAAATATGGAGTGCCAACTCCAAGAGGAGGAGTTGCCTTTTCCGGACCTGAGGCTAGAAGAGTAGCCGAAGAGCTTGGAGGTAACCTTTGGGTTGTAAAAGCTCAAATTCACGCGGGTGGTAGAGGAAAAGCAGGTGGAGTTAAACTTGCAAAAACTCTTGATGAAGTTGAAAAAATAGCAGAAGAAATGCTTGGAATGACGCTTGTAACCCATCAAACAGGACCTGAGGGAAAAGTAGTAAAAAAAGTTTATATTGAGGAGGGTGCTGATATTAAAGAAGAGTATTATCTTGGAATGGTGCTTGATAGGGCGCTTGAAATGCCTGTAATGATGGCAAGTACTGAGGGTGGAATGGAAATTGAAGAAGTTGCTGCTAAAACTCCTGAAAAAATTGTAAAAGTGGCAATCGACCCGACAATTGGTTTTCAACCTTTTCATGCCAGAAAATTGGCATTCGGACTTGGTCTTGGAAAAGACGAACAAAAAGAATTTATAAAATTTGCAAACGCTTTATATAAAGTATATATGGATAACGATGCCGAAATGATTGAAATCAACCCGTTAATTAAAACGGGAGAAGGGAAATTCCTAGCCCTTGATGCAAAAATGGGATTTGATGACAATGCACTTTACAGACATCCGGATATTGCGGATATGAGAGACTTAGACGAAGAAGAACCAACTGAAATAGAAGCTAAAAAATACGGATTAAGCTATATCAAACTTGACGGAAATGTAGGATGTATGGTTAACGGTGCTGGGCTTGCAATGGCTACGATGGATATTATTAAACATGAAGGTGGAGAACCTGCAAACTTCTTAGACGTTGGTGGTGGAGCAAATCCTGACACTGTTGCAAAAGGATTTGAAATTATTCTAAGCGATCCGAATGTAAAGAGTATTTTTGTAAATATTTTCGGTGGAATTGTTAGATGTGACAGAATTGCAAACGGAATTCTTCAGGCTACTGAAAAAGTGGAAGTAAATGTCCCTGTAATTGTAAGACTTGATGGAACAAATGCCGAGGAAGCTGCGGAAATTCTAAGAAATGCAAACATTAAAAACATTATTCCTGCGACTGATTTAAAAGATGGAGCGCAAAAAGCCGTAAAAGCTGCGAAAGGAGAGCTATAATGAGTATTTTAGTAAATAAAGACACAAAAGTAATTGTTCAAGGATTTACAGGAAAAGAAGGGACTTTCCATTCAGAACAGTGTATGGCCTACGGGACTCAAATCGTAGGAGGTGTAACTCCAAACAAAGGCGGGATGACACATCTTGGGAAACCTGTGTTCAATACAGTTGAAGATGCCCTAAAAGCCACAGGAGCCACTGTCAGTATGATTTTCGTTCCTCCTGCATTTGTTGCCGATGCAGTGATGGAAGCGGCTGATGCGGGGATAGAACTTGCCGTAATTATTACAGAAGGTGCGCCTGTTAGAGATATGATGTATGCAAAACATTATGCGACTAAAAAAGGCATGAAAACAATAGGACCAAACTGTCCTGGAATTATTACAGCAGAAGAGTGTAAAATAGGAATTATGCCAGGACATATTTTTAAAAAAGGAAATGTTGGACTTATTAGTAAATCCGGAACCCTAACATATGAAGCAAGTAATCAGGTTGTAAAAGAAGGTCTTGGAATAACAACAGCGGTCGGTATTGGAGGAGACCCGATTATTGGTCTTAGTTATAAAGAGCTATTACCAATGTTTGAAGCAGACCCTGAAACAGAAGCAATCGTTATGATTGGTGAAATCGGAGGAGACCTTGAAATTCAAGCTGCAAAACTTATAAAAGAAAAAATTACAAAACCCGTAATTGCTTTTATTGCAGGTCAAACCGCTCCTAAGGGTAAAAGAATGGGGCATGCCGGGGCTATTATCAGCGGAAGCAAAGGTACGGCGGCTGAGAAAATGGCTGCATTAAAAGAAGCTGGAGCGTATGTAGTTGAAAGTCCAGCGGATATTGGGGCTACAGTAGCAAAAGCTTTAAAAGAGAGAAAATAATCAAACTTTTAACCCTTTTTTTGGGGTTTTTTTGATTTTAAAATTAGTGACAGAGGAATAAATTTTTTATAGAGAATGTTACATTTTTACTCAAAAAAGCTTTAAGCTGTTTTAAATAGGCTTAGTTTAGTCTTATTTTTGTTATTATAAAATAAATCAAAAAAAGGAGAATAAATGGCTTTAAATGTAGATTTTAGATTAAAAGCTCCGGCAAATACACCTGTTTGGGTTGATGAAGCGAAATGTAAAAGCTGTGAACTTTGTGTTGAGTTCTGTCCTACAGGCGTACTTGAGATGATTCCAGACCCTCATAATATTTTGGGTCAGATGGTAAAGGTAACACATCCGGAATATTGTATAGGATGTAAAGAATGCGAACTTGAATGTCCTGATTTTTGTATTTTTGTAGCTGAAAGAGATGAATATAAATTTAAAAAACTTAATGAAGTTAAAAAGCTAAAAGGAGAAGCGTAATGCCAAGAGAAATCGTAAGTACAGGAAACCAATTAGCGGCACTTGCAGCAATTGACGCAGGGTGTAGATTTTTTGGTGGATATCCAATTACTCCAAGTAGTGAAATTGCTCATGAAATGAGTAGATTACTTCCAAAAGTGGGTGGTGTGTTTATTCAAATGGAAGATGAAATTGCGGGTATTTCAGTAGCACTTGGTGCAAGTATGAGCGGTGTAAAATCAATGACAAATACATCAGGTCCTGGTATTAGTTTGAAGTCTGAGCAAATCGGTCTTGCATTTATGGCAGAAGTTCCTCTTGTAATCACAAATGTAATGAGAGGAGGTCCAAGTACCGGTCTTCCAACAAGACCTCAGCAAGGTGATATTTTACAAGCTCAAGCGCCAACTCACGGTGATTATCAGTCTATTACTTTATGTGCGGGAAGTCTTGAAGAGTGTTATACTGAAACTGTTAGGGCATTTAATCTGGCAGAAAGATTTATGACACCTGTATTTGTGTTACTTGACGAAACACTTGGACATATGATAGGAAAAGCTGAGTTACCTGATAAAGAAGAAGTTGAGAAAAATATAGTTAATAGAAAAGTTTACGAAGGAGACCCTAAAGAGTATCTTCCTTACGCTGTCGGGCCAGATGAACCAGCTGTGCTTAATCCATTTTTTAAAGGATACAGATATCATATCACAGGACTTCATCACGGACCAACAGGATTTCCAACGGAAGACGCTAAAATCTGTCAAGAATTAATAGATAGATTGTTTAACAAAATTTTAGCTCATAAAGATGAGATTGAAAGTTATGAAGAGTTTATGCTTGATGATGCCGATATGGCTGTAATTGCTTATGGAAGTGTGAGTTTAGCGGTTAAAGAAGCTATTAAAGAGTTAAGAAAAGAAGGTATAAAAGTAGGGCTTTTCAGACCAATTACACTTTGGCCAAGTCCGGAAGAAAAAATAGATGAAGTATGTAAAAAATTTGATAAAGTATTAGTAACTGAAATGAACAAAGGTCAATATTTTAAAGAAATCCAAAGAGCAAGCGGAAGAAAAGCAGAAACATTTGATACACTTTTTAAAGCAAACGGAAGACCAATCAGTCCGGCCGAAATTAAAGCAAAACTTAAAGAAATGGCATCAAGATAAAAATATAAATTATAAGGAGTAACAATGGCATTTAATTACGATTATTATTTAAGAACCGATAAAATGCCGACACTTTGGTGTTGGGGATGTGGTGATGGTATTATTATGAAAGCGATGATAAGGGCTTTTGCAAAGCTTGGTTGGGATAAAAATGATATTTGTATAGTATCCGGTATCGGATGTAGTGGAAGATTTAGTAGTTATATTGATGCAAACACTGTGCATACGACTCACGGAAGAACTGTGGCATACGCTACGGGGATTAAACTTGCAAATCCCGATAAACACGTAATCGTTGTGGCAGGTGACGGTGACGGACTTGCAATCGGTGGTAACCATACAATTCATGGGTGTAGAAGAAATATTGACTTAAATTTTGTACTTATCAATAACTTTATTTACGGGCTTACAAACAGCCAGGTATCTCCTACTACGCCAAAAGGTGCGTGGTCTGTAACTACTCAATATGGAAATATAGACCCGACTTTTGACCCGGCAGAACTTGCTAAAGGTGCGGGAGCTACATTTATCGGAAGAGAAAGCGTAGCTGAAGCTCAAAAACTTGAAAGACTGTTTATTAAAGGATTTCAACATAAAGGATTTAGTTTCTTTGATGTGCATTCAAACTGTCACGTAAACTTCGGTAGAAAAAATAAACTAGCAAATGCTAAGAAAAATATGGATTGGATTGAAGAGAGATTAGTTCCAAAAGCTAAATGGGATAAACTAAGTCCTCAAGAGCAGTATGAACTTAAAAAACAAGGAAAATTTCCAAGAGGTGTTTTATACCAGGTAGAAGAGCCAGAATATTGTGAAGAGTATTATAAATTAATTGACAGAGTAAGGGGTAACTCATGAGAAAACAATTAAGATTTACAGGAGTTGGAGGACAGGGTGTCCTTCTTGCCGGTGAAATTTTGGCAAGAGCGTATGTAAAAGCAGGTAAGTATGGAGTTCAGGTTGGTACATATACTTCTCAAGTAAGAGGAGGTCCTACTAAAGTTGATATTATTTTAGATGATGAACCTATTCTTTATCCTTATGCTGTGGATGGTGAGATTGATTTTATGTTAAGTGTTGCTGATAAATCTTATCATCTTTTTAAAGATGGAGTAAAAGAGGGGGGAATTATAGTATATGAGCCAAATCTTGTTTATCCTACTGAAGATGATAAAGCAAAATGGAAAATGTTTCCTATTGAAGTTATTACTATAGCAAAAGAAAAAGTTGGAAACGTTATTACACAATCAGTTGTAGCTCTTGCCATTGCTACTAGAATGAACAATCTTGATAAAGATTTAGTTTATGAAGCAATGATAGAAACAGTCCCTGCTAAAGCTGTAGAAATTAATAAAAAAGCTTTTGAGCTTGGATATCAAGAAGCTGAGGAAGTACTTTCTAAATATTCTTAATTTCTTCCTCTTTTTTTATAAAAAAGAGAAAAAGAGAATTATTTATTAGAGCTTATTGCTTTAAGAGCTCTTTGTAAAAGTTCTCCGTGATAAACTTCCTGACGAGAAATAAAAAGTAAAAAGTCACTTAATTCTTTGTTACCTATTTTTTCAGCTAAAATCAAGCATTGTTTTTCTGCATCCATTTCTTCTTCTATATTTTCTTTTAAAAATTTAATTATTCCTATATTTTCATATTTCTCATGCGGAATAGGTCTTGGAAGAGTAAGTACTCCCATTTTACTTGCAAGTTCGGCAAATCTTTTTAAATGATAAATAGAATCATATGCTAAATCGGTAAAAGCCGAATTTGCTATGCTTATATTACTGTGAACTTTTAAATAGCTATATATAGTAATTAATTCATACTCTTTAAATGTTTCTTCCATTAAGAAAAATACCAGTGCTGCTTTTGCTTTTTCATCAAGTTCAACTCCGGGAAGTTCTTTTTGCTCGTTAAATGCCGTAATCTCTCCTTCTACGTCTAAACTTCTTAATTCTTCTATAAAATAGGTATCATCATTTCTCAATCTGTTGATTGTAGGAGTGTCTTCTCCCTCATAAAGAGCTATATTTTGGTCAAGGTCGTCTATTAACACTTCTAATAAATCTTCTTCTCTTGAAACTTTTATTTTTGCAATTTCTTTTTCATCAAAATCCATATTGAATTTAATACCCTCATTTACCGCATCTTGCATAGCCCATACCATATGTCTGTATTTAAACATCGCTATATCTTCTAGTTTCTCTCTTACATCAGGTTCTTTAACCATAACACTTGCATATATGAATTTTATGAAACTTTCGTGTTGGAATCTTATGAGTTTTGGATAATCCATTTTAAACTCTCCTTTTTTTAATTAATTATAGCCAATAATAAAAATTTTTTCTTGATATATATCAAATTTTAGAGTTTTTAACATATTTAATTGCGTTTTCGTAACTTTTTGTTTTTGCCACTCCCTTATATGCTATATCAAATGCCGTTCCATGGTCTACCGAAGTTCTTAAAATAGGGAGATTTAAACTTACATTTATACTTTCATCGAAGTAAAGGGATTTTAAAGGGGCTAAACCCTGGTCGTGATACATTGCTATAAAAACACCTTTTTGTTTTATAAAAGCTATATCAGGTACTAAAGGTCCGTAAAAAGTATTTTTTTGTAAAGTTTCGTTTGCTTCTATAATTGCCGGCAGTATCTCTTTTATTTCCTCATCGCCTAAGACTCCCCCGTCTCCTGCGTGAGGATTTAATGCTAAAACCCCTATATTGTTAAACCCTGTGGATTTATAAAAATCAATCATAAATTCAAGAAGTTTTTCTTTTTTGATTTTGCTAGGGACTTCTTTTAGAGGTATATGTTCGGTAAACAAAGCTACATAAAGTTTTGGACAGCCTAACATCATAATAGCGTTTTTTTTGAAAACATCTCTTAAAACTTCCGTATGACCCTTGTATTTTATTCCCGCTTTAGCCCAGCTTTCTTTATGAATAGGAAGAGTGGTTATTGCATCAACTTTTTTTTCTTTTGCTAAATTTATGGCAGCTAAAAAACTTTTATATGAAAATTCTCCCGACTCGGCGTCTATTTTTCCAGGCTTTATTTCAAAATCGCCTTTTATTTCGTAAATTTCAAAATCTTCAGGAACGGGAGTATTTAGAAGATTTGAGGCTTTTTTTAACATTTTTTCGTTTATGCAGTATATTGGTTTTACAAGTTTTTTTATTTTATTATGGGATTTTAGGGCGATTTCTATACCCACTCCGTTTAAGTCTCCAACGCTTACGGCTACGGTTTTCAATTTAACTCCTTTGCAAATTCTCTAGCTTTAAGTAAATCGTCTTTCGTATCTATTCCGAAACTTTTTGTATTTACTTTTATCATAGTTATTTTTTTTCCATTTTCTATAACCCTTAACTGTTCGAGTTTTTCTATATGTTCAAGCTCTCCTTTTAAAGTAACGAATGTATCAAGACTTTTTTTTGTAAATCCGTATATGCCTATATGTCCAAAATATGTATGGGGCGTTTTGTCTCTATTGTAAGGGATTTTGCTTCTTGAAAAATATATTGCGTTACCTTTTTTATCTAAAATTACCTTAACAAGGTTAGGGTCTTCGGCCTGGAGTTCGCTTATTTCTTTATAGCAGCTTACCATGGGAAAAGAAGTGTTTTTAATCTCTTCAATTTTGTCTTTAACCTTCTTTAGAATTTCCGGTTCTAAAAAAGGCTCGTCTCCTTGCATGTTTATTACTATATCATCTTCTTTTAGGCCTAAAATATCTGCGGCTTCTTTAATTCTGTCACTGCCGCTTTTGTGATTTTTATCAGTCATAACAGCTTTAAAGCCGTATTTTTCGCATACTGTTACAACTTCTTCACTGTCGGTAGCTATGCATACGTCATCTACCTGGGCCGCTATTTGGGCGCACCATATAATTATAGGCTTTTTATTTATTTCGGCTAATACTTTTTTGGGGAGTCTTGAAGAGGAGAGTCTTGCTGGAATAATTATCATTTGCTTCCTTTTTGGTTATAATTTTACAAAAAAAGGAAAAGTTATGGTTGATAAAATAAAAGAAAAAGTAAAAAAAGCAAAACATATGGACGAACATAAAAAGAGCGTTATTTTAGAAAAGATAGAAGAATGGAGACATGACAAAGAAGCGGTTAGTCTTATTCCCTCTTTATTAATGAAATATTACAAAGAGGATATTAAACCTATTTTAGACGAACTGGGGCTTACGGATTGATACTTTATCAGCCAGAAAACGGATACTGTTATAACAGTGATACAATGTTTTTATATGATTTTATCAGTAAATTTAATATTAAAGGCGATGTTTTAGAAGTAGGAGGAGGATGCGGTGTTTTGGGACTTCTTTTAAAAAGGGATTTTCCAAAAATATCTCTTAGTATTATAGAAAAACAAAAAATTATGGCTGAATTTATTAAAAAAAATATAAAAGAAAATGCTCTAAAAGCGGAAGTGATAGAAGGTGATTTTTTAACTGCCGAGATTAATAAAAAATTTGATTTTATTGTTTCAAACCCCCCTTTTTATAAAGGGACGTTAAAAAGTGAAAACGAAATTATAAAAATAGCCAGGTATGAAGAGTATCTTCCCATAAAAGAATTTTTTGAAAAAGTGAATACTCTTTTAAAAGAAAGAGGCGAATTTATTTTTTGTTACGATGCAAAAAGAATTGACGATATTGTCAAATATATGCCCGTGCCTTTAAAAATTACCGATATTAGATTTATGCATCCAAGGCTTAATAAAAAAGCCACCTTAGTGATGGTAAGGGCTAAAAGACATGCTAAATCGATGGTTTTTATTCATCCTCCTCTTATAGGGTTTGAGGGAGAGTCTTATTCCGAAGAAGCGGCTAAGATATATAAAAAAGCGGCTACTAAAAGCGTAAAAATTTAATTGAAAACGGAGTTGAGAATTGAGAATTATTGAAAAAGAGAATTTTCCTTATAAATTTGATGCCGATGCCTGTAAAACATGTGAGGGTAACTGTTGCATAGGGGAGAGCGGATATATCTGGGTTACGCCTCAGGATATTAAAAACATATCAGAGTTTTTAGATATTGATGAGGAGCTGTTTAAAAAAACATTTTTAATTAAAGTGGGATATAAATATTCTATTAAAGAAAAACCTTATAAAAACGGATTTGCATGTATTTTTTTCGAAAAAGGATGTAAAATTTATCCTGTAAGGCCAAAACAATGCAGAACGTTTCCTTTTTGGGATTATTTCAAAGATAGAATTGATGAATTAAAAAAAGAATGCCCGGGTATAATAGAAGTGAAAAGTGAAAAATGAAAAGTGAAAAATTAATTGGATTATTAATTTTATTTTTAATTATAACAGGATGCAGTGTTAAACAGCCGCCTGTTGGTAAAAAAGTGATACCCAATGAAGACGAATATATAATAAAAGCTCTTTTGTATGAAAAAAACGGAGATTATAATACTTCTATAAAAATATATGAATTTTTGTATCGTAAAACCAAAAAGCCGGTTTATTATGAAAAATTAGTGGAAAATTTGTATTTTCAAAAAAAATATGAAGAAGTTATAAAAAAAGCTGAGGAGTTTCTTAAAAAGAAATTTGATAAAAAAATTTTTGAATATGAAATATTTGCTTTATTGAATTTAAAAAAATACGATAAAGCCAAAAAACTTCTTTTAACAAAACTTAACAAAAAAGATGATTTTTTTTATTCTATGATGAGTTTTATTCTTATAAAAGAACAAAAATTTAAAGAAGCTCTTTATTATATGAAGTCTCTTTATGCTTTAAAACCCACAAAAGAAGTTCTGCTTAATCTAGCTGATTTGCTTATAGAGTTAAAAAGATACAACGAAGCTTTGGCTTATCTTAGAACGCATCTTGGATTGTATGGTTGTGAGTTTGATATATGTAAAAGAATGGCTCTTATTTACAAAAGTCTTTATGATTATAAAAATCTTGCGGCTATTTATGAAAAACTTGGAAAATTTGATAAAAAATATTATATATTGGCTTTGAATATATATATTCAGCAGGGAGACTTTAAAAGTGCCGAAAAGCTGATAAAGAAATATTCGCTTGGTGATGAATATTTAATGCTTTTGTATCTACAGAAAAAGGATTTTAGAAAGGCGGCCTTTTTGGCTCTTAAATTATATAATAAAACGGCGGATAACAGATATTTGCTTAAATACTGCGAATATCTTTATCATGATACTCCTTCAAAAAAAGAGATAAAAGATATAGCTAAAAAGCTTGAATATCTTTTAACTTTTTATCCGACTCCTTATATGTATAATTTTTTGGGGTATCTTTTAATAAAGTATGACCTTGATGTTAAAAAAGGGCTTGAGTATGTTCAAAAGGCTCTTATGGCCGACCCTGAAAATATGGAATATATCGATTCTCTTGCATGGGGGTATTATAAACTCGGAAAATGCAAAAAAGCATGGGATATTATACAATACATAAAATTAAATGACAAAGAAATTTTAGAACATAAAAAAAAGATTAAAGAGTGTGTTGAAAAATCACCAAAAGGAAAAAAATGATACTGGATAAAATTATTGAAAAAACCAAAAAAGAGCTTGAAAAACGAAAGAATAAAGAAGATTTTGAAAAATTTTTAAAAGTAAAAAGAAATTTTAGAAATGTTAAAAAAGCTTTGAAATCAACTCCTGAAAATCCTTACAGAATTATTGCCGAAGTTAAAAAAGCAAGTCCTAGTAAAGGAGTTATAAGAGAAGATTTTGACCCTGTAGCTATAGCGAAAGAATATAATGAAGTAGCTGATGCTATGAGCGTTTTAACCGAGCCTTATTTTTTTCAGGGTAGTTTGGAGTATTTAAGAAAAATAAATGAATTCAGTAAAATTCCTCTTCTTAGAAAAGATTTTATAATAGACGAATTTCAAATAGCCGAAGCTTACGCCTCTGGGGCTGATTTTATTTTACTTATAGCAAAAGCCCTTGATGTAAATCAATTAAAAAGGCTTTTTAATTTTGCTAAAAATATGGGACTTGAAGTTTTATTTGAAATTCATGATATGCAGGATTTACAAAAAGCGTTGGATGTGGGGGCTGATATTATAGGTTTTAATCACAGGGATTTAAAAACTTTTAAAATGGATATGGACCTTAGCAAAAAATTAATTCCCTATTTACCTGAAAATGTTATAATAGTAGGAGAGAGCGGGATAAATGATTTTGAGACGGTGAAAAAACTTCATAAAAACGGAGTTGACGCGTTTTTAGTGGGAGAATATTTTATGCGCCAAAAAGATATTAAAAAAGCCGTTTTGCAATTAAAGGGGGTGAGATGAGTTTAAAATTTATATTTAAAGATTTAATATTAAGCCTTGTTTTTACTTTTATTATGTATCTGTTTTTAAGATTTTTAGAAGTTGATAAATCTTCAATTCCTTATATTTTAAGCACTGTGTTTGGGATAATATTTTCTTTTTCCCTTTTTATGTCTCTTTATGTTTCAAAACTTCAGCTTCAACTTGATGATTTAAATAAAGAACTTGAAAAACTTTCAAAATTCGATGAGGTTACGGATTTATTCAACAGGAATTATTTCTTTGCAATGGCCCAGAAATATATGGATATTTCCAAAACAAAAAAAATACCTCTTAGTATTATGATGTTGGATATAGATTATTTTAGAAATATTCAAAACAGATATGGAATAGCGTTGAGCGATAAAATTTTAAAAGAGATAGGAAAAATTTTAAAAGAGAAAAGAAAAGGGGATATAATAGCCAGATTTGGAGGAGATGAGTTTATTATTATGAGTTTTGGGAATAAAAAGGAACTTATGGATTTTGCAAAAGATATAAATCGTTTAAAAGTAAAAGTTAACGGTAAAGAAATTATAGTTACTTTTAGTATAGGTATAAGCGAAATAGGCGTTTTTGACAATATGGATACGGCTATTAAAAAAGTACAGGAAGCCGTTATTCTGGCAAAATCAAAAGGGGGCAACAGGGTTGATTATTTGGAACACTTTTTGCTCTTGAATTAAAAAAGGAAGAGAGTGAGAAGAGGTTTTGTAGCAATAGGAATTTTAATTTTATTTGTCGGGTGTGCTAAGCATCCTATGGACCCTACTATCAAAATGACACCTCCTAAATATGTTCAGCAGATGCCAAGTAAAGATGACGAAAGCGTTAATAATCCCGGTTCTCTTTTTACTAATGAAGACAATCTTTTTTCGGATACAAAAGCAAAAAAAGTTAACGATATTGTAACGGTGTTGATTACGGAAAGAATTTCCCAATCCTCTCAGGCCAGCAAAAAACTAAACGAAGCGAATAGCGGAGGAGGGGCTTTTGACGCTACTGTTGGAGCAAATGCCATGTTTAACGGACATAATGTAATGAGTCTTGGGAAAACAGGAATAGGGCTTACTCTTCCTGCGATGAATTCGGATAGAACCTTTCAGGGAAGCGGTACTCAGCAAAGAAACGAAAAATTTGAAACTACTGTTAGTGCCAGAATAGTAAAAATATTGGCAAACGGTAACTATTATATTTACGGGACAAGAGAAATTTTTGTTGACGGTCAAAAACAGATTATTCAAATCAGCGGAGTTATAAGACCAGAAGATATCAGTCCCGATAATACCATAGATTCGAAATATATAGCGGATGCAAAAATAGCGTATAAAACGGAAGGGGATTTAAAAAGATTTACAGAACAAAACTGGTTTGCCAAATTTTGGGATGCGGTTGTGCCTTGGTAATGTGTTAAATTAAGAATGTAAAAAATTAAAAATTAAACTAAAATAAAATTAGTTATGGCATCGGCTAATAAAAAGTCTTTTGAAAAAATCCGGTTTTCTTTTTTTATCAGTTTATTTTCAGATATTAAAATATCAACTCTTTTTTTCTCTTCTTCATTTAAAATACTTTCATCAAATCCAACGATTGAGCGCAGTCCCAGAAATACTTTTTCTTTTTTTATATCTTCATCAAAGAGGTGTTCGAATTTGTATTTTGTAGGGTTTTTTAAATATTTATAAACATCTTGCTTTGTATAATATCTTTTCATTTTCAATTTTTCATTTTTCATTTTGCATTTCTTAAATCCGACGGCCCCGGCCCCTATTGCGGTATATTCTTTTCCCTCCCAATACCCCAAATTATGAAGACATGGGTTTCCGAAATTAGAAATTTCATATTGAAAAAATTTTTCTTTTATCTTTTCTATAAACCATATTTCCATATCTTCATTATATTTTCTTTTAGAAAAGTCCCCTTCCCATTTAGTGTTTTTTTCGATTGTTAAAGAATAAGCGCTTATATGCGTAACAGGAAGTGAAAAAGCTGTTTTTATATCGTTTTCAAGTAAATTTTTTGTATCCATTGCAGTAGAATAAATAAGGTCTAGGTTTATGTTTTCAAATCCGGCTTTAAAGGCGTTTTCAACGGCGTTTATAGCCTGTTTGGGAGAATGGTTTCTATTCAAGAATTTTAATTTTTCTTTATTAAAACTTTGAACTCCAAAACTTATTCTGGTGACACCCATATTTTTTATCTCTTTTAACCATTCATATGAGACATTTGGATTGCATTCGATTGTAATTTCTTTTGTATTGGAAAGATAAGGAGATAAAAGTGAGAACAGTTTTTCATAAAAGCTTATCGGCATAGTAGATGGGGTGCCTCCGCCTATAAAAACAGTGTAAATATTATCAATATCTTTTTTTTCAACATTCCACTGTTTTTTGAGTGCTTCGAAATATATTTTTTTAAGGTGATTTAGATTGGTATATGAATTAAAAGCACAATAATTACATTTACTGTCGCAAAAAGGTATATGAATATATAATAATTTTTCATTTTCCATTTTCAATTTTCCATTTTTAGATATAATTTTACAAAAAAAAGGTGCAGTTTTGAAAAAATATAGACCAAACGTTGCGGCTATTGTTTTATCTCCGAAATATCCGGAAAAAGTGGAAGTATTGATTGCAAAACGAACCGATGTTGACGCATGGCAGTTTCCCCAGGGCGGAATAGATGAGGGAGAAACCCCTAAAGAAGCTCTTTTTAGGGAACTAAAAGAGGAAATAGGCACTGATGATATTGAAGTTATAGCTGAAATGCCGGAATGGCTGAGCTATGATTTTCCAAAAAGAATAGCTGAAAAAATGTATCCGTATGACGGACAGACTCAGAGATATTTTTTAGTAAAATTAAAACCGAACGCTAAAATAAATCTTAAAACGGAAATCCCTGAATTTAAAGATTATAAATTCGTTCCTATAGATGAGGTATTTAAATATGTAAAGTCTTTTAAAAGACCGGTATATAAAGAAGTAATAGATTATTTTAAAAAAGAAGGTTATTTGTAAAGGGAAAAAATGTTGGTAGTTCAAAAATTTGGTGGTACAAGTGTAGGAGATTTGGATAGAATTCAAAACGTTGCCAATATAGTAAAAAGTTATAAAGAAAATGGTGATGACGTTGTTGTAGTAGTATCTGCGATGGCTGGAGAGACAAATAAACTGCTAGAATATGCAAATCATTTTAGTAAAACCCCTCCTCAAAGGGAGGTCGATTTGTTGGTCAGTAGCGGAGAGAGGGTCACAAGCGCTCTTTTATCAATTGCCCTTCAGGCAATGGGCATTCCGGCTATAGCCCTAACCGGAAGGCAAGCCGGTATTAAAACGACAAGTGACCATACAAAAGCCAGAATTATGGATATAGACCCTGAAAAAATGCGAAAACATATCAAAGAAGGAAAAGTTGTAATAGTTGCCGGATTTCAGGGGATAAATGAAAACGGAGACGTAACAACCCTTGGAAGAGGGGGAAGCGATTTAACGGCCGTTGCTATCGCCGGTGCTCTTAATGCTGATAAATGCGAAATTTATACAGATGTTGACGGAATTTATACTACAGACCCTAGAATTGAGCCTAGAGCCAAAAAGATAGATGTGATAAGTTATGATGAAATGCTCGAACTTGCAAGTCTTGGGGCAAAAGTAATGCAAAGCCGTTCAGTGGAACTTGCTAAAAAGCTTAATGTTGATATTGAAGTAAAATCCAGTTTTAAGCCGGAAGTAAAAGGAACATTAATTACAAAGGAGACACCTGATATGGAAAAAGTACTTGTTAGCGGAATAGCCCTTGATAAAAACCAAGCAAGGGTAAGTATTTTCGGAGTGGAAGACAGACCGGGGATTAGCGCAGAAATTTTCGGCAAACTTGCCGATAAAAATATAAATGTAGATATGATTGTTCAAAATGTCGGAAAAGACAATAAAGCAAATCTGACATTTACAGTGCCTCAAACGGAACTTGAACTTACAAAAGAAGTATTAAAAGAGTATGAGGATAAATCCGAGTCGGTAGAATATGACGATTCTATCGCAAAAGTCAGTGTTGTGGGAGTTGGTATGAAATCTCACAGCGGTGTTGCGGCTACCGCTTTTAAAACACTTGCACAGGAAAATATCAATATTTTAATGATTTCTACCAGTGAAATTAAAATTTCTATGGTAATTGATGAAAAATACGGAGAACTTGCCGTAAGAGCTTTACATAAAGCATACGAACTGGATAAATAATGGATTTAAATCGTTTTATAATAGATTTAATCCGTAAAAAGAGTATTAAATGGATGGAAGAGAGAAGGCTTGATTTTGTGCCTCTTTTATCTATATTTTTATCTGAAATTATAGAGGGTAAAAGCGTTTTGATAGTTACGGACGATGAAAGGGAATGGTATGCGGATTTTATTATAAATAAAATCAATAATTTTAATGAATTCAAACCCTCTTTTATCCCTTTTTATAAATTAAAAGCTATAGTCCCCCAGATAACCATTGCAAGACATCCGGAGCAGTTTGATATGATTGAAGATATGTTAAATATCTCTTTTAATGAAAATTATATTTTTTGGTATATAGGAAAAGAAACTTCTCTTCTTAAGTTTGTAAGAAGAAAGGAAAATTCTTTTTTTTGGATTATGGATACCGACCTTTCTAAAAATTTTTATTTAAAGTCGATTGACCCTAATCTTGATAAAAAACTGCTCGAGCTTGGAGATATTCTTAACGAATCTATAAAAGCCGCTATTTTTGCGGAGGTTGAAATTTGAAAATAATTATTACGGATGATTTTGAAAAAATCCTTAAAGAGGGTGATTTTGATGTTTCTTTTTTAAAAGACGAGTTTAAAGTAGAAGATGTCGAAGAGGTTAAAAAAGAGGCTTTTATCGCAGAAAAAAATAAAAAGACTATTTTAATAGGAGCAAAAAAGTATAATGTTTTTGCTCAGAACGCTCTTTTAAAGCTTTTAGAAGAGCCGCCTAAAAACATAGATTTCGTTTTGTTGGCCCTCTCAAAATACCATCTTTTGGATACTATTCTTTCAAGACTTCCCGTGGAAAAAAAGTTTTTTAATAAAGATGAAAATGAGCTCGAAATAAAAAGCATCACAAACGATCTTATTTACGAATATCTTAAAAAAGATTTGGACAAAGAAGAAATAAAAAGCGTTTTAAAATCCCTTTTAAAAAAAGCCAGAAACGAAGAACAGTTAAAGATTATAAATGACGCTTTATTGATGCTTGAATTTAACATAGATAAAAAAGCCGTAATTTCCATGGTATTTTTGGCCTTTAAGGAGAGAATGTGAAAATTTATAAATTAAACAAAGATACCGATATAAAAAAGGTCATGAAAAAAATAGGGGTTGATTTGGCAGGGATAGAAATTATGAGTAAAAAAAAATGCGAATATGTTTTTTATATTAAAGACATAACCTGCGGTGCTGCAAATATTTTAAAGCAGGATGCTTTAAGCATTGGAGCAGACCTTGCAGTACCTCTTGGAGTTCCGAATTGCAAAAAGGAGATTTTTGACGCTTTACTTTTATGTAATAAAAAACAGCTTGAAATACTTTCTAAAAAAGAACTTTCACAGCCCTTTAAATTAAAAGAGCTTGCAAAAAATTTAAAAGAATTTATAAATCTGCCGGAGTTTCCTTTAAAAATAATGGGTGTTATTAATGCAAATGACGACAGTTTTTTTGAAGGCAGCAGGTTTAAAGGAAGCGAAGCTGTTGAAGAGATTGAGAAAATGATAGAAAATGGGGCTAAGATTATTGATATTGGAGGAATTTCAAGCCGCCCTGGAAGTGAGTATCCAGGGGTTGAGGAAGAATTAAAAAGGGTAAAGCCTATTATTGACGAAATTTATAAAACAAAACTTTATGAAAAAGCTATTTTCAGTATAGATACGTTTAAAGCCGAAGTTTTGGAGTATGCGTTGGAGAGAGGATTTAAAATAGCAAACGATATTACCGGACTTGAAAGCGACGAGTATGCTAAGACGGTGGCAAAATATAACGCCACGGTTATTATTATGCATAAAAAAGGGACGCCTAAAGATATGCAGAAAAATCCTTATTATGAAAATGTAGTATTAGAAGTAGATGAGTTTTTTAGTAAAAGGATTGAAAAGGCTAAAAGTTTTGGGATAAAAGATATTGTTTTAGATGTAGGTATAGGATTTGGAAAAAGACTTGAGGACAATCTGGCTTTGATTAAACATATGGAACACTTTTTGAGGTTTGGTTATGAGCTTTTAATAGGAGCTAGCAGAAAAAGTATGATAGATATGATTATGCAAAAAGAGGGGGTAAAAACCGTTGCGGCCGAAAGACTTCCCGGAACGTTGATTTTACATACAGAGGCTGTAAGAAACGGGGCTAGTATTGTCAGGTGTCATGATGTAAAAGAACATTTTCAGGCTTTTCAGGTTTTTGAAGCGCTTAGGAGATTTGATGTATAGGAGACAAATTGAAGCCATAGGAGAAAAAAATCAAAAAATTTTAGCTGAAAAAAGCGTATTGATTGTAGGTGCGGGAGGACTTGGTAATATTTTAGCCACTACTATTAGTTGCATAGGGCTTAAAAAGATTTATATTATTGATTTTGACAAAATAGAAATTCATAATATTCATAGGCAATTTCAATTTTATGAAGAAGATTGCGGGCAAAGTAAAAGTATTATGTTAAGTGAAAAATTAAATAAACGTTGTAAAGATACAGAAATTATTGGACTTAATAAAACGTTTAAAAATGATTTAAAAATTAACGATATAGATTTGATTTTTGATGCCACAGACAACTTTGATGTGAGAATTGAAATTGATAAATTTGCTAAAGCCCATTCCATTCCATGGATATATGCAAGCGTTGAAGAGTTTAGGGGCCAGGTTGGTGTTTTTAAAACCACTTCTTTTGAAATATTTGCTACAAAAGAGCATAAAGTAAAAGGACAGTTTCCTCCTATGGTGAATCTTATAGGCTCTATAGCTTCTATGCTTGGCCTTAAAGTCCTTATAGGAGAACAAGAAGAAATATTTTATTATATAGATTTTGAAAAAGACTTGGAAATTAAAAAGTTTAAATTTTAGGAAAAAAGTGTTTTGTCCTCTTGATTGTTGGGATGCCTGTGAGTTGAGTTTGCAAGGAGATAAATTTAAGGGTAAAGGATTTACGCCTTATCTTTGCTGGAAACTTAATAACTATTTTAAATTTTCTGCCGAAACCTCTCCTAAATATAATGGTAAAAATATTATGTTAAATGAAGCGTTAAAAAAACTAACGAATATCTTAAAACATACTAATCCTCAAAAAGTGCTTTTTGTTAAAGGCTCTGGAAATATGGGGATTATGCAAAATATTACCAAGCTTTTTTTTGAAAAGTACGGAGGAGTTTTTGCGGTTGGTTCCACCTGTGATGGTCTTGGAGAAAAGGGAATTGTCAAATCAAGGGGCAAATCCCTTGTGCTTCCCACGTGGATAATAAAAAATGCTAAAAATGTCATTATCTGGGGCAGAAATCCTTATATTACGAATATACATCTTGTACCTTTAATCAAAAATAAATTTATAGTTACTATAGATGTAGTGAACACTAAAACTGCTAAACATTCGGATTTATTTATAAAAATAAAACCCAACAGTGATTATTTTTTGTCTATACTGCTTTCGCAAATGGTAATAGAAGAGGGGGTATATAAAAAAAGCGATAATTTTAAAGAGTTTAAAAAAATAGTGTTTTCTTACAATAAAGAAGAGCTTATAAAAAAATGCGGAGTAGAGAAAAACGAATTAAATGAGCTTTTTAGGGTAATAAAAGAGGGAGCGGTAGTACTAGAGGGACTTGGAGTGGCTAAATGTAAAGAATGTTGGAAAACTACATGGGCTATAGATTCTCTTTTTTATATGCTAGGTTATTTTGGTAAAAAAGATAAGGGAGTGGCTTTTTTAGCAACTTCTGCCGAAACCATTGCCTTTTAAGGCGAGCAAAGGCGGTATTAATCTGGTGCTTTTTGATTTTCAATATATTCTTTTAAAATTTCAATAGGAGCACCGCCAACACTTGCTACGAAATAACTTCTACTCCATAACGATACATTATCTCCCCAATACTCTTTTTTAAATACAGGATATTTTTTTCTTAAAATT
>Ga0256838_1000608_pt1 | contig 20688 bp, 19 predicted proteins | sample 4571419metaG_FD_185978 | JGI IMG/M metagenome (GOLD analysis project Ga0256838, IMG submission 185978) | Hydrothermal vent microbial communities from Guaymas Basin, Mexico - 4571-419 | ecosystem: Environmental > Aquatic > Marine > Hydrothermal vents | place: Mexico: Guaymas Basin | collected...
GGTTGCACCTTGGGTGCAACCCGGGTTGCGGGTGTGGATTGGGTGGGGGTTGGTGCCGCGGCCGGGATTTGAACCCGGGTCACGGGCTTGAAAGGCCCGCATACTTGGCCGGGCTATACTACCGCGGCACGCTCTGGCGGGGATGTCTCCTCCTGCTGGCCGGCCGCGGCCATGGTTCATGTGTGGCCCCCCTGGTGGGTCTTTATCGGTTGCGTTGCGTCCGTGTGTGGGTCTCTGCGTTAGCGTGGTACTGGGATGAGCCAGGTCTCTGTGGTGCCGTCTGCGCGGATGAAGAGGGCCTGGTTGAGGGCTGTGTCGTAGGCTAGCAGCCTGTCGCCGGGGCCCCATGGGGTGAAGGCGAGGGTGGCGTTGACCGTGGTGACGGCTCCGTTGGTGACTATGTAGAGTGGGCCTCGGGCTGCGAGGAGCCAGAGGCTGGTGCCGTTCCAGGCTAGGCCTACGGGCCTTGCGGTGGGGAGTGTGGCCTCTATGCTCCACTGTGCTGCTCCGCCCGTTATGGTGGCGTTGAGGAGTACTGGCTGGCCGGTGGTGTTGTCGAGGGCTACCACGGCGGCGGCGTCGGTGCCGGTGGCTGCGGTGGCGGTGTAGACAAGGGCCGGGTCTAGCACTATACTGTCACCGACTGCGGCGGATATTGTGCCGGTGTCGGTGACCGTGCCGGTGGCGGCGTCTATGACGCAGTAGCTGTCTCCCCCGCCGCGGAGGGCTAGGAGGCTGCCGCCGGGGAGGGCTTCGAGGGCGGCGTTGGGGCCTAGGCTGCCGCAGGCTGTGGCTAGCGGCTCCCAGGCCGCGAGGGGGCCTATCGCTGTCCTGTATACGCCGGTGGCGTTGATGAGGTAGAGGTAGGTGCCGTCGCTTGCTATGGCAGTGTCGGGGCCGAGCCTGGTGTGGGCGTCTATGCTGTATAGGTAGGTGAGGTTGCCCCCGCCCTCGTCCTTGAGGACGAGTATCCTGGTTGTGGGCGCGCAGGCTACGAGCACAGCCCGGAACGTGGAGGAGACTAGGTACTGGTAGACTGCGTTCAGCTGGTCCAGTGTCACCTGGACGGGCTGGGTGGCGAGGTACTGGAGCCTTATGAGCACGCTCCCGTTGTCCGCGTTGTAGTAGCTGGCACCGGGCGGGGCCCAGAGTGTGCCTGAGACCGTGGAGCCGGCCGCCACCGTCCCGCTGCCCGCCGGGGTCCAGGTGCCGGTGTCCCAGTTGTAGATGTAGACCCGGTAGGTGCCCGACGCGTTGGCCTCCAGGTAGAGGACGGCGCCGACCCGGTAGATGCTCGCAGCCGTGTCTACGACGCTGTTCACGCGGAGGCTTACAGCGTAGTACTGGTCTATGCTCACCCTGTACACGTTGCCTCCGTAAAGCGTGGAGACGCCATAGTCGGTGACGTTGAGCTCCGCGACGAGGCCCCCGCCGGCGTCGTAGACCCGCACCACCGCCCCGGGGATTATCGGTTCCCGGGGGACGGGGACCCGGGCCACGCCGCTGGACACTGTGCCGGTGTAGGTGTTCCCAGTGACGGGGCTTTCGACCTCCACCGTCCAGCCGTCGGGCGCCGGAGCGCCCTGGTAGTAGACACTGAACGCCATGAAGGCGGGGTCGGCGAGGGAGACGACGAGGTTGTCGAAGTAGGCTCTGGTCCTGTATGTGCCGAAGCCTGCGTAGCGGGGGGCGACGCTGTGGTCATAGCCCGTTGTGTAGGCGTAGGCCTCGCCGGTGTCGGCGTAGCGGAGCGAGACGTTGATGAAGCCGGTGTCTGGGTCATAGTAGACGTCCATTATGTTCCATATTGCTCCGTCGGTGGGGGCGCTGCTGTTCACGTGTACCCAGCCGCTCGCGTTGTAGACGTATATCTCGGCGTAGTAGTAGGTGCCGTCGTAGTAGAGCGACGCGGTTATCATCGAGGAGTCGTTCTCGTAGAGCACTATGTCCGCGTACTCGCCACTGGATATGCTCAAGTGGCCGAGGATGTAGAACGGGGAGGCGGCTATGTTCTCGGCCGCAGGGTAGGCGACGTACTCGCCACTAACGGTCTGACGAGTGGTCCTCGAGGCTTGGTAGATGCCGCCGTCGGTGCTGCCGTAGGTGCTGCCCCACCTCCAGTCGCCGCCGCTTGTCGTCCACTCGCCGGAGGCGAACACGTCGCTCGAGAAGTCCTGGGCGTAGATCAGGTTATCCCTCTCAACCGTGAAGTCGATGACAGTGACGGGGGTGGTCTGGGTTAGGGTGTAGACGGCTCCATCCACAGCCTGTAGGTCGGCCGCGGCGCCCGAGGCGGAGCCGGCCTCGCTCACCGCGTTGTAGACTGTGCCCAGGGCCTGGTAGAGGTCGCTAGCGGTGACAGTGCCTATCCATGCCCGTGTCCAGTCGTAGCACGCGGCCGGCAGGCGGGAGGCGGGGCTCCCAAGGGCGGTAGCGTTTGCCGCTACCGCGGTGGCGTTAGGGTATAGCTCGTAGTAGCTCTTCAGCGGGATGACAGCGACGACGGGGCTGGCGGAGATTGTGACGTAGACCTTGTCCGTGGTCTTGCCGCCGGTGTCGATGTAGATGTCGGCGGTGTAGGAGACGCCTAGAGCGATGGGCAGAGTGTATGTGGTGGATGTGGTGCCGTCGGACGCGGTCACGGTCGCCGAGAACACGGGCGCGGTCGCGTTGTTCCGGTCATAGACTGTCGTTGTGTCGTCGTCCCAGAGTATGGTGACGGCGGTCACGAGTATCGCGGTGGGGTTCCCGTTCTCCAGGTGTATGTGGAGCGTGGTGCCGGTCTGCCTCCACCAGCCCGAGACGCTTGAGGCGAGCAGGGGCGCCCCCGTCTTTTCCTCGAGCACGGCCGCCAGCTGCTGGTAGAACTCGGTCATGCTGGAGAGTAGGTAGTAGAAGAACCCCACTACTGCCAGCATGGCTACAGCGATGAGCACGGCGGCTATCACGGTGCCCACGGTCCTCAACATGGTGTGGCCCCTCCTCTACACAGGGGGCTACTCGGCTAGGGCGGTCACCGCGCCGCCGGGGTAGACGATGCGGACCACGTGGGGGCCGGCGCCGCTGGGCGGGGTGCAGCGGATAACCGCGGCCGTGTAGGGGGGGATGGGGGCGCCGTAGGCTACGGTGTCGCCGTTTGTGAGAGTGATGTTGCAGTCGGCGGGTGTGCCGTTTATGTAGACTGCCTGTATCGGCGTCGGCGTATCCCCCGTAGCGATGACGACCTCGACGCGGCCCGTGTTGTCCACCCTCGCCAAGACTATGCCTATGGCCTGCCTGGTGGCGTAGATGTTCCTCACTATCTCTTCCTGGAGCCGGCCCTGCTGCTGCACCAGGTTGTTCACGAGCATCGCGACCACGAAGCCCCCCACCGTTATCGCTATCAGGGCGAGCAGCGCCGCGGATACGAGCTCGCTTACTGCTCTCAACGCTGCACTCCTCCCCCGGGCCGCACCCTCCTGGGCCGCAGCGTGCTCCACTTGGTTGAACGTGTCTTGTCTCAACATGTGTCCCGGAATAGTGTTTCGCGCTGAGACTAAGCCCCGGCGGGAAGTGAAGCAAGGCTTATAGGCTCTCCACTGGCTGTGGTTGCCTTACACACGGCCCACGACGGGCCTAGGCGCTGGGCGCGGCGGTCGTCTAGCCTGGACTAGGACGCCGGCCTGCCAAGCCGGAGGTCCCGGGTTCAAATCCCGGCCGCCGCACCAAACACAACCTTCTAGCCCGTTCCCCTCGCGTCCATGCTCTCGGCCTGGGCTCCCGCCGCGAGAGGGGCCCTCACCGTACCCGTTTTGATGGCGCGTCATCAGTGCTGCCAGTATTGTACGGCCTGGACGTGTAGGCTTGAACCGGCTCTCTAGGCTGGATGAGGGAGCACCTGTGCCCCACTCCATGGGAGCGCCTCCGGGCCCTCCGGGGCGGTGCCTCCGAGGAGGCCTAGCGGGGCCTTCGTGTGCGTGTAAGGTGCGGTGTAATGCTTCGTAGCTCTGCGAGTCTCCAGGTTCTCGGTGTCCTCCTTGTCGTTCTGGGTGTTGTCCTGGCGGCCGCCCCGGGGCTGCTTGGCGGCGAGGCGACTGTAACCCGTACGACTGTTGTCTCGGAGGCTGTGCCGGTTGTCGTCGAGAAGCCTGTCACGGTGACCTCGGAGGCTGTTGCCTCGGGCCAGGGCCGCCTCGGGCTCCGCGTCTACAGCGTAGACTCGTTAATGAGCGCGGTGTACAAGGTCTACGGTAATCCCCGCCTCGGGTTCTGGGTTGCGAAGGCCGTCGTAGAGAACACGGGCGACGCCCCGCTCTACGATGTGAGGGTCAGCTACAAGATTGAGGGATACACTGACTGGAGCGAGCCCAGCGTCTACCCGATGGTGCCGCCGGGTGGAGCGGTGGTCGACCTCTACTACCCTATACTGCCGTCGAGCCTGGCGGGGCTGCAGACGAGTAGCCCGAGCAGGCTCTACGTGAAGGTCGTGTACCGGCTGGAGCCGGGCGGCGAGGAGAAGAGCGTCAAGACCGAGAGGCCGTTAACGATCCTGGGCATCCATGACTTCGTGTTCAGTGGTATCCCGCCGGAGGAGAGCACGGGCAGCTTCTACGACCAGTTCAGCAACTACCCGCTGCTCGCCGCCTGGGTGACGCCGAAGGACCCGCCGGTCGAGTACTTCGCCGACATGGCTAACAAGTTGTCGGGCGGCGCCGGCGCGGCGCTGAGCGACGAGGACGCGGTCGCTTTCCTCAAGGCCCTCTGGGACCTCAGCCTGGCGAACGACATAACCTACCAGACGGAGCCGGCGGCGTTCTGGACGGGGAAGGCGGCCCAGTGGGTGAAGTACCCCAGGGATGTGCTGCGTGACCGGTCCGGCACCTGCCTCGACACGGCCCTCTTCTACGCCAGCCTCGCTATGGCGCACGGGCTCCGTGCCTACATAGTGCTGATGCCTGGCCACGCGTTCCCCCTGGTCGAGCTGCCCAGCGGCACGCTTGTGCCGATAGAGACGACGCTGCTCAACGAGAAGGTGAGCTTCGCCGACGCGGTGGAGATGGGCGTGAGTGTTGCCCGGAAGGCCTTCAGCGGCCCCTTCCTCGTCGTGGATGTCGAGGCGCTGCAGGCTGAGGGCATAGTGCCCCCCGAGCTGCCCCCGATCGACGTCAAGGACTTGGGCCTCGTTGTGCCGGGCCAGGCCTCCACGGCTACAACGACGACCGTTGTGGCGACCACCACGGTCACAGCCACCACGACAACGACTGCAACGACGAGGCCGCCGCCCGGCCCCGCGCCCGGCTACGTGCTCTACGTTAACCGGCTCGCGCCGCCGGGGTGGCAGGTCGAGGTGCCCGCCGGCTGGAGCCACAGCGAGGACGACACCGGCAGCCTCTACGAGGTCGACTTCAACAACCCGGATGGCGACCAGCTGATAGCGGTGCTGTGGTCCAGGGAGTATGGCCTCGACGACCTGAGGGGCGCTGCGGAGGCGTTCTTCGAGCAGCACTTCGGCGAGGCCTCTGATAGGCATGGCCCGGTGGAGACCAGCGTGGCCGGCGAGCCTGCCACCGCCTACGGCCTCTCGAACAGCGAGGGCTTCCTTGCGTACGTGGTGTTCAGCCACCAGGGCTACTCGTTCATGATAGTGTTCGCGGGGCACTTCAGCGAGCCGCCCAGGGACTTCACGGAGGCTTCGAGCCACTTTTTGGATACCTTCGAGTGGAGGTGAGCATCTATGGCTAGGAATATCTTCTTGGCGGCTTTGGCCGCCCTGCTGTTGGCCGCTGCGCTTGCCGCCGCGGCGTCTGCCCAGATACAGCCGCCCACCGTCTACGAGGTGAACGGCGTCGGCACCTACAGGGTGCTCCCCAACGGCGACATAGAGGTCAAGGAGGTAATAAGCTTCAGCACGTCGGCTTTCGTGAGCTTCAAGCAGAGGTTCAGCCCGCTCTCCACCCTGGTCCGCGAGCTGAGCCCCCGCAGCATGCCGGTCGAGATACGCGGCCTCCACGTCGAGCTCGACGAGGCGAACAACAGGCTCGTCGCAACCTACAGGCTCCGCGGAGCCGCCGTCTACCGCGGCGACGGCGTCTGGGAGATACGCGTAGCCAGCCCCGGCGAGAAGCTCACAGCCACAACAGTAGAGGACGACAGGATAGTGCTGGTCAGAGTCTACGGCGTCGGCCCCGACCTCCGCGTCATGGAGACGATGACGTACCTGCTGCCCAGCGGCGCCAGGGAGCCAAGCTACAGCCCCGAGACCGGGACAATACGCTACATCTACGAGCCGAGCTACACGGCAGGAAAGAAAACGACCACCACCGTGACGACAACCACGGTCACGGAGACGACAACCACCGAGAAAACCCTGACAACAACCAGCGTCGAGAAGCAGGCAGCCCTACCCCCAGCGGCAAGCTACGCCGGCCTAGCCCTCATCGCCGCCGGAGCCGCCATGGCGGCACTCGGCGGGAGGAGGAGCTAGCCCACACCCCTCTCCAGCCCTTTTACCCAGCCTGGCCGCCAACGCGGCCGCCTCCCTCATCGCCGCCTGGCCGAGGCCCCGCGCCGCCTCCAGCAGGCCGGCCAGGCCGTCCCCGCAGCCCATCCCCGTGCCATCCTCCTCCGCGGCGGCCTCCAGGCAGGAGCGGTACGCGTAGAACCGCGCCGCTGCCCCCCGAGCGGCCCTCAGGGCCTCCACGGCCTCCGCCAGCGCGTCGCCGCGAAGCCCCTCCTCGAGGAGCAGCCTGCTCCGCAGAGCCCGGGCAGCCGCCTCGAGCAGCTCGTCCCCGCCGCCCAGGCGGAGCGCCTCCACTGCCTCCCGGAGCGCCTCCTGGCGCCTCCCCAGCTCCGCGTACGCCACGGCCGCCCAGTAGTGGATTAGCCCGCCACCCAGCCCCGCCTTGGCGAGGAGCTCCACCGCCCCCAGCAGGGCCCGGGGCCTCCCAGGCCTCCACGAGGGGTCCCCGAGGAGGCTCCTAAGGAGCTCCACCGCCTCCACGTGGCGCCCGGTGAGGGCGTAGAGGGTGAGCAGCTGCTCCCTACCCGCGAGCCCCTCCGAGGCTAGGACGGCCTGGGCCCCAGCCGCGTCGCTCGCCGCGAGGGGCGCCACCTCCGGGGCCGCCACGTAGCCCCCGCCCTCGGCCCCCACGACGAGCCCGGCCTCGGCGAGGACGTGCAGCTCGTGCACGGGGTCCCGGCAGCCCGGGCAGAGCCTTGCTGCCTCGCCGGCCGCCAGCGGAGCCCCCGCCAACGCAATGGCGGCAAGCATCGTGGCCCTCTTCTCGCCGAGAGCCTCCACCAGGGAGCTCCACGCCCTCCCCGCGGCGAGCCTCACACGGCGCACCGCCTCCTCGAGCCCCTCGGCCCCCCGCGCCGCCTCCAGCAGGCCCGGCAGCCCCCCGCTCGCCCTCCGGAGGGGCCCAGCCCAGCCCCGGGGCAGACCCAGCTGGGCCAGGAGCTCCGCCACCTCTCCCCCGCCGAGGCCGCCCAGCCTGAGCTCAACCAGGCCCGGCATGTAGCGCCTCAGCTCGGGGAGCACCGTGACCAGCACGACGCGGCCCCCGCGGCGGAGCCCCGAGGCCGCCTCTGCAGCCGCGGCGTAGAGCCCCCGGTCCCCTGCAGCGTCGGCGTCATCCACCACCACGGTGGCGTCGAGGGCCTCCAGCCCCTCCGGCCCCGCCCCCAGGGAGTCGAGGAACTCGCCCACCAGGGCCTCGAACAGCCGCGCAGACAGCCCAGGCCCCCGCAGCCAGAGCACCGGCCCACCCGCAGCCCCGGCCACGGCCGCGGCGAGGCTGCTCCTCCCCGACCCCGGCACGCCGTAGACGTTGACCAGCCCCACGGCCCCCGCGGCGGCCCCTAGCTCGGCGCTGCGGCCAACGAGGCGGGCCGGGGCCACAGGCGGCTCCAGGCGCCCACGGGGCCCCCCGGGCTCCCGGCCACTCAGCGAGGCGTAGTCGAGGCAGAGCCCCGGGGACACGACGCGGTACCGCTTCACGCCCCCGCCGCCCCTGCCGCGCCCCACCCAGGCCGACTCGAGGAGCCCGGCCTCCTCGAGCCGACGGAGCCGTCTAGAGGCCTCGGTCTCGTCCAGCCCCAGCACTGTGGCCGCCTCTCGCGGCGACAGCGGCCCACGGCGCGCGAGCAGCGACACGAGCTCCAGGTTGCGGCGGCTAGAGAGGACACGGAGAACACGGAGAACATCGCCACAGCCGTCACGGCCCCCCATGGACCCACCAGGCCCCGGCGCCAAGGGTAACAGATGGAGGGAGGGAACCCCCCGGAGGGGAGAAGACAGACGCCCCCAGGCGGCCCCCGTGGCCCCTAGACGCCCCAACGGCACTATTTCTCATTTCCGCGTGGGTGGCCCCCTAGACCCTCCCCGAGGGAACGAGCGACTCCGCTTGTGGGCGCCGTCGCGGCGCGAACTGGAGGCTCGGAGAGTCACGGCCGAGTAGGCGTGGTCATACAAGAGGCCCCAATGCTAGAGCCAGTGACCCGGTAGGGTTCAAACCCGCGGCGGGCCGGCTACCTCAAGTATCCCCTATGTAGGGTTTCTCGTGGGGGAAGCCGTGGGCCCTAATCCTCGTGAGAGGGGCGGACTAGATTATCATTCCACGAGGGGGTAAACGTATCCGATAACCGCGGGAGGGGGAGGGTTAGGGGATTACTTTGAGCCATGGAACTCGTTTGAAATCCTCGTCGAATGTGAGGATGGCTCCGATGCCATAGTGTTTGGCGGTTATCGCGATTAATGCGTCTCCGGGGAGGAGGTCGTAGTTCTTCACGGTCTCTAGGAGCTCCTGGAGACTACCTTTGTCCTCCAAGACCAGTATGCCGAGCCTATCTATCAATTCTTCAACGTCGTTTATGGCGTCCTCGAAAACGTCTAGACCATGCTCCCTTATGTAGTCACGTAGCTGGCTTAGTTTCCTTACGCCGAGCTTCTTCCAGGCCTCAAGCCTTATGAGAGTAAAGGTCACCTCGTCTACGATTCTGAGGGTTGCTGCGAAGTCCTCCCTCTCCACCAGTATCTGCTTTACCTTAGATGCATAGGGCTCGACGCGGTGCAGGTAGTACACGATGGCGTTGGTGTCTAGCAGTATCACTGCGCTTCAGCCTCAAGCATGAACTCGTCAAGCAGCTCCTTAGGCGCAAGGCCACGCCTCCCATAGAACTCCTCCACGATCCTCCTCCTATCCTCTACTCTCTCTACCCGGACCAGAACCTCCTCACCCTCCCGAAGCTCCAGAGGCTCCAGGGGTCTAAGCACGCCCCCCTCATACCGGACCCTTACGGCCTTAGACAACCCTCCCGCACCCACGTCGACACAGCTGTAAACTGCAAGGCGGATTAGCCTTACCCCTATAGACCCCCGGTGTTTAAATCAAGACCGGTATTCTGGCACAATGCGGTAGCCCCTTATTGCTCCTACTTGCACACGGTGCTGCGGTACTCTATGAGCTTCTCATAGTACTCCCTCACGTTTGGCACAGAGATCAGGAAAAACCTTGCCGCTGTACCCGATGAGTATTGCTTTATCCGCGTCACCAATGTCCAGCACGACAGCAGTACCGCCATCCCTGAACCTGAATAATCCATACTTGTCGCCGGGGCCTCCTTTGCCGAAAACCCTATATTCTCCCAGGCGTCCCTGACGCCGACGAGCTCTATCTTTGACGTGCAGATATCTGCCGTGTCCTCGCACCCCATTGTGCTTATATGTATCTCTCTGCCCTTCACCTAGAAGTCATAGGTCTTAACTCCTAGGAATAGCGCCGGGAGGATGATAACCGAAAACGCCAGGTACACGCCGAGCAGGATCCGAGCTCTCATACTCCACCTTCTCCTGGCACCCCTCGTAACATAGTACACGTAGGCGGCAACCACTATCGGGATAACGACGACATAGACGGGATCAGTGATTAAGTCTAGTACGAGCTTCACCGAGCTCACAGTATAGGACAACTCCATGATCTATCACCTAGGACAATCTCCCGATTCCCTATGGAAGATTATCTAGCATTTATTTCAATATAAATATAGTTAATAGACTTTTCGTGGCCATAGGGAGGCCCGCAGCACTGGCCGCCATAGACGCCTGCAGGCCAGGCATTGACGAAAAGTTCCCCAACAGGCTCATCACGACGAGAACCGCGGAGAAGCTCCGCAGGGCCCACGATGGCCTAGAGAAGCTATGCACAGCAATAACGCGGGGCTAGGCTCTCCTGGCCCTCCCCCCCGGCGAGCCGGCTGGCAGCCAGGAAGGCGGCCACCACGTAGGCGGCTGTGCCCAGCAGCCCGCCTAGCCGGACAGCAAGCACCGTGACGCCAAGGCAGCCGCAGCTGAGGAGCAGCGGCGGCAGCGGATCAAGCACCAGGCGGGCAGCCACAGCAGCCAAGAGGACCGCCAAGCCCCTCCACCCACCGAGCAGCGCCACGGTGTAGCCCCGGTAGGTGTAGAGGCGGGCCGCGCCGAGCCTCGAGGCGGCGGCCTTAGCCTGCAGCGGTGGAAGCGGCTTCACGGTGCCCTCGGCGGGGAGTAGGACCACTATGCCGCTGCCCGGCTCTGCGGCGAGGAGCGTTAGGTGCTCCTCCTCTATCCGCAGCCCCGGGAGGCGCCAGCCGCTTCTTGCGGCTTCGCGTAGCACGCGCTGGGCCTCCTCCGGCGGGAGGCTCTCGATGGGCTTACCGTGCCAGGTCACCAGGGTATAGACTGTGTGGTCGACGGTTGTGGATGGCGCCGGGGCCTAGGGGAGGGGCAGGGGCCCTGGGCGGTTAGCAGCACGGGGACCTTGCCTGGCTCTGCGCCGCGGAGCAGGAGCGGGGTCGAGTGCGCTGCCTCGGGGCCGGCTGCGTGTGTCGCTGGGGCTGCGAGCGCTGCGAGGAGGACGAGGAGGGCTAGGACGCCGTACCTCGGGGGCTCACCGTGCTCTCCTCCGGCGCCTGAGGGGGATCTCCGGGTGGTTAAGCCGCCGGCTGCACATGGTCTGCTCTACATGGGGCGTGGTGGCTGGGTGGGTGTGGAGGCGTGTGGGGCGCCACCTGGGCGGGAATTTAACCATGGTCTTTTAGTTGGGGCCTCGCTGTGCCTATGGGGGACGGGGAGGTGCTCGGAGAGTGAAGGCCTGGGAGGCTGCCCGTCAGCCCAAGGTGGTGGTGACCCCCGATACGCCGGTGACGGCTGTCAGGGCGCAGATGAGGTACAACGAGGAGCCGATAGCGGTTGTCGTCGAGAACGAGAAGACGATGAAGTTCCAGGGGTACCTCACGTGGCGCGAGGTTATCCAGGTTACGAGCCACTACAGCAACCTCCGCGCGAAGGACATGGCTCTCGACTGGCCCGTGGCCTACAAGGACGATGACCTCGAGACTGTCGTGAAGAGGATGGAGGAGGAGAAGGTCTACGCCGTCCCGGTCCTCGACAGCAAGGACAACCCTGTCGTGGTCGGCGTGCTCAGCGTCGCCGACGTGGTGAGGGCGCTCCGCGCCGCCGGCTACGTGCCCAAGGCGGAGACGGTAGCGGAAATAATGACGACAGAGGACCTCGAGGAGTACATAACGACGCCGGATGAGAGGGTTAACCGCGTCTGGGCCGACCTCGTCTACCACGGCAAGCTGGGCAAGGTCGTGGTAAGGAGCAAGGAGGAGCCCATACCCGTAGGCATAATCACGCTGAAGGAGTTCGCGGAGACGGGTCGCTGGTTCTTCCACAGGGAGAGCGAACGCGGCCTCAAGACAGTCGCGAAGGTCAAGAGGATAATGCTGCGCGGCGCGCCCGCCGCGACCCCGGAGACCCCGGTCGAGTACGTCGCCAAGATCATGGCGGAGAACGACTTCACCGTGCTGCCCGTCATAGACGAGGAGACCGGCAGGCTCGTCGGCGTCGTCACCATCTACGACGTGGCGAGGGCCTACCTGGAGGGCGCCAAGCCAGGCAGAGCCAAGCCCGCCAAGAAGGCCGTGCTGCCGATAGAGGTGGCGCCGGAGGAGCGCGTCGCCTACGCCACCACGGAGCAGGTGCTCCAGCAGGTGCTCGTCCCCAAGGAGCAGGCGGTTGAGCTGGTGGGCGTGAGGGCCGCCGACATAGCGAGGCCGGAGCTGCCGGCGGTGACGATAAACGACACCCTGGAGCACGCTAGGAGGATGATGCTCCGCTACCGCACCAACTACCTCCTCGTGGTGGACGAGAAGGGCGAGATAGTCGGCGTGGTCACCAAGTGGGGCATGCTCCGCGCGATAGGCCTCAAGGGCCCGATCTGGAAGCGCCGCGTCCACGACCGCTACTTCATAGACTACGTGATGGACACCAACATACCCAGGATACCGGCCAACGCGAGCCTTGAGGAGGCCGCCCTCCGCCTGGCGGACGCGAAGGCTGAGGTGGGCATAGTTGTCGACGAGAAGGGCAACCCCGTCGGCTTCATAACCAAGGACGACATCGTCGACGCCTACGCCAGGTACCTGCCCGGACGCGCCAAGGTCGAGAACGTGATGACGCCAGGCAGGATAGGCATAGTGCACCCGCACCACAGCCTCTACCACGCTGTGAAGAAGATGCAGACCTTCTACCTCGACGCCCTCACGGTCTACGACGGCGCCGAGATACTCGGCGTGGTGTCCGCCAACAGGCTACCCTTCGTGGCCTACGAGGACGCGGTGACCGGCATCAAGAGCCGCCGCCTCATCTGGGTGAGGAAGCTCGTCCGCGGTGCCGCCAAGAAGGGCCGCTACGTGAAGGTAACCCCGCTGCTAGTCATGGACGCCATGGTGCCGCTCCGCGGCGTACACGTCAAGACAGGCGACGACGTGGTCAAAGCCATAGAGCTGATGAGGGAGCACAACGTCGACGGAGTCCCCGTCGTGGACGAGGAGGGCCGCGTAGCAGGCGTCATAACCAAGACCGACATCATAAGGGAGCTCGCGAGGACCGCCAAGCTCCGCCACGAGCGCGGCCTACCCGTCACCATAGAGAAGAAGGAAGAGGAGAAACAGCGGGCCAAACCCACAGCCCAGTAGCCGCAGACCCCCACTCCCCTCCGTTCTCCACGCAGCCGGTCTTTTCCCCCCAAACAGCAGGGCCCTTTCTCGGGGCCGCCGCTACTCCCTCCTCCACGCCTCCGCGTGGCTCAGAATGAAGTACGCCGCGTCCAGAAGGTCCCGCGCCACGTAGTCAGCCTCCTCAGCCACCTCCCGGTCCGCCGGGTTGACCGCCACCGCCAGACAGGCCTCCCTCATACCCCGCAGGTCCCACACCGAGTCCCCCACGAAGGCCACCTGCCGCATAGAGAGACCCAGCCTCCGCGCCAGCCAGAGCACCGCCCGGTCCTTACGGTCAGCCTCAAGCACCGGGTCCCCGCCCGGCACCAGCCTCCCCCAGGGGTCGAACGCCAGCCGAGGCGACACCCAGAGCCGCACCCCCAGGACCCTAGCGGCCTTCGAGACCAGCACATCCACGCCGCCGCTCACCAGCGCAACCTCCAGCCCAGCCCCCCGGAGGAGGCGGACAGCCTCCCTCGCCTCAGCCGTAGGCTCCACCGGCTCGAACAGCTCCTCCAGGTCCCACCGGGTCAGCCCCGGCCGCGCCTCGAGCCAGAGCATGGTGTCGTGGTACATCCACTCCCAGTACCCTATGCGGCCCTCCCGGAACCACCGGTAGCCACGCTCAGCCTCCTCCGCGACACCCAGACGCTCATGCAGGTAGCCCCAGCTGCTACGGATAGGCACAACCACGCCGTCAACATCCAGCGCGACCAGCCGGATACGGCAGCGGCCCAAGCCAAGCCGGCACCCCGAGTAGAGACCCTCCCCGCCCAGCCAACACCCGGGGCCAGGCAAAAACAGGCACCCACCCAGCTACCACAGTAAAACACAAAACAAACTCCACATTATTGATGTTAGCTATGTCGTTCTTCGACTATCTAAACACGTATTTTGGAACCTGAAATGGGCGGAGTTGCATATATCCATTGGAACAACGTTTCAAACCCATGCAAGTCCATGGGAACCTGTGTGATGTACAGCAAATGCCCCACGGAGAAGGAATTGGGGCTGTTCCAGCCATCACCCCAAGAGAAAGACAAGAAAACATAAAAGGGAGCAGAGAATCCGGTCCTATTCGGCTCCACAACAGAACCATACCAGAAACACTCATAAGAGAAATGCAACGAACTGCTAGGTAGTCGAAGCTAGTCGGCACAATCGTTATACTGAGAAACACTCATAAGAGAAATGCAACCAAGTGGCCGCGACGCCGCATACGCGGCCGCGATAGGCATAACGAAACACTCATAAGAGAAATGCAACGTTAGCGTACCCCACCGCTATCCTGTCCGGCGCGTTCAGAGAAACACTCATAAGAGAAATGCAACTTCATCCCAGTGCATGCCGCTTCTACTCTTGTAATACTTCGCCCAGAAACACTCATAAGAGAAATGCAACTCGAGAAGCTGGGGAAGTGGATACTGGCTTTCGCAGCTGGCGGAAACACTCATAAGAGAAATGCAACTGAGTGCTCCGGCTATCCACGCTAGTAGCAGAGCCGGCAGCACTGAAACACTCACAAGAGAATTGCAATGGCGGGGCGCGGAACGGGTGCACGAGGAGGACGTGGACGGTTCGAAGAACTCACAAGAGAATTGCAACGCGAAGTAGTTCGCGTAGGGTGTTATCTTCTCCCTGGCCCAGGCAGAACTTATAAGAGAATTGCAATGTTTCTTTGATATACTGTAAACCTTGGGGTTGAGTGCAGCAATACTCGGTGAGGGAGGATGTGGGTTTGTGGTGAGGCGAAAACTGTTTAGCAGTTCTTCTTACCTTTCTGTGTCTTGCTTGGTGGGGCTGTGAGGGTTTGGGCTTGGGGCGTGTCCTGGGCGCGGCTCTGGCGGTGTCCGTAACCCTCGTCGTTGTTGCTGCCGCTCTGTGGGCTGGGCTTCCGCCGTGTGGCGTGGCGGCTGCCGCCTATCTGGCGGGGTTCTTGCTGCTTGGCGGGCTGGGCTTGGTGCTCGTCGTGTTGCCGCGGCTTTGCCGGCCGGGGCTCCGGGTCGAGGATGGGCGGCTTGTGGTGGAGCTTGGCGCATGTGGCCGCCTCGTGGCGCCGCTGGCTGCGGTCAGGGAGGTGCGGGTGGTGGAGCGGGTTGGGCTGCTGGCGCGGCTGGCTGGGACCGCGGTGCCTGGGCTGTACTACTCGGGGCTCTACATGCTGCGGGGCGGGGGCCGGGCCAGGGTGTTCGCGGAGAGGCTCCATGGGCTGGTGGAGGTGGTGCTTGATGGCGGGGAGAGGCTGCTGGTGGGGGGCGACGCGCTGAGGGCGCTCGGGGAGCTGAGGGAGAGGCTGCGGGGCCGGGAGGGCGGCGGCTCCGTGGCTGGGGGTCTCCGCCGTGAGGGGCCCGGGGTGGTCCTCGGCCTGGCGGCTGTGGTGGTTGCGGCGTCGACTGTCGCCTCCCTGGTCCTCTTGCTGGCCGTGCCTCAGAGGGTGCCGCTGCACTACGGCAAGGGCTGGGTGCCGGACCGGTGGGGCACGAGGGCCGAGCTGGCGGCTGTGGTGGCCGTGGTGCTGGGGCTGTCCTGGCTCTTCGTGGTGTTGGCTTGGAGGATACTTGACCCGGTGTCCTCGCTCCTGCTCGCCGTCGCCGCCTCGGGGCTCTCGCTGCTAGCCCTCTCCACCGTCCTCCTCTCGGTCCCCAGCATCTGCCCCGCCGCGTGGAGCCCCGCAGGGGGGTAGGGCTAGGCGCTTGCGGGGTTTCGAGGACGTAGGGCTGCTACGACTATTGCTGTGTCCCTTTGTCGTCTTGTCGTCCTGTACACTGCGGTCACGGCCTTGTTGTTTATCCTCTTTTATGTGGTGGCGCGTCTTGCCCGTGTCCTTGGCTGGGTCAGGGTCCTCTATGAGTTGCCGACGGGGCCCTGCGTAAGGTACGGCAGGGCCGGCGACGGCTCTACCTAAAGCTGAGGGACGGCAGGGCAGCTGAGTCCGACGAGGTAGTCGCGGGCAATAGCTGGGTTGGCGCCTTTTCTCTCAGTCTTGGGGCATTGGGTACTCCCTTATGGGCCGGCCCATCCTGGTTGGCGGGGCCAGCCAGTCCACGACGGCCCGTGGATCGCTGTGCTCTACGGTGAACACTATGGGGCCCATGGGGGCCTCGCTGTCGAGGTCTACGAGGCTGACCCGGCCCACGTAGGCGGCCTGCTTGTTCAGCTTGAAGACCAGGGTGTCGCCGCTTATCCCGCGCAGCATGTAGCCCCTTGCGGCGTCGAGTATCCTCTCGCGGCGTAGGCCCTCCCAGAGCCGGAGGAGGCCGCGGAGGCTGTAGGACTCGGCGACGAGGAGCTTGTAGCCGCTGCCCAGGTCCTCGACGCGGATGGTGTCGGGGCGGAACAGGTTAAGCACCGCCCTCTTGACCCGTTCGACGTCCTCCGTGGGCCTTATCTCTGCCTCGACCCGCACCTTGGCCATGGCCTTGGCCCCTCTTCCCTATCCCCCTTGTTTCTCCCCGTGGGGACGCCTGTATATTCGCCGCTGCCCAGGCCCCTATCAACGCGTGTTTATGTGGCTGGCCTGCGGCGGCGCCGAAGCCATGGACCAAGCGGGGCTCTACCCCGAGGCAAGGTACAGCTGCGGGGCAGCCCGCCAAGCCCTCCGGGGCGCCCCGGCGGCCCAGCGGCTCCGCGAGGCCCTCGCCCAGGCCGGGGAGCAGGGCGGCCAGGAGCATACTGGCCTCCATCGGGGACATTTGATCGAGAAAAGGGGGCGTCTGGGAGGGAGGGGCGGCCCGCTAGATGTAGTTGCGGTAGCGCTCCGCGAGCTTCTCGTCGGGGTTGATTATCACCGTCTCGTGGTAGTCCTCGTGTACTATGGCGTTGCTGGGGCAGACGGCGTGGCATATGAGGCACTGGACGCACTCCTCGGGCCGGGCGACGACGGGGTAGCCGTCGGGGCCCTCCTCGTAGACGCCGTCGAACGCGGTGCAGACGCGGACGCAGTTCATGCACTGCTTGCAGCGGTCCTGGATTATCCTTATCTTGACCACGGCCTCACCACCCCCGGGGCCTTGGCGGCTTGAGGACACGCAGGGGCTTCCAGTTCTCGTCGGCCACGACTATGCGGAGCGCGACCCGGTCCCTGGTTGCGGCGTGGGTCGCGCAGGCCATGCAGGGGTCGTAGCTCCGGACCACGGCGGCGGCGTGGGCGTAGACCTCGTCGTCGCTCATCTCGGCCACGTTGAGCCCCATGAAGTAGGCCCGGAGGTCGGCCTCTATCGCGGCGGCGTTTATCGCCGTCGGGGTGATGATGTTTATGAAGGTGGCTTTGCCCTCCTCGGCGACATAGTGGTGTATTAGCGTCCCCCTCGGGGCCTCTATGACTGCGGCGCCCTCCCCCGTGTCCCTGCTGGGCGGGCTGTATATCGGGTCGCCTATGGGCCGCTCGAGCTCCCTCGCTATGAGCTCGTATAGCGCGGCCGACTCTACTACGCGGAAGACGGTGGAAAGGAGGGGGTGCCGGAAGGGCCGGCCAAACTCCTCGGCTGCACGGTCCCGGAGCTCGTCCGCCCACTCCACGTGGTAGGTCTTCACCGCGTTGGCCCTGGCGAGGGCGGAGACGTGGATGGTGCCCTCCCGGGGGTTCTTGGCGCGCCACTTGGTGGTTACCATCCTTATGTAGCTGTAGGGCACGGTGTACTCGTGGAGGTAGTTGAGGTAGTCCCTGCCCCTGTCGCTGAACTCTGCCTCTACCGCGGCGGTCCTCCCATCCATTATCCGGACCCTGCCGTTCACGATGTCGTAGCCGCCGTCGTCCCCAACGAGGGACATCATGTACGTGTAGCCTGGCGGGTAGGAGTCTATCTTCTCCTTACCGCTGAACATGATGTCGAGGGCCTTCTTGGCGAAGAGCTCCATGTCGCCGCGGTGCTTCTCGAAACGCTCCCGGAGCTTCTCGACCTCCTCCCTCGGCGGCTTCCTCGCCACGCCGCCTGGGATGCCATTAATCGGGTGGATGTCGCGGCCGCCGTAGACCTCGACCACCCTGTGGCCGAGCTCCATGAGGGCGACGCCGGCCTTCACGAGCTCAGGCTCGCGTTGGGCGAGTGCGAACATGCTCCTCTTCTCGACGCTCGGCGGCAGGAAGTCGGGGAGCCCGAACACCAGCGGGTGGAGCACCTGGTTGTTGAGGTGTATCCCCATGTTTATCATGCGGCGTATCCTCCAGGCCTCGGGTGGCGCCTCCGCGCCCCGGGCCTGGTCGGCTGCCTTCACGCTGGCCACGTGGTGGGTGGCGCTGCAGACTCCGCAGATCATCGGCGTGACCCTGGGGAGCTCGTCTACGCTCATGCCGAGCCACATTGTCTCGAACATCCTTGTGTCGACGCCCTCGTAGAGGACGTCCTCGACTGTGCCGCCCGGCGACGTCTTCAGCACGACGAAGGCGTGGCCCTCAATAAGGGTCATGAGTAGCTTCTTTATCCTCCTCCTGGTCTCAGTCTTCTCCTCTCCGTGCGCCACGGGCTAGACACCTCCATGGCCGTGGGAAGGGGTGTGCGCGTGGAGTCTCAGGCCTCTCCGCCTCCGGGCGAGGGGGGCGGGGCCTCTCCGCGGGCGAACCGAGCCCTCTCCTCGAGCCGCTTCCGTAGCACCGGGTCGCGGCGGGACTCGACCAGCGCCTTCACGGCGAAGCCGTGGGGCTTGCCGCGGAGCACCTGGCTCGCGAAGGTGAAGACGTAGAACCTCCTGGGGTTGTAGACCTCGAGGAGCTTCTTCACCACCCTGTCGAGGTCCTTGACTGGGTCCAGGCCGGCGAGGGTGGCTATCTTCCTCGCAAGCGCCGTTATTATGTCCATGTCGCGCCGCTCGGCTATCTCGTGGTGGGGGCCGCCGCAGCCGAAGCATGGGATGCCGTGCCTGGTGCAGGGCGCGCCACAGCCCATTGTGGTGACCGAGCCTAGGCAGAGGTAGCCCTGGCTGAGGAAGCATGTCTCTGGGTCCGCGTCCGGCCCAGGCAGGCCCGGCTTGAACTCGAGCTTCTCTATGGGCTTCATCTTCCTGGGGCACTGGCTGCAGACAGTGCTGTCCGCGGTCTTCACGGGCTTGCCCTCAGCTATCGCCCGCAGGGTGAGCATTATGTGCTCGACTGGGGGCGGGCACCTAGATATCACGTAGTCGACGGGCACCAGGTCTGTTACGGCGAAGGTCCTCGGCAGTATCTCGGCCGACTCCTCTATCCTCTCCACACCGTATATCGCCCGCATGCTCAGCCTGTGGTTGAAGCTGTCCGCGTTGCCCCCGATTCCGCCCCAGGCGGCGCAGCTCCCCAGCGCTATCAGCACACGCGCCCTCCGCCTTATCTCCCGCAGAGCCTCCAGGTTCTCCCGGGTCCTAACCAGGCCCTCCACCAGCGCCACGTCGACCTCATCGGGTAGCCTTGTCTCCTCCACCACGAGGGGCCAGTAGACTACCTCGTAGCGCTTCTGGAGGTCGGGCGCCAGCGCCAGCGCGCGGAGCGCCTGAACCTCGCAGCCCCCGCAGCCGCTCAGCGGGACCAGGGCCAAGGTGTACCGGTCCTTCGGCTCAAGCCTAGGCATGGTTCGTCACCACCCGGTAGACGCGGGGCTCGCCGGTGGAGCGGAGGTCGAGCCTCTTGCCGACGAGCACTTCAAGCACGCCCGCGAGGAAGCCCTGCACGAGCCTCTCGACGAACTCGGGGTGGCGGAGCCCCTCCTGCTTGATTATCTCGTGGAACCTGCTCCAACGTATCCTCACGGTGTCACCCTCCAAGCCTATCTCTATGAAGCCCCGGAGGCCCGCGTTGGCTATCTCAACTGCCTCCTCGAGGCTTGTGGCCTCGTAGCCCTCCGCGAGGATCTGGGCCCCCATCCTCCTCCCATACTCCTTCCCAGCCCGGTAGCTCATCGCCACGTTGCCGCCGAGCGTCGTGTAGAGGGCCTCAGAGACCGCGTGGAGAAGCGTGGAGAGAGCGGTGCGCAGGAGGCGGCGGTACTCCTCCAGCGTAACCGGCTTAGCCTCTACCCGGAGCCCTGCCGGCGGCTCCGGCGGCGCCTTCACCACGCCCCTCAGTAGGCATGCATTGGGCCCCGCCCGCTCCAGCGCGACCCGGTACCGGCCGCCCAGCTTCTCGGAGAGCAGCCTCTCAAGGTACCTGCAGCCTATGCTGCAGAGGGTCCTCCCGTAGGGGAGGTCCTCGAGGTAGAGTATCTGCCGTATCGGGCACTCGTAGACTATGAAGTAGAAGGCCTTCTCGCCGTCCTCGCTCCTCACGAAGCTGTCGCCGACGACGTAGGTCCTTATCCTGAACGCGGTGTTCTCGTTCACCCAGCGCAGCGCCTCACCCAGGTCCTTTGGCTCCGGGTAGTGGCGGCGGTAGACCTCCCTGGCGGCAAGGTTGGCAAGGCCACCGGTGTAGGCCGCGGCCTCCTCGATACCGACGGCGGCCATCGCTATTAGCTTTGAGTATACCTCCTCGTCCGTTACCTCCCTCGAGGTTGCCTCCTGTAGCGCGAGTGCCTCCAAGCCGGCTCCAGCCTCCCCAAGACGCGTTTGCTCCTGAAGAGGGGCCGCGCCGCGGCCACCGCCCATTGACGCGTGTTTGGGAGGGACCGGGGCCTGGCGCGGCGAATTAGGAATCCATGTGCGGAATAAACTGGCTGGTTGGAAATTATCTTCCTCCCCGCGGGCTACTCACACAACAACTAAACA
>Ga0256838_1000609_pt1 | contig 20665 bp, 23 predicted proteins | sample 4571419metaG_FD_185978 | JGI IMG/M metagenome (GOLD analysis project Ga0256838, IMG submission 185978) | Hydrothermal vent microbial communities from Guaymas Basin, Mexico - 4571-419 | ecosystem: Environmental > Aquatic > Marine > Hydrothermal vents | place: Mexico: Guaymas Basin | collected...
GTACTCTTCAAGATACATTTCACTGATGTTTTGTAAAATGTTTTCCATCTCACCGCTCTCTTCCGCTAAAGCGATTGATTCTATAAAATTTGTTTCATAAAAGCCGTGTTTTTTTAGGGAAGTTGATAGTTTTTTACCTTCTAAGACATCATTTAAGGCTTTTTGAAAGTATGATTTTATTTTTTCGTTTTGTATGGTGTTTATAGACATATTAAGGGCATTTACGAAATTTACCCCTGAAGTTGTAAGAGTATTTAGCATATAAGAAAATCTGCCAAGCTCTTTTGAGGTTATGAGTTTTTTAAGAATCGGAATTTTAAGATACAAAGAATCTACAGCGTATTTGAATTTTTTTGATTTCGAATAGAGCAGTTTAAATAAAAAAATTGTGAGAAAAAATACCATAATAATAGTTATATAGTTTTTCTGGACAAATTCTGATAATGTCAGAACTATTTTTGTAGCAGTTGGAAGTTCCTGATTTAAGGTTTTAAACATTTTTACTATTTTAGGGACGATGGTTGTGAGCATTACTATTAAAAGGACAATGCTGACACTGATAATAAAAAACGGATACATAAGCGCTTGGGTGGTTTTGGAAGCGATTTTTTCTTCGTCTTTTAAAAATTTTGAGAGTTCAATTAAAATTAAATCGAGTTTTCCGCTGTTTTCGGCAATTGCTATGGAATTTATAATAAATGATGGGAGTTTTATTATGTTTTGATTTTCAAGTGCCGTTTTGAAATTTTTCCCGGCGTTTATTTCGTTTTGGATTTTTGAGAGGAATTTTTTAATTTTAGGATTTTGAGACTGGTTTTTTGTAAGTGAGAGTGCTTTTTTTAAAGGAATAGAGGATTTCAAATAAAGCCCTAAGGTGTAAAGTACCTTTGCTATTTCTTTTTTGCTGACCTTTCCAAATGAAATGTCAAAAGAAAAAGATGGTTTTATTTCAATAATGTAAAGATGTTTTAACAGCTCCTTTGCTTCTTTTTCATCTGCAGCTTCTATTGTTCCTTTTATTTTTTTACCGTTTTTTTCGTAAGCTATGTATTTAAACTTCACCTCAATCCTTTAATCCCACTCTTATAGCTTCTTTTAAAGAGGTATCTCCTCTTAAAAGTGTCTCAAAAATTGCTTCTTTTAATGTTTTCATTCCGTTTTTTACCATTGCTCTTTTTAGTTCTATATCATTTGTTTTGTTTGCTATAAGCTCTTTTATCTCATCATTCATTAAAAAAAGCTCACCTACCGCCTTTCTTCCGATATATCCGGTAAAATTACACTTAGGGCATCCTTTTGCTTTATATATTTTTGAAATTTCGTATTTTTGAAGCAGAGGTTCTTTTTGGATTATGTTTTTAATAATTTCTTGGCTTTCTTCACTCTTATCCTCTTCTTTACATTCACAAAGAGTTCTTATGAGTCTTTGTGAGAGTATTCCTATAAGAGAAGATGAGATTAAAAACGGCTCAATCCCCATATCCATAAGTCTTGTTATAGTGGCTGCGGCGTTGTTTGTGTGAAGAGTTGAGAGCATCAGATGTCCCGTTAGAGCCGCTTGGATTGCTATTTGCGCCGTTTCTTTATCTCTTATTTCCCCTACCATTACGATATCAGGGTCCTGACGGAGGATGCTCCTAAGACCGTTGCTAAAAGTCAGTCCGACTTTAGGGTTTACCTGTATCTGATTTATGTTGTCGGCTTTATATTCGACCGGGTCTTCGATGGTGATTATGTTTTTCTCAGGTGTAGCTATTGTCTGAAGAAAGCTATGAAGGGTTGTGGATTTTCCGCTGCCTGTAGGCCCGGTTACTAAAATCATTCCGTAAGAGTGTTCTAAAAGCTCCTTAAACCCTTCTTCTACTTTTTCATCAAATCCGAGTTCTTTTAGTCCCGGAATATCTTCACTTTCCATTAAAATTCTCAGCACCGCTTTTTCGCCGAAATACGTCGGAATAATCGATACCCTGATATCGGTTGTTTTGTTTGCTATTTTTATCTGGCATCTGCCGTCTTGGGGGATTCTTTTTTCGCTTATATCGAGGTTTGAGATGACTTTTATTCTGTTTATTACAAGATTTGTAAGGGTTTTTTGAATTTTTGCCTGAGGTATTAAAACCCCGTCTATTCTGAATCTTATAAGCCCGTAAGTTTCGTGGGTTTCTATATGAATATCGCTTGCTCGTTTTTTGATCGCCTGAAAAAACATAGAGTTTACGAACTTTATCACAGGTGCCGAGTTTTCAGAATTTAAAATATCAACCCCGTCTTTTAAAACTTCTTCTAAAGAGTATTCTTCTTCTATTTCCAAATCACTTTGTAAATCTTTTTTGGTTTTGACTTCGAGGTATTTATTGAGGAGTCTGTTAAACGATTCGCTGTCTGTCATAACAATTTCAAGAGGAATTGAGAGTTTATTGTAAAAATTAAGAGCATCCTCAAAATCATTTTCTTTAATTAAAAAGACTTCTTTTCCATTTATTCTTGCAGGTAGAAGCGAATATTTAATACCTTTTTCTATATCGAAATTTTCAAGATTTAATACATCGGGATTTATGTTTTTAATGATATTCATTTTCGTATCCGTTTATTAAAGGATTATTGTTTTCTTTTTTTACTTTTACTTTTATTTTTTTCTTTTTCAGATATTCTTTTACGAATTTTTTCTCAAGTGCGTTTAATTTGGCAAGTGTGGTTCTTAGTTTATTTAAATCGTTTGTATTTTTAACGATATAAGGGGTTAGGATTATGGCAAGGGTGGTTTTGTCGTTATTTTCAACTTTATGTCTAAAAAGAGTCCCTATAAGAGGAATGTCACCTAAAAAAGGAACTTTTTTAAGGGTTATGTCTTTGTTGTCTTTTACAAGACCTCCTATGATGATACTCTGTCCGTTTTGAACAATTGTCGTAGTTTTTATCTCTCTTTTTGAAGTGGTCGGCAGTCCTATGACCGAACCCGGAAGTATATCCTCCACAATCGTTTCTACGTTTAGTGATACTTTATTGTCGCTGTCGATTCTAGGGGTGATTTTAAGGGTTAATCCTATATCTTCTCTTGTATAGCTCTCACTCGTAACCGTTGAGGTGGTTTTACCGGTAAGGACTGAAACTGTTTTTCCCACATAAATGGTTGATGGAGTATTGTTTATACATAAAATGGAAGGCTCGCTGAGTTTCTTGGCAGCTCCTAATGTTTCAAGTAAATCCAAAGTAGCACCAAGGGCGATTCCCTGTTTTATAGTAGGTACCGCAAGACCCAATTGTCCTACATCAAACGCAATGGCCGGACCTCCGAGATTTGCGCTTAGGGTGTATAGTCCGTTGTCCCCGCTTCCGGCAAACAGACCGTATTTTGCCCCTATTTGAGATGCTTTTGAATTTGAAATTTCAAGGATTTTAGCTTTAACGTAAACTTGCTGTTTTGGGATGTCAAGTGCTTCTATAATTGTTTTTATTATTTCAATCTGTTTTAAATCCCCGACGATTATTAAAGAGTTGGTCTCTTTTGAAGCCGTTATGGAAGGAGGGTTTTTTGGATATTTTACTTTTACTATCTGATTTAGTACTTTTGATACGTTTGATACGTCCGAATTTTTAAGTGTTATTACTTTTGTTATCTGATTTGTAGGCTTTGGTTTGACATCAAGCAAAATAGCGTTTTGATAAAGTGTTTCTACAACGTCTTTTGGGCCCACTATTATAATTGAATTTGCGTTTTGGTTAGAGATTATTTTATATTTTTTAACTTTCGGGTTAAACATTGTGGAGGCTATATCGTTTAGCTTTTTTATAGCCGAGTTGGCATCGGCATATTTGAAATTGGCAGTTTTAATAATCGCCCCTTTTGCTTTGTCTATTCTTTTTATGATTTCTTTTATAAGTTTTAAATTTTTCGGATAATCCGTTACTACAAGCATATTGGTGTTTGTGTTTATCACCATTTTTCCGTATCTGCTTATAAGGTAGTTTGTCTGAAGGTATGCGTCTCTGGCTGAAATATTATTTAGTTTTATGATATCCGTCTCAAGTTGGTAAAATCTGTTTTTTGAAGCAAGGGGAGGGGCTTCTTTTATCGCTTCGCTGCTTCTGACAACTTTTAAAAATCCGCCCTCATTCACTATCGTATAACCTTTTGATTTTAAAATACTCAAAAGAATTTCATAAACCTCATCTTCGCTTACGGGTTTTACGGAAATAAAATTTACTTTTCCGCTCAGAGGCTGGGTTATGAGAATATTTTTTCCTGTAATCTTTGCCGTCATTTTTATAAAATCTTTAATATCGAGATTTTGAAAATTAAGTGAAACGCTTGCCAGTAGCCATGTGGTAGTTATTATTAGAAGTTTAATCGATTTCATATCTTAAAACCTTTATATTGTAATTTCTTTTTATCAAAAGTTCGATTTCCTTTGCATCTTGTAAAGAATTATAAGCTTTCCAGGCATCCGCATCCGATTTTAAATTCATATTATTTATTTCAAGTATTATATCACCCTTTTTAAGTCCTAATTTTTCAAAAACGGAATTTGGTTTTATGTATGTGATTTTATATCCCTCAGGCGTTTTGATTATTCCTATCTCTTTCCATACTCTGGTGAGATTTTTTTTATATTTATCTATTTCGGATTTTGGAATTGTTTTAATGTTTTGCTCAGGAGAGTAAAAATTTTTTATTTTCTCAAAGGATATTTTATATTCTCTTTCTCCCCTTTTAAAAACGGCGCTTTGAGGGTTGATTTTTATAAGTTTATATCCTTCAAAATTTTCGTTTAGATTAACGAAATAAGTTTTATTGTTTTTTTCTATTATTATGAAATTTTTATCCTTTGAAGTAAATACCGCTTTTAGTTTTACGCCTTTTAGGGTTTGGATGTTTTGCGGGATGTTTTGTCTTGGGTTTGAATTAAAAAAAAGTCTTGAAAGGTTTATATTGTAGTTTATGTTTTTAGAGGCGCTTTTATTTTCTATAAGTGGAGGGGTTAGAGGTAAAAATATCTTAACAACACTCCATACCAAAAACGCCCCGAGTATTCCTGTTATAAAAAAAAGCAGGGATTTAAAAGCTTTCATGATAATAATATCCTTTTTTGTCTTTGCTTAAAAATCCTTTTATTTCAGCTGAAGGGTTCTTTATGTAAATTTTTATCTCTTTTAAATTTAAAAACCCGCTAAATTCTCCAAAATTTCCTTTGCCTTTTATTTTAGCGTCCGTAAAAGGAATATAAATTATGCTGACTTTTTTTATAAAAAAATTACCGATTTTAAGTTTAATATCTTTAGCTTCCGCTTTATTGTAAAAAACAAGCGGCAAAATTTCTGTTTTTTTTATCTCAGCTGCTTTTATTCCGAGATAATTAACCCGTATGTTTTTTAAATTTAAACTAAAAAGGGATGAGGAGGTTTTGGAAATTACATCTATTTTGTTTTGGTGAAGGATATGTAATACTTTATAATAAAGTTCTTCTTTTGGCATAAAAATTATCATTCCTATTAAAAATCCCAAAAACAATAATAAAGCTTTTTTCATTTTTCTATCTTTACGTAAGCATTTACGTTTTTGTTTTTTTTAATTTCAAACTCCTTAATATCCGCTTTTTGTAAAAACCTCTGAAATCTGTAAAATTTGAATCTGTCCATATTTTCACAGTAGATTTTGTCTTTTTTTATACAAAACCTCGGAATTTTTGCGTTTTTTTGTTTTAGGGCTTTTATTTGGGAGGCTAAATCCAAAATTTTAGCGCTTCTTTCATATTCGGTTTTTAATTCTTTTTTTGAGTGTATATAAATTTTATAAGAAAAAGCCGTAAAAAGCACCAAAAGAACTGTTAAAAGAACTGCCACTCTTTTATTCATTTTAGCCTCGCTTTATATTCACCGTTTTTTAAAGATGAACTGACCTGAAACTTTTTTTTGAAATAATTATCCAGGTTTCTTTTTGTTTTAACGGTAATTTCAAATTCGTTATCTTTAAAAGACAACTTTTTAACGTATTCGCCTTTTTGTAAAGGGAGATTTGAAATAAATTCAAGGTCTTTTTTTATAATTTCCTGTTTTTTCTTCGCTGTTTTAAGGGTGTTTAGGATTGAATTTAATTCAAACGAGGTTTTGGGAAGGTTTTGTCTTTCAAGTATATTTTGAGTTTTAGCTGATATTTTTTTTATCTCTTTTTTATTTAAATAGGCGTTAAGGAGAAGCGAAAAATTTACAAAAATAAAAATAACCGCCGCTAAAATTATTATGCTTTTATCTATTTCGAACCTGTTTAATAAATTAAAGGTTTTGTTGGAAAGTTTTAAATTTTTTAGAATTTCATTCAAATCCCGGCAGTTTTGCTTTGGGGTTGGAAAGCAAAAAAGCAGATCGTCAAACTTTTGAATATAATGATTTTCGTCTATTTTTATACAGTCGTAATCATAAAGTTCAATCTGTGCTATTCTTACAGAATTTATATATTTTTGCGGAATGTTGATTTTAATATTTTTATTAAAAGCCACGGCAAAGAATTTGTCTTTTAATTTAAAAGCGTCGTAGATATATTCCCCTTCTAAGTCGAATATGTTTTTTGAGAGTTTTTTTGCTTCTTTCAATGACTTTACGGGGGCGTTTATTTTTTTTATCCAATAAAATTCCGGTGATAGTATTACGTCTGCTTTTTCTTCTATTTTTTCATTGAAAAATTTAGTATAAAGGATTTTCTTCAATATCTGTCACCTTTTTTTGTTTGATATCATAAATTATATTTATCGTATGCTCTTTTTTGAATTTATAAGCAATATTTATTCCCGTAAGAAAATTAGTTATGTTGTTTTCATAGTTTATTATATTAAATTTCGTTTCATTTTTGTCATTGAGACTTATAATTTCCTCAGGGGCGCATTCTTTAAAAAGCTGTGTTTTATAAAAATTAAAATATTTTTGCCATTCTATTTTTTCTATGGATTTATCATCTGTTTCTTTTTCATAATATTTTATAATTTTTTTGAGATGATTAAATGAGTAAATTCCTCCGTCTTGAAATTTGATTATTTCTTGTTTTATTTCACTTTTCGGGCTTCTTTCTATATCATCCGCATCTATAGTATCAAGAATAAGGTCTTTTAAAAAAATCGGGTCTTTTATTTCATATTTGTCAAAGAGAAAATCAAGCAGTCTGTCGATATTTAGGTTTATTTTGTTTTTTGTCAGATAATCGTTTATATTTATCGAACATATGGGATTCATAATAATTTTTACCATGAATTCTCCGTTTTTTGAGGAAAAAAAGACTGGTCTTTCAAAATAATTTATGATGTCTTTTGTATCTGTTTTTTTTAAAAAAGAATCCGTGTTTTGAATAATTTTCGAACTTTGAGGGAATTCATATGAAATTTTGAGAGAAGATACTTTTTTTATTATGACGCTTACTATGCTTATTGCCGTAATTAAGAAAATAAGTGTTAAAAAAAGTGTGATTGATTTTTTCATTTGACCTTTTTTGTTAAAATTGTATCTAAAAAGGCTTTAAATGAGAAAGGGTTTCAGTTTACTTGAACTTATGATTGTTATTATTATTTTAGGACTTTTGGCGTCTCTTGTACTTCCGAATATCATAGGTCAGGGGGAAAGGGCAAAAGAGAAACTTGTATGTATTCAGATGAAAAATTTAAAAAACGCGCTTGATAGTTTTAAACTTGAAGAAGGAACATATCCGAGTACTGAAGAAGGGTTAAAAGCTCTTATTCAAAACCCGAATCCTCAAAAATACAAAAATTATCCTGAAAAAGGATTTTTAAATTCAAAAAAACTTCCAAAAGACCCTTGGGGACATAATTATATTTATGTAAACAACGGCGGTGATATTGAAATAATATCCCTTGGAGCTGATGGCAAAGAAGGCGGCAGCGGTGAAAACAGGGATATAAGACTCTCAGAGTGTCAAGAGTAGGTTTTAGCTTACTCGAACTCATTATCGTTGTTTTTTTAATAGGAGTTTTCAGTTTTATTTCCATAAAACTTCCAAGTGCTTTTTCCCAGAAAAGTTTTGGAGATTTAAGGGAGCTTGTATATCCTGAGGGAGAGTTTTATATTTTTGAAGATAAAAGCGTTTTACTGATTAAAAACTCAAAAAAAATCCCCGTTAAATTCTCTTTTTCGGATTTTAAGGTTTATGATTTAAACTTGCAGGAGAAAAAATTTCCGAAATATAACGGCAAAAAAGTTATATTTTATTATTCGATGAAAAACGGAATAGGGGATGTTTTGATAGTAAAAGAGAAAAATATTTATTTATTTAAGCCTCTTTTTGTTTTAAAATACAAAAATATGGAAAGTTTAAAAAAATCCCTCACTCTTACTCTAAGAGAAGGGGAGTATGAATGAGGGCGTTTACTTTAATAGAGGTTTTGGTTTCTGTTATTATAATCGTTATGGCAAGTGCGGCTTTTTTTGAGATAACCCAAAATTCATACAGGTTTTATGAGCTTTTTGAGAAGAAAAAGGGGTTTGATTTAAAAGCCACCGTTCCTCTGATAGAAGAAAAAGGGGGCAGTTTAAAAGAGATAATTCCTTTTGATATTAAAAACGACAAAATTTTAAAAGCTCTTGACGAAGAAATAAAACTGGAAAAAAGAGTGGATTTAAAAACGGAGTTTAACAATACAAATATTATTCTTTACAGATTAAAAGCTTATAATAAAAAACATTCAAAAGATATTTATTCGGCGGAAATTAAATGAGGAGATCATTTACTTTAATTGAGCTTATTATCTCCATAAGTCTTACACTTTTTTTATTTATTGTCATTGTGAACGTTATTAATTCTTTAAAAACCGCTCAAAGAAGCCTTAAAATTAAAAACGATTATTTTGCAAAAACCATATATTATGATATTTTAAACGCGAAAAAAACGGCTATAGTAAAAGCTCCTAACAGGGATTTTAACAGAATCTATCTTTATACTTCAAATTCACTTTACGGATTTGAGAGAGTATATGTTTTGTGGGTCGTAAAAAACGGTTCGCTTTACAGGATAGAATCAAAAGATGTAATAACTCTCCCGGGAGAGTTCAGATATTTTGACAGGTTTTCAAAAAATGTTAAAATATTCAGAATATATGAAAAAAATGGGAAATATTTTATCTTTTTAAAAGACGATAAGACCAGATATTTTGAATTCGTAAAAGGAAAAAAATGAGAATAACCGCTTTAAAAGATGTTTATAAACCGACCGATATAGCAGTGGGGAGTGCTAGGAGCTGTTATTTTGGCAAACATATCGTAACTCCTGAAGACGCGGCGAAATGGAATAAGAAAAATGCTCTTTTAGATTCGATATTTAAAGCGGGACACCATACGACGCTTATGCACTATCATTTTACTTTTTTGATTGAAGGAGTAAGCCGGCTTCTGATTTGGAGGTTTTTACACGCCCACCCTTTTTACAATTCCGAGCAGGTAAGCCAGAGATATGCCAAGATGAAAATAGAAAATTTCACTTATCCCAAAGCAGCGGATAAAGAAAAGTGGCGTGAATATTATGAAAAAATGTTTTTTTATTATGAGGAACTTATAGAAAAACTGACTCCCGTAATTGAAAAGATTTTACCTAAATTCAAAAAAAAAGAAGCTAAAAAAAGAGCGCAGGAATTTGCGAGATATCTTCTGCCTCAGGGTATGAACGCCCACCTTTACCATACGGTAAACGTCATAACGGCTCTTAGATACATAAACGCCGCAAAAGCCCTGCCTGAAGCAAGGGAAGAGGGGCTTGAATTTGTAAGGCAGTTAAAAGAAGAGATGCTGAAAATTGATGAAGATTTAGCTCCTTTAATAGAATTTGCCGAAAATGAAAAAGCTGTATTCCCTCAAATCGATATAGAAAAAATAAAAAAACGTCATAATGTAAAAGAAAAGGTAAAAGTTTTTGACATAGTTGATTATGATTTTGAAATGAATGAAAATTATGCGGGGGTTTTGAGAACTTCAAATATTTTTCCTGACGAGGCGATTTTGGGAAGTTTTAATTCTTATATAAAACTTTCCCTCTCAGCCGACGCTCAAAATCAGCGCCACCGCCGCTCACCTGCCATTCGTCCTTCCCTTGAGAGTATTTACAAAAGAGACTACTACACGCCTCCTGTAATAAAAGAAGTGGAGCATATTTATAAAAAAGCGGTTGAATTTTCTTACGATTTTTTTGAAGAGCAAAAAGAGATTTTGGGATTTGGGGAAGCTGCTTATGCGCTTTTGAACGCCCATAATATTGAAATAGTAGAGCATAACGACTTTCAGGAATTTGCCCATAAAGCGCAAATGAGGCTTTGTTATAACGCCCAGGAAGAGATTTTTGATATCGTATATGAACAGGTGCGCCAATTAAGAGAAAAAGGCGTAAGTGCGGCTGATAAGTTTTTGCCTCCTTGTGCGTTAAGATATGATATGAAAATAAGACCCGTATGTCCTGAGGGTGAGAGATTTTGCGGGGTAAAAGTGTGGAAACTTCCTTTTGAAAAATATGAAAGGATAATATGATGGAGAGTGTTTTTTTTGAGAGGGTAAATAAAATAAATCCCAAAATTCTTGAAGGGCTTAAGGAGAAAAAAGAGTTTTCTTTCCGTATTAATAGACATAAAGCCGATTTGGAAGCTGTGGATGAGCTGAAAGAAGAAGGATATGAGCCCAAAAAGGTGGAGTGGAGCGACTATGTATATACTCTGCCTATGGAAGAGAGAAAACAAATTACAAAATCAAAACCTTACACTTCAAATAAAATCTATATTCAAAACCTCTCATCGATAATAGCTGCCAATGCCCTTGATATAGACGAAAACGACTGGGTTTTGGATTTGGCAGCAGCTCCCGGGGGAAAAAGTCTTATTTTTAGTGAAAAAGCCCGTAAAGTCAGCGCGGTTGAACCTGATAAAAAGAGATTTTTCAGAATGAAAAGAAATTTCAAAGAACACGGTGCCAAAAATATCCAGACTTACAATAAAGACGGAAGGTTTGTATATAAAGCAACGGGTCCCATTTTTGACAAGGTATTTTTGGATGCGCCTTGTAGCAGCGAAGCGCATATAGATTTAAAAGAAGGGATTACCTGGTGGAATCTTAAAAGGGTAAGACGGTTTTCAAAACTTCAAAAAGAGCTTATTATTTCCGCTTTTGAATCGTTAAAGCCCGGAGGCGAGATGATATATGCCACCTGTACTTTTTCACCGGAAGAAAATGAAGAAGTAATTGATTTTCTTTTAAAAAAATACCCGAATGCTGTGGTTTTAGAAGTAGATTTACCTATTGACAATATCCAAGAAGGCATAACACACTGGGAAGATAAAGAGTATAACGAAGAGGTTAAAAAGTGTGTAAGAATACTTCCAAAAGACGCATATTCAGGCTTTTTCTTCACTAAAATAAAAAAACTCTCTTAAGCTTTTTTATTTTATTTTTCCTATAAGCGTATAAATCGGTCCGAAGAGTGCAAGCATAATTATTGCCATAAAAATACCCAATACAAAAATAAGTAAAGGTTCTATAATTTTTGAGAGATTTTGGGCCATATAATCTATTTTCGAATAATAAAAGTCACTGATGGTGGTTAATTGTTTTTCAAGTTCACCGCTATCTTCTCCCATAGCAATCATTCTGACCATAAAGAGCGGATAAAGATGAACATCTTTTATTGCGTCTGAAATTCTGTAACCTTTTTGAATATCATATAAAATTTCTTCTATCGCTTTTTTGTAAACAAGGTTTGATGTGTTTTCTTTGAGAGTTTTAAGGCCTTCTAAAAGCGGAAGACCAGATGATACGGTAAGTCTCATATATTCGGCGAAAAAGGCGGTATTGAAGTAAGTTATAAATTGTTTGAAAATAGGCAGTTTAAGTAAAAATTTATCGAAATAGTATTTAACTTTTTCATATCTTAATAAAAAAACAAACATTGCAATTAATAAAACGGAAGAGATAAATAAAAATCCTATTTGTTTTTGTAAAAAATTTGAAACGTTCATAACAAATACGGTAATGGAAGGAAGTTCTACGTCCATTTCTTTAAATACTTTTACTATTTTAGGTAATACGTATAAGAGCCATACAAGCATAGCCGTCATAATTGCTACAAAGGCAAAAGAAGGATAAATCATAGCCTGTTTTACCTTCTTTTTTATATCTTCTATTTTTTTTAAAAAATCAGCTCCTTTTTTTAACGTTACTTCCAAATTACCGGTCTGTTCTCCTATTTTAATTAAGGAAACTATTACTGAAGTAAAAAGGTGTCTGTATTTTTCAATAGCAGCTGATAAAGAATATCCGTTTTGTAACGTAATGGAAATATGTCTTAATATTTTTTGAAGATAGGGATTTTTGCTTTCTTTTATTAAATCTTCTATAGCCGTTTGTATAGGAATGCCCGATTTGATAATCAAATGAAAATTATCGAGAATTTCGATTATTTCTTCTTTTTTTATTCTTGGTTTAAAAAAAGGGGCTAAAATAAAGGAAAAAATTTTTGGGAGAGGGAAAACAGTAATAGGTATAGATCCTTCGCTTTCTATAAATTCTACTGCTTCGGATATATTATCAAATGTATCCAGATAAATAACGCTTTTTCCGTTTTTATCGATTTTTTTAATAAAAAAAATCATTCTATAACTCTTTTAAGCTCTTCTAATGTCGTAATTCCTTTTAAGATTTTTAAAAGAGTGTCTTCTTTTAATATTCTCATTCCTTTTTCTCTCGCTCTTTTTTCAATTTCAAGGGTACTTTTGCCTTCAACTATCATTTTTTTAATTTCTTTATCCACTTCAAGCATTTCAGCTACCGCTATTCTTCCTAAATATCCTGTATGATTGCATTTTTCGCATCCGACTTTTTGATAGATAGTAATCTCTTCGTCAAGATTTTTTATCTCTTCTTCACTGAAGCCGTATTTTAATAATTCTTCTTTTTTGATAGTTGTCGGTTTTTTACAGTAAGGACACAGTTTTCTCACAAGTCTTTGAGATATTACCAGTAAAAGACCTTCGGCTATCATATAAGTTTTGATACTCATATCTTCAAGTCTTGAAACGGCACTTACAGCGTTGTTCGTATGGAGTGTGGAGAGTACGAGATGTCCGGTAATTGATGCTCTTATGGCAAGTTCTGCGGTTTCTTCATCTCTAATTTCTCCTATCAACATTACATCCGGGTCTTGTCGCATAAAGGCTTTTATGGCTTTTGCAAATGTATATCCGGCTTTTATATTTACTTCGGATTGTTTAATAAAAGTAAATCTGTATTCTATCGGGTCTTCGACGGTAAGAATATTTTTTTCTATAGGATTTATTTTTCTAAGAGCTGAATAAAGAGTAGTGGTTTTACCGCTTCCGGTAGGTCCGGTGATTAAAATTATACCGTAAGGTTTTGAAAAGTAGTGCTCTATTTTTTCTATATAATCTTTTTCAAACCCAAGATTATAAATATTAAAAAGAGTTGCGTTTTTGGCAAGTACTCTTAAAACGATATTTTCTCCATTTTTGGTAGGGAGGGTTGATACCCTGATATCATATGACGTTTTTAAAAACTCAAATTCAAATCCCCCATCCTGAGGAATTCTTTGTTCGGCAATATTCATTGAAGAGAGGATTTTTATTCTTGATACGATCTGAGGATGTAGGTGTTTTGGCATTGCGTAATAATGATGTAAAACCCCGTCGATTCTGAAAAAGACGTGCGTAGTTAAGATTTCAGGTGTAATGTGTATGTCTGTTGCCCTGTCTTTTATGGCATTTTGTATTATTAAATCCACTAACTTTACTACATCAGGGTTTGGTGATTTTATTATTTCTTCGATTCTCTTTTCTATCGGATTTTCAAGTTGATAATAATAAAGCAAAGCGTATTTTGCTATTTTGTTTTTATCGCCTATTAAAAATTTAATTTTTTTCCCTGTAGTTTTTACCAGATAATCATAAACGCTTAAATCATTCGGATTGTCAATTGCTATGTATAATGTATCGTTTTCTATTTTTATAGGTAAAAGAGGTGTAGAAATAGCGAAATCTTTTGGGACTAATAAAAGCGCGTCTTTTTCAGGAACGACACTGTCTAGGTCTATATATTCAAGATTATTTTGAATAGCGATAGCTCTTGCTATTTCATCGGATGTCACAAAATCGAGTTCTTGTAGAATCTCTCCTAAAAGTTTATCAGAATAGAGCTTTTGGACCTGAAGAGCAATTTGAATCTGCTCTTCAGTAATATATCCGAGCTCTTTAAGTAATACACCTATCGGTTTCATAACTAAAACTCAAAATACAAATCTCTTATTCTGTCTTTGTCATCTGTTGTATCATAACCGGTGCTTCCACTCGCTCTAATACTTCCGGTGTCATATTTTCCGTCATCATATTTTTCATCTATACTCATTGCTACTTCTTCTGGCAGATTGTCAAATCCGATCCAGTTTGCGTATTTATTATGAATAGAAGTATATCCTACAGCCGCGGCTCCTCCATAAGGGTTTCTCGGATTATCCACACCGCTTCCGCTTAAAATATTAGAGAGTCTTAAATGCTCCCATAAAGCGCAGCTTTCTTTTGAGTTGTCACTACAGTGATATTGTAAACCTCCGTCAATTAATCCGTTGCCATTTCCGTCTTTGGTAGAACTTCCCAAATGAGTTGTTGCTTTTGGGTCATCACCCGGATATGCGTTATATTTGTCATAATAAGTCATAACAGCCGCCGTTATTTCCTGTTTTAGAGAGTAAAGTCTTTTTTGTTTTGCGTTGTTAATTAACTCTTGACCTTTTAACACAGCACCCATAATAAGACCGATAATTACTAAAACAATTGCTAATTCCACCATTGTAAAAGCTTTTCTTGCGTTTTTCATTTTGCCTCCTTTTATTTTTTCCACCAAGGGAATATTATGCCCCATGGAGGTCCTGACGGACCGCCTCCGCCACTACCTCCGCCACCACTACCACCACTGCTTCCGCTGCTAGAAGCCGGATTAACGGTTAGGGCGAAAGAATGTTTGTCGATATTGTTGTTTTTATCGGCAACAAATACGGTGATTTTAAAATTCCCCGATTCGCTTGGTGTTCCTTTTATTTGAAAATAATCGGCATTTTTCCAAAAATCTAAACTGTTTAAACAATCATTTGAATGATAATCGGGATCGGCGTTTAATCCCGCAGGCAGTTTACCTTCATAACACCATTTATAATTTCCGCTTCCATCAGTGTTTTTAAGCCCCCCTTCAGCGTATATTTTAGCTTTGTAAGATTCACCTTCATACCCGTAAGGGATTTCTTTATTTAAAATATGAATTTTTTCTTCTTCACAATCTGTTATATTTTTAAGTTCGTCTAATTTTACCCATCTTACGATATCGTCATAAGGAGAAGGATTGTCAGTATCCGATTTATTGTCATCGACTTTTACTCCCGGTAGATAGATTTTGATTGTGTTATTTGACAAATCCGTTTGGTTGTTTAAATTTTCTCCGCTGCTGAGTATTAAAAATGCTACGTTTTTAATTGTTTCTTCTACATCCGAACAACTGGAATTTTTACAAATTTTAATTTCAAGAGGGGTTGAATTTTCATAACATATGGAGTTTTTATCTGTTAAATTTGGTGCGTATTTATAAGATAATTTTTTTCCCCAGATGTCTTCTTTTGTTTTAGCAATTTCATCAAATTCATTATTATCTGGGAGTTTTTTTCTTAAAGAAACAAAATTTTTTACGATTTCTGTATTTTCTTTTATGATATTTTCACTCTCTTTGACTTTTGCTCTTTTTGTAAGAATAGAATATATACTTACACTTCCGCCTATCAAAAGACCGATTATTATCAATACGATAGCAAGTTCGATTAAAGTAAACGCCTTTTTCATTATTTTATCTGCCTTATTCTTATTTTTGCGTATTTGCATATATTATCGTCGCATGAGATTAATTGTTTATAGTAATGTAATGCTTTTTTATATTTTTTATTTATATCAAGAATTCTTGCATATGCGTATATGAAATATTTATTGACAGGATTTTTGTTAAATGCCGTTTCATAGTAAATTAGAGCTTTTTTTGGGTTCTTTTCATTCAAATATCCAAGCACGAAATCAATATATCCTTTTTTTGATAATTTTTTGTACTTTTCTAAAATAGAAATGAGTTTATCGTCGTTTTGTGATTTTATTGCTCCTATACTGTAGGCGTAGAGCGTTTTTTCAGTATAAAAAGAAGGTGTTTTTCCGAGAATACCTTCAATATACGAAATATTTATAGCTATTTGAGGATTTTTTTCTGCTTTATAGGCCTTTTTGTAAAGCTCTAAGCTTTTGTATAAATCGCCTTTATTATAAAAATAATCAGCCTTGTAAAGCAAATACGAAACTTTTTTATTATGAATTTTTTTCGGATAGATAATTTGATTTAATCTAAATTTATACATTTTGGCGATAAACGCGTCTTTGAAATATTTTTTAAGATTTATCATTTTATTTTTAAGCGTATTTTTAGGGGTGTGATAGCATCTAAGAGTATAATATTTATTAATTTTTACCACATAACAGGTTTTTTGGTACCTATTAGGTAATTTTTGAAAGCTTTTTACGGCTGGGGAAAGAGTCTTTGAAGAAAATAGCTGAATGGTATATACTGTTTGTGAAGCATAAATTAAAGAGGATATGAAAATTATCCCGAGTTTATTCATTGACTATCCTAAGTCTTAGTAAAATTACAAGTTCTTTTTTCAATTTTGAGTTTTCTACTCTTTTAAACATATTTCCGATTATCGGAATATCTCCAAGACCAGGAACTTTTACAACGGTTTTTGATTTTTTATCACTAATTAATCCGCCTATGATTATAAGATCGTTATCTCTTGCTCTAATAACCGTTCCGGCTTCTTTTATATTTAATTTTGGAGCCATTGCCACTATTTGGTTGTTATCTTGGAATGTTACTATATCCACTATTGAGGTTGATACCGGGACTATATTTAAAATTATACTTCTGTCATCTTTTATAATAGGTGTAACGCCTAAAGAGACTCCTTGTAAAACGTCTCTTCTTGTGTAAGTGACTTCAGGTACTACGGTTGTTGTATTTCCTGAAGTCACGGTGGTATAATTTACAGATTTTTCCCAAAAAGGATAGATATCACCTGATAAAATTAAAGCGCTCTGCCCATTTAATACTCTGATTCTCGGATTTGAAAGAGTTTGAACTTTTCCGTTGTTTTGAAGTGCTTGGATTAGCATATTAAAATTGCTGCTGGAGTATCGAACACTTCCCGCAACACCGTTTTCAAGTCCGAGAGTTTGAGTAAATGTCATAGTCCCATCGGCAATATTTTTAAAAACCGCATTCCAGTTGATTCCCAGTTGATGATTTTTATTTAACACCACTTCGAGTATTTTCGCTTCTATTAAAACGCCTTTATTAGTAATTTTTGTTATTTGTTTTATAAATTTTTCTATATTTTTTATATTTTCTTTTTTGTCAGTTACTAAAAGGGTTCCGGTAAATTTATTGAGAGTATATTTGCCTTCTTTTGAAATAAGAAGTTTTAAGTTTTTATCCAATTGAGTATAAAAGTCGTTTGCTTCTTTTGGATTTTTATATTTAAGTGAGAATTCTCCTTTTAGGTTATCTGAGTTGCCTTCTGATTCTGAATTGTTATTAACGCCTAAAACATCGCCTCCTAGGTTGGAATTATATGAGGTTTTTGTATGTATGTAAGGTATTTTAAATACTTTTGTCATATAGTGTTTTATATAAAGTATATTTCCTTTTACTTCATAATAATATCCCGTCATATCCATAATAATATCAAGTGCTTCTTGTAAGGGGGCTTGAGTTAAATTTAAAGTTATTTTTTGATCTAAATCAATATCTTTTCCTATTACCAGGTTCATATCGGCCGTTTTTGCTATGGAATGAAGAAAGTAAGAAAGAGGGGCTTCTTTTGCCGATAAAGTAATTGTTTTATTTTCAAAAGGAGATATTTTTTTGTACGGACTTTCGAATACTACGGGAGGTGGCGGAGGAGTTTTTTTAACTTCTTCAAAAGGTTTGATTATATTTTTTTGTTTAGATTGAGGATGAGGTTCTTTTATGCTGCATCCTGATAAAAAAATTAATACGATAAATATTATTGGATAAAGATACATTTTTTTCCTTTTTTTGTTTTAATGAGCACGCAATCTTTTTTGATATCAATTACTACCGCTCCGTTTATTCTATCTCCGATTTTGACAAGATTACCGTTTAGATATGCTATTTTTTTCGTATCCGTTATTATGATATATCGGAGATTCCATCTAATGACTGAATCTTTTTTTATTGTTTTTTTAGAGTTTTTGATTTTTATTAATTTATTTAGAATTTCCGTATTTAATGGATATAACTTAAAATCTTCCAATAAGCGTTGCAATTTTAAATATTTCATAACGATTTCTTCATCAAAAGAATAACTACTATAAATAGGTTTCGGTTTAAAATTTAAAGAGTCTTCGAATAAAATAAAAACTCCCCAAATTATTAACGGTAAAATAATTAAAAGTATGATATGTTTATTTGTTGCCATTTTCTTCCTTATAAGGTAAAGTAAAAATAAAATTCATACGGATATTGTTGTGCTGTAAATAAAAAAATATGATTTCTGTTACCGGGATAAAAGTTTTAAATATTTCAATAACCTCTCTTTTTTCTTTTTTATTTGTTATTTCGGTATCAAGAAATAATTTTGCCGTAATTTTATTATTTTCGACTTGATATTCTTTTACTCTAATAGGTAATGATTTAAGAAGTAAATCGATTTTGTTTAAAACAATGTTTTGGGCTTGCTGTTTGGAATATAAAGGAATATTAAGAGTTTTTATTTTTAGATTTATTTTTTCTATCTGTTTTAATTCGTTTGTAAGTTTATTATATTTGTTTATTTCATTTTGAATGTAATAATTTTTTATTTCAAGATATTTGTTTGTTTCATAAATGGCGATACTAAATAATGTAAGCAATATTATGATAATAAATCTAAGAATCATTGCTCCCTCTTTAGAACGATAATTAATGAAATTTTTTTAGATTCGTAATTCGGTTGGATTTGATATTTGACGTTCATTGTTTTTAATATTTCTTCAATTTTATTTTTTTGTTTAATAAGTTCTTTAAAAGAATCGAAGTGTTTGGTGAAATCTATTCTTATATTCTTATCTACTGTTATTGATTTTGGAGACATATATTCAAAAATCGGTTTTAATGTGGCGATTTTGTCTAAAAAATATGCTTTTTGAGCTTTTTTTTCAAGTGAAATGAATTCAAGATAATAATCCAATGTTTTTTCATTCATAAATTTGGTAGATTCTTTGAGTTTTAAAAAATAGGCTTGTTTTTTATAAAGAGCAGTTTCATTTTCAAGTACTAAAGTATATTTTTCAAATGTTAAATAACCGAAGTATCCGATAATACCTAAAATAAAAACAGAAAGTAGAATAAAAAGTTTATTAAATAGTTTAAAAGTTTTAATTTCTTCGGGTAGAAAATTCGTATTTGAAAAAAGAGTTCCGAATATTAAGAAATATTCATTAAATTTTTTATCGGAAATATTTTCTATTGTACTTAAAGGTTGAGATATCGGAGCGTTTATGTATGAATATATGTTGTTTATCAATTCGTTGTCTCCGGAAATAAGAATATTGTTTAATCCTAAATTTTTTGACTGCTGTTTAAAATAAATTATCGTTCTGTTTATGTCGTTTGCTATTTCTTCGGGTGTATCCAAAACAGGGGCACTTCTGAAGAAATTTAATTTTTCTTTTCCCATTACGTAAATAATGTTGTCTTTTGTTAAATAGATTGAAATAAAATCGTCTTTAAAGTATTGTTTGGAAATACTAAAAAGCGAGTGATAATCGGTAGTTATCAGATTAATGTTTTTTGTTTTTAGTTTGGAAATTATATTTAGTATCTCTTTTTTCAAAATAACTTCTACTCTGAAAATATTTATATTATCTTCTTTTTTTTCTAAAAAATAGGAAAAAGTGAAATCTTTTTTTATTTCTTTTGAAAGTTTTGCTTTTATTATTGAAGGAATCAAGGATTCTTTTATGGAAGAATTTATTTCTACTTTTTTTATAATTAATTCGGAGGGTGTGAAAGTTATATAGGCATTTGTAATTTTTTTGTGATTTTCGTCAATAAACTTAATATTTTTTTTCTTATCAACAACAATATGATATATATTTTTTGAATATCTTAATAAATCAAGTCTCACGGCCTTCGCTTTTTATTTTTATATCGGCGAAGACCGTGAAAAGTTTATTATTTACCGAATTTTTCTTTTGCCTCTTGAAGAGCGGCTATCACATCGTCTATGTTTTCATAAGGAATATGTGCTTTCCAGTCCGGTTTGCTCTCTTCCCCGTCAAGTGAAATACCGATGCTGACTACAGGTTTACTGCCTTCTCCGTAAGGTTCTTCAATGTGGGTTATGGAAATCACCCCTTCTTTTGTATTTGCTAGTGGTATTGTAGTAATTGGGATAGTTTTTTTCATTTTCCCCTCCTTTTTGATTTATTATAACAAAAAGTTATAAGGTTTTGATAAATTTTTCTATTTCTTTTTGGAGGTGTTTTAAATCTTTTGAGTTGTTTATTATAAAATCAGCTCTTTTTTTCTTCTCTTCTATATC
>Ga0256838_1000610_pt1 | contig 20658 bp, 27 predicted proteins | sample 4571419metaG_FD_185978 | JGI IMG/M metagenome (GOLD analysis project Ga0256838, IMG submission 185978) | Hydrothermal vent microbial communities from Guaymas Basin, Mexico - 4571-419 | ecosystem: Environmental > Aquatic > Marine > Hydrothermal vents | place: Mexico: Guaymas Basin | collected...
GTTGTTTGTTGATCACCTTTTTTGCTTGTAATACACCCCGATGAAAATGTTATGAGTATTATGGTGAATATTGCCACTATTACTATGCCTTTTTTCATCTGTGGACACCGTTTTGATATTGTGTTTTCAAATATAAAGAAAATTTGAAGTTTTATAACCTTTTGGTGGCGGCTTTTTGAGGTGAAATCAGATGGTGTGGATCAAATACACAAAGGGTAAGGAGGTATTTCTGGGGTATATGAAGGACAGACTTTTGAGGCTCGGTACAAGAAGGTGGGCAGCGGATTTTGAACTCAATAAAGAAAAGCACGTGAATGAAGTAATGCAACTGTACAAGAGGATAATTGAGGAGGAAATTGGTGTTGAAGAGGCCGCGAAATTACTTGGTGCAAAAATCATCGATGTTCGCCGTGATGTTCCGAGGTTTGATGCGAGCGATTTTGTGGAAGTTCACTATCGCTGGGATGCCATAAAGTATATAAGGGATAATAAACCACCCCTTTATCAGCGCCGTGGTGAAGAAAAGGTTTTTGATAGTGAGTCTGGACGCTTGCTTTGATTTTATTTTTTACACTTTTCCAAAAAACTTATAAATTATTGTGCTGTATTTTACTTCGGTGATCCTTACATGAGACCTGAAGTTGAAGTGTTGAGACTTACTTTCAAAGGGGATATAAACGAGAACGAAATTGAAAGAAGAAAAGTCTCCAGTTCGGTATGGAAAAACCTGTACATTCTCACGGAAATGGGAAAATCAAATCATGATTATGTGCTCATCAAGAAAAACAAGCAAGATTTTTTCTTGACGTTCTCAGAACTTTTGAAAGTGGGTAATGATGAATATGTTCTGTATTTTATGACACCTTATGAGAAGGCGCGTATTGACATAATAAGGGCAATGGCCAGGGGACTCAGGATTGGAAAGAAGAAAGTCAAGCTCGAGTCGGTTGATTTTATCAGGTATGATTTGAAGAAGAGTAACTACTATGTAACACTTTCACCAATCATTGTGACAAGGAATGGGAAGTACTACTTACCGCCGGAAATTGATTTCTTCAAGAACTTGCTTGGATATCTCGAAATAAAGTATCAAATACACTCGAATGGGAAGAAAATAAACCTGAAAAAGGACAATTTCAAGATCGATCCCAGTTTCACAAAATACGTGAAAATAGATTTTCAAAAGAGCGTTATTTATGGTACTCATATGGGTTTCAAACTGAGAATTTCGGCGAATTATCTTGAAGCTGTGAGTACATTGATTCAATTGGGTTTCGGTACAAAGACTGGAATGGGGTATGGTTTCATAATGCCAAAGAGCGTTGTAAAAAAGGAAGAAATTGAATTCACAGTAAATCATCCAGTGTACTGGCACAGGCAGAAACATAATGAGGTGGTAAATAGTATTGTGGGGTGAATCAATTGAAAATAACAGACAAGAGCATAATCAAGGCTCTTGAGGTTCACACTATAATGGCATCAAGTGGTTACCTCTGGTTCAACGGTGTTGTCAGGATATTTTCCTTGTCACCAAATCATTATTCGGTTCTTTCAATGAAATCAATTGATACAAATTTGCATGGAAAATATGGTGAATCGTTTTCAATAATGTCTGGCGGCGGGTACACTTCGCCGTACTGGAAGGCGAAGAATTACATTGAATTTTTTGCTGAAGACGAGGAGCTTATTGTGAAAACCGACGTGGGTGTTGGTGTAATGCATAAAGTTGAAAAGATTCCAAAACCACCATCACCTCCAGAAAAACTTTACTCATTGAACTTACATTCGACGAAGGTTGATTTATCAAAATTACTTGGTACAAAAAACTTCAAGCGGCCGCGTGTGAACAGGAAGTACGTAAAGATAAGCGATGTGTTACCGGTGAAGTGTCCTGGTAATGTAAAGTCAAGTACGTTGTTACAGGTTCTTGAAATCGCGTGGCGAGTGAATAAAATAGGGCGTATTGGTTGTACGGGTGATGTCCTGTACGTTCTTTCCCATAATAGCGAGCTGAATTATGAGGCATTTTTGAATATATTGTAGTTTTTTCTTACCGGATCCTATATCATCTGTGGTGTAATGTTGTGCAACGGAAGTTGGGACGACTCTATCTACACCAATTTCAATGACCGTTGACACTGTTGTTTTCACACCTTTACGAGGTGCGATAGTATGAACGTGTTGAACAATGTACTACTTGTAAGAAATGATGTAAAAAAATCAAGTATTGATTGTAACTGTTTTGACTGGTGTTGCTGTGTTGAGGAAAATAAACCATCCAACCTCCGTAAGTGTTATGTTGTTTGTTACGAATGTGTAACGGTACGAGATTGCCGTTTTGTTGAAATAGACCGTTGTATTATTTATCATGCACTCATACACATCGTTTGGATAGATTGAACAGTTGAGAGTTTTTGGTAAACTGTATATCGGGTTATTGGTAAGTTTTGTGAGTGTTACTGTTATGGTTGGGTTGAATGCTGTAAGGTTTTGAAGGGTAAGGTACTCCTTATTGTATAATGCAATGTTTTTCAAAGCAAGTATTTCCATGAAGGTTGATGTTTCATAGAATATGATAATTTGTGCATTTACAGTGCCGGGGTATGGTAGAATGAGCATTGTTCTGGACAATATTTCTGCCGGGCTTTTGCCGGCAATATTTGGTAACTGCGGGTAGGTTGTATGTGTTGTGTCGTTGAGCGGTGAGAACAATCTCAGATCGGCGGTGAGAATTGGCCACTCAAAGTAAGTGTAGTTGTAATCGGGGTCCACGAGTGTAAGAATTGCATAAGTGTTCGTGTAGTTGAGCGTGATTACGCTGTCGCTTATTGTAACACTTTGGTTGGATAATATAATGTCAAATTCGTTTGCAGTAAGGGTCTGTATTCTCGCAATGAGTTTTATGACGTCGTAGTACTCGGTATCATTTGCCAGGACCTTGTTATTATAGTTGTTATAGACGGCGCTTCCAGTTATTGTTTTTTCATTGTTGAGAACATAGATCGTATAAATTACAGTTTTTGCCCTGTACGGGTACGCTATTGGAATTGTTGAGTTTGGTTCTGTGCCAGTGTAATAGTAAGATGTTGTGCTTCCGAAGATATCATTTACTATTTGTGTTGGTATCCATGCTTTGCTACTTGTTATGGTGTAGGTTTTATTCTGTTCTTTATGATCATGATTTGTTGGTATTATGAGTATAATGAGTGCAATGAATAGCATACCAATTATAATTGTGTGTGACTTTTTTATCATCAAAAGTAAATTGAGAAAAGAAAATATAAAGGGAGTCTTATCATGTGGATGATGAAGATCCCGAAATTTCGTTCATAAGAGTGTTACTTATATTGCTTTCGGCCTGGTTTTGTATTTCTTCAGCACCTTGTCCCCTGTTACGGAGCTGTCTGATAACAATGAGAACGATTACCAGCGCGGCAGCAATCATAAAGAGGTATTCGATTGCACCTTGGGCCTTCCTTTTCATGGGATTCACCTCGAATATAAGTTGTTTGATAGGAAATAATAATAGTGTAAAGAAAAATTGAAAAAATCACAAGACATGTTTTATTCTTGGTGATTTATCATGAAAAACAATTATTTTTCCATTATCTGTAATAATTGTTGTTTTATTTTCGCGTATGTAAATTTTTCTTGGATTTTCTGCAATAACACGGATGCGTTCAAGTAGTTTATTCGGGTCGTTTACGGGGACTGGTATGAGCCTGAGAACCCCATCGGTTTTTGTTGGAACTTTGATCGTGTCATCAAGACTTGATACTGTCTCTGGATACATTATCTCAACGTCACCAATTCTTGCAAACAACATTGTTTTCTGACAATTTTCCTCATCTATTATGTGGTACTCAAACGGGTCGGGTAAATCAAAATCTATTTTCTTTTTCACTTCATCGAGTGGCTTATCTGTCACAATTATGTGTTTTCCTATTCTCACAACATACTCTATGAACGGTCGGGTGTAACCATGGTACATCATGAGACCTTCAATGTCGTCGTCTTTGATCTTTGTTGCGAAAAAGTTCAGCCTCTCGGTGTTGACGTTACGCTTGAAGAATTTTGTGACATAATACCTTCTGTAATAGGGCTCTGTAATGGATAATTGGCCAAAAAACGAGTCTTCATCTATTACACCCTCGTATTCTGGGTGAATTTGAAGCATTTTTTCAGACAATTTATTGAGCGAATTGTCAAAGACGGCCCGCATGATTTTACCTTTGTCAAAGTAATCGTAGAGAAACCTACCATCGCGCGTCTCGCGGAGGAATAATGGTGTTTTATAAGCTGTTTTTCTTATGATATCATCGAGTATTCTTCTCACTTCAGCGTTTGTTCTGTAATTTCTCGTGAAAGCTGTGAACTTGTTTCCGATAAACATTTTCCACCCTCCAAACTCTTCAACTCTCATAGTTATTCACCCCGTTTCCGTTGAGTAGAAAGGTAATAAATCTTTTATAGTTTACGGTTGATCATAAATTGATGGGACTATTTGACGAAGTTTACAATATAATACCATCACCCTGTACAGGGATAGTGTACAGTACTCTTCAGACAAAGAGTCTCGAACGTATGCAAATGAGATATAACTTTTATCAAAAAGTCGAAAGAATTACGGAACCTTATGTCGCGGCTTACACTATGGATAACATTGGTAAATACTTTTTTGACAAGTGTTTTTTCACTGTTTACTATAAAATAAAAGGGTCAATAATCACGCCAGAAGTCGAAAAAGTCATTGTTGAAGACTTCAACCGTCTTGCATTTTTTGAAGTCCAGAAGCGTGATATTCTGGTTTACGTGGATGGTAAGGTTCTTCGAGGATTGCCACTATCAAACTATCAGGATATTGGTTTCATTCTGTCATTCCTCTCCATGAAGCGTCCTGTAAAAGTTCTTATTGACTCAAAGGATGTTCTCGAAGTCTCGTGGAGAGCAAGTACGATACGATTTGAAAAGGTCAACTACATACCGTTTATTTGTAGGACCTGTGGCAACGTGAAGAATTTCACAATACGAGAAGATTTATTCAGTGATGTTTATCTCATTTGTGACGAACACGGAAGACTCGATGGCAATGCAATTTTTCTGAAAGGTAAATATTTCTTTGGTTGGAGATTCTTTGATAGTTTTGCACCGGTCTTTCTTCTTGGTGATTTGTACGGTGTAAATGTACAGGATGGTTTTGAAATTGACGGGATAAAAATGAGCTTTGTTGAATTGCCGGTGTATGATCTTGATTATCCAGTGTTTGTTGAAAAACGTGTTGGAAATGAGGTAGAATACGTAAAAATTGAAGAATATCTTCACTTGTAGTAGTATTCGCCTCGCTCAATTCTCTCTTTTACAATTGAAAGTTCCCTTGGCCAGAGTCTCCTGTGAATAATTCCGTGTCCATCTCGAACGATGTAAACTTTTCCATTTCTATAAACTATTTTCTCAATCTCGTTTATTTTCACGACCAGAACTTTTGCACCGAGTTTTTGTGCCATCTCGACTATTTGCCTCACTGAGATCACCCTTATAATTATGGTATCAATGGTAAAAAAGTTTTCAATGTACAATTGTGTACAAAAAGCCGTATAATCCGTTTATAGCATAGTATTCAATTGTTTATTCATAAAAATAATAGTAATGTGTTCAGCAAGAGTTTTTCACGTAACCAAAGGTTATAGTGCCGTCATTCGTCGAATGTCGATGTCAAAAGTAATAAAAAAGGTACTGTATATAACCCCCGTTTTATAAAAAAAGAATGTATACACCTGTACATTTTTTGCCGATTTGACAATATTTTGTTCAATTCTTCGTCAGAGGTTTATTTTGGTTTTTTACTTTTTGCCCTCGTTACAAACTTTTGACAGAAAGGTTTATGTAGACAAACGTCGAACGATCATTTGAAGACACGGGTGATAGAAATGAACACATTCAAGTATGTCAAGTGTGCTCTTGCAGGCATTTATTCCATCAGGGGAGATGCAGGGGTCTGTTATGACCAAGAACGTTTTGAATTGCCTGATGGAAAAATCATTGAATTCAGAAAAGGTGGAATCTTCATAAATGGTAAGAGGGTTGAGAAGCCCTACAGAGGAAGTAGTGTTTACTCTGACGTGCTTGAAAAACCAAAAGTGAGGCTGCTGTACATGTACTATATGAAGTCAGTAATAATACCAGAGGAAAAATTTGCATTCATCCATTCGGACACATCATTTGGTCCAGTAACCTTCGTCATGTACGAGGGTGAGACATACGTTGGTATTGATACGCTCGTTACTATTACGAAGATAAGGAAAGTAAGTGATCCTATGAAAGTGTACATACTCCAGTTCATATCCGATGTTGAGAAAGAGTACTTCGGGAGAAATGATGTTGAAAGGTACTTGAAGGGGTGGTGAATAATGTTCAAAAATGGTATCGCGTATGCGGCCGTCTTCGCGGGTGGTATAACGTTCACGACGTTGTACTCGTATGTCAGCGGAATCATTGCGGCGGCCGCAGCGGTGGTAGTGTTCCTGCTCATAGCGGGTAGTGATAATAACAAGGAGGAAATCAGCCTTTGAGAGTGAACGTAATCCCATATCCCGGAATCCATCCGATCATAGTAGCGTCCTTTATTGTAACAGTCATTATTCCGGTACCATACATTGGTGAGAAGAGGTAACAAGCGTTCCTGTAAAGACCCATCATCTTTATTGTTTTTTCGAGGTATGTCGTTGTTGGCCAGATTATTTTACCGGATAATAAAGGGTCGGCGAGATTACAGTCGTTGAATGCCAGTTTGAGATAAATTTTTTGAATGCTCGTTGTTGGCCCAATAACAATGTATTCCTCGGCATAGTTTGAGCCTTTCACGTGGTATTCAATAGTAGCCGAGGAATAGTAATAGTAGTTGCCGCTCCGGATTACGATTTCGGTAACGGTGCCACTCGTAACGTACAGAGTATAATGTTCATTATCGAATTTTGATAGTTCACCATAGTTCTTGTAAAGATTTGCATTTGTGAGGAAGTACGTTGCAGTAACAAGGATGATTATGAATATTATAAATCCGTCCCTGTTCATCGGCTTGATCTCATACCAATAAATAAAAATATAACTTTTTGTACTGAACTATTTTCGATGGATATAGAAGTTTTATCGACAATAATTCTCGCTGTCTCGGCAATCATACTTTACTATGACATAGTGAAGTTCTTCAGGAAGAGTAAATTTCCTTATTTTATTGGTAGACCAAAAAAGGCACTTATGTTGTTCTTGGCTCTGGAAATGATTGCTGCCATTGCAATCATAGTTGTTGAGCTCATCCCCTTCATACTGAACCTTGATGGGAGAATTTTTGGTATTGTTGCCGGGATGGCAGAGGAACCCGGTAAAATACTACCTGTGATTTATCTTGCAAGAAAAAACAAGTTTTTCAAGGAGTATTTGAAAGAGGGCGGATGGTTCTATGTTGGACTCCTGGCTGGTTTGGGTTTTGGTATTTTTGAAGGCGTTCTGTACTCGATTGGCATCATTGCAACTGCCACCAGTATAGAAGACGCTCTTGCAAGTATTCTCCTCGGTAGATTGACTGTTATCGGATTACACGTGACTTTCACGGTTATTGCGACGTGGGGATATTCAAGATTATTGAACGGGTCAAGACTTGGGCTTGTCCTCGGACTTGGGGGGGCCACAATAATGCACTCAACCTATGACTTTCTTGTTTATAGTAGTTATATCACGGGTCTGACACTTCACGTACTGCTTGCTTCACTTATATACCCAATTGCACTTACATTCTATTTTATACTGAAACGGGGGGTTGCCAACTTTTACACCGGGGGTAATTTATCCTGGCTGTTCAGGGTGTTCATCATAAACTCATAATATTTCTTTTTCTGATTTTATATTTTTGATGAAATCAAGTATAGTAAAAAGTTTCATAACAGGAGTAATGATTGGTATACTCATTGTCATGATATTTCCCGGAGAGCTTGCTTATGTTTTCAGTGGGGGAGCTGATAATTTTGTTTTTGTGGACTTTTTTGCGAATTCACCATATGTAACGAGTGTCGGTGGAAAAAACGGTGTAATGCTCCCTGTTGAGTACAGAAGCTTTATTGGTGGTATAAGCCAACTTTTTGACGCTGTTCAATACGATGAAATATTGTCGGTGTCAAAAGTTCTCGGTAATAATTATACGATTTCTGACCTCGTAAAATTTGCATCAAAAAATTTTGTGTACGATGAGTCAAAAAGAACGCTGTACAAACCCTTGAGTAAGAGTTTTATGCCGACTGAGTTTTTGAGTGTACGAACTGGAGTGTGTGGTGATTATGCTTACTTTTATGCGGCTGGGGTTCTGGGCTGTTGTTCGACTGTCACGGTTCGTTTCATTGATCCAATGAATGGAGATGTTGGACATGTTATGGCAATATACGATACAACTGTTCTCAGTTACTACGGCATAAACAATCTCTCTGATGAGATGAAAATATGGTACCAGTTGTACCCATCGGGGGTGGTTCTCAACATAGTTCTATCATTTGATGGCGAGCGGGTGCGAGTCGTATCGGTGTCAATGTGGAGCTTTTCAAACAAGTACACGGTTACGTTCCCGTCAAAAATCACTGCCGCAGTCATAACTTATTACTCAAATAATAATGTTGTTGGGATAGTGACAAGAAACAATTTCACACTTACTCCGCCCGTGATTGGAAAAACAACCATAAAAAACGGTAGAGTGACAATTATTGGTGATTATACTTATGTTATTGGTAACTCGTTCTTTGCTGCCGGTGAGGGGAACAAATCGTTTGAGGTAATGTATTATGGTATTGGTACCACAAAGTTTTTCTATTCGTTTGTTTTATCACCTGTGGGATGAATATAAGACGGTGGTATCATGAGGCTCAAGAAGTTCTTTTTTGATCTTCTTTATGTCCGCGAAAATCTTGTTGCACGTCACCCGGACTTCTTCTACATTTACGATGAATATTATATTACTTCCAAATCGCTTGAAAAACTTGTTTCAATTGAGAGGGGACACCTTGTAACCGATAAAAACGAGTACATTGTTCAGGATGGTGTCCTGTTCAAGATACCGTGGGGTAATGGGGAGGCCGAAGTAAAAAGAATAGTTGAAAGTGATGTTTGGAATTACCTGAAAAACGCTGGAAAAATATACTATGTAACGATTGAACCTGGTAAAACGTTTTTTACTGTTTACTACATTGTTGACGGTAGGTTTGTGTATCCAGCGAGGGTTGAGAAAAACCTTATAATACAGTACTTACCGAATGGTTACGTTTCAACGAGTGCGGAAGATTTTCAAGTAATCAAATCAATGGATGAAATGTTTGAATTATCGCATATCTACAATTATTCGTTTACTGATGACTCGATACTCGTAAATATTCTTGAGAATATAAGGTCTGTAAAAGGATCAAAAATAATCCTGTACCCTGGAATGGGTATAATTTGGAAGGGTGCTTACACCGTAAAAATTGATAACGTTGAGTACAAGATGATTGATCCAATTGAAAAAGTTATTGATGATCCATTGCTGGTGATAAATATGCCATACCTCGCGTCGTTCCTTATATGAGGTCTATGGGTAGCTGGTCAACGTTCATTATTATTGGAAGTGCGTTGAAGTCGTTTTGAATTATTTTTCTTGCATTTATTGTTATGTTGTATGGTGTTATTACTATCTTATTTCCTCCGCGGGTTTCTATCATTACAATGGTGCGTAAGACTTTGACTTTTTTCGCTTCCACGCCGATGTCATTGATAAATTTGCTTATTTTATTGAAAACTGAGTCTATCTTTTTCGGCGACGTTTCGTTGAAGATTATACCGTTTTTTGTAACTTCTGGTACAATTGGAGACTTGTTCACTATTACTTCAATGCTGCAATCACCATAGTCTCTCTTTACTTTTATTGTTTGTACATTGTTGTACTCGGGGTCACCAACGAATCCAATAATTTCCTCGCCTGGGAATTTTTTCTTGTACTCTTCTATCACCTTGTACGTTATTCTTGGCGAGGCCTCGGATGCAATGTGAACATTATCGTTACCCATGAGGTAGCGGAACCCGTTCGTAAAAAACGTGTGACCAAGGTTTATCCCCTTTACTTCATACCCTCTGTATTCTCCTTCAAATCTCGAAACTATCGGTGCAAGGTTTTGTATCTCAATGAAATTACCGAAAACGTTTTTCAATCGGCGGTTTCCACATTTTACAGCTTTTTCCGAGAAGATATCCGACATTGTTTTTGCCCACCCAATGCATTTCATGAGAAGGTTTCCACTGTTACCGGGCCAGGTTGTGAAATCAATATCAAGGTCGGGATACCCATGTCCTACTTCAAGTATAATTTTGTTTTTCTTTGTTATTCGTGGCCGAAAAGAATAGTATTCACATGTTCCTGAGTGTGAGCACTCGCGCTCCACTATTCCATATTGTACAATGTTTTTCAACGATTCTACCAATTCGCTGGGGTCGGGGTCTTTGAAAGTATAAAATACAAATGTATCATCATAGTATATTTTGAAGTTGCCGTAAGTTTTTTCTTCCATCGAGAAAATTATAAGAAGAAAAAGTTTATAAGATTTTTGATAAATCACAGAAACTTATACTTTCCTGTAAATATTTTCCAGAATAACTCCCTTGCGTTTTTTGCACCGGTATGTATTTTTTGAACGACTTTGGGGGTTACAATGTAATCAATACCGTTCGCTGAGTGGAGAACGCTGAAACCAGGACCATCAACTGCAAAAAGCATCTCAACATCATCAAGCCTGTATTGTTTTGTTCCATTGAGGTGTATTCCTTCATCGTCGATAAACCACTTCCAATCGTTGTAAGCCACCCAGTCCCATTTTGGCCATTTCAGTTCTTCTCCCTCGTTGAAAATCCTTGTGATATAAGTTCCCGGGCGCCACAACGCAAGTAACACTTTGTTACCAACTGGTGTTTTTATGCACCGTTTTACTTTCAGATATCCGTTTCCGGGTTTCACGTACGTGTGATTGAGATTTGGAATGGCGATGTACTTATTGTAATCCTTGCAAGGAATAAAGTATTCTTCGTCTCCGGATTGTATTTCAAAGCATTGATTGTTGTTGCAATACATTATGTATTCTTGGCCATTCTTTTCAAGGACTATTCTCGCGTAATTCGTAACTACATCGACAACGGCATATTTCACGTGATCATCTGTTATGTTGAAAAAGTCTCTTATGAACTTTTTCGGGTTCTTTACCCAAAGGTTTGCTATATCTGAATCATGACGCGTTATGATTGCGTTATTGTTTTTTATGTAAGTATACACTACTCCTTCTTCTGTTATTGATTTCATCCTCCAAACCTCATCAAAAGTGTTGTACTTCAAAGTCCAAATGTCTATCATTTTTACCACCTATAATTCCTCACGGGAAAATAATTGACAAGATAAATAAAGTTTTGTCAAAAAATTCTCTTCACTTTCGAGGTTATGTCTACGAAACCTTGCTCATCAAATTTTTTGTGGATCTGGCGTAAAACTTCTTCCGCGCGCTCGTGTGTTTCGACCCTTATTTCCCCTATTCTGTTCCGAAGCGTTATTACAAGTTCGTGATCATGGAGTAGTATCGAAACTATTTCCCTCATTTCAATTTTGAGTGGACCAATCACGAGAATACCATCGAAGCCAGGGTAGAGCATATCATGCAATTACAATCACCCCGATATGTTTTTATCGTAAAAAAATATAAAAAGTTTTTTATATCATCAAGTGATAAACATATTTGATGGTAATTGTACTTGCAATTGATAAGGATAATGACTATGGTAGAAAAGCTGGAGTAAAATGTCCGGTTATTGGTGAAAAGGATGTTTTGGATGCTGTAAATGCACTCGGCCTTGCAGATCCCGAAGATAGTGATACGAACGTTGGCTTTGCGGCGGTAAAAATAGCGCGCGAAATCGGCGGGGTTCCTGTTATAGTTTGTGGTGAGGGAAAAAACAGTTTCAAGGATGATTTGATGATTGGAAAACAACTTGATCAGGTAAAAAACATGTTGAAAGATGATGAAGTAATTATTGTGACTGATGGTGCCGAGGATGAGAGTGTGATACCAATAGTGTCATCGAAGTTCAAAATAGTTGGTGTTGAAAGGGTTACAGTAAAACAGCTTGAGAATGTTGAGACGATTTATTATGTTATTGTAAAGTACTTGAAAGAAATTCTCTCTTCTCGTGAAACGTCAAAGATCTTTCTCGGAGTTCCTGGGTTGGTACTCCTGCTCATAGGTTTATCGGTAATAATATCAACTTGGTATCCAGGTTTTTATAGTGCTGTGAAAAATTTCATAATTGGTATTGGGTTGTTGTTATTTGGAGGATATATTTTCAAGATAGGTTTTGGCATTGATTACACAAGGCCATTGAAAAAGGACTTTATAACGTTGTCAACGTACGTCATTGCCACTTTTTCGATCATAATGGGAATCATTCATACGTACCAACTGTACAATAGTGGCGAAAAACTTGTTGATGTAATAACTTATGCTGTCCAGGTAGGATTTGTTGCGCTCATGGTTTACATTCTTGGACAAATAGTTTCCGAGTATTTGAATGGTAGAAAGAAACTGTACTATTACCTGAGTTTTCTTACGTTCGTGCCGGCGCTGTACAGTGGAATTGTACTCATAATGAGATATGTTTTCGATGGTATTATCCCGGTTTTGACGATTGCGTTTTATGGCGCAATAATAGTGCTGTCCGTTACACTGACGGCGGTAATTTTCAGGAAAAGTAAAAAATAAGTTTATTGAAACCGCGTCGTTCAACGTTTTGGTGATATAATGAACGTAGACCTCACTCCCGAGCAAAAGAAGCGACTTGCACTCATTACTGTGGGTACACTATTGATTATTGGACTTGTCTATCTTCTCTTACCATCAAACGATAATTCTCCACGGGTTGTGCAGCCTGCAAGTGTTTACGATAATAACACCAGCACTTTCACTACGAAAGAAACTTACAGGTTATTCGCTGAATCAACGGCAATCATTCCACCGATTGATAATGGAACGTTCGTTGAAACGATAAAATATAATTTTGATTATACTGTCGTTGCAACGGTGTATAAATCAGTGTATAGGATTGAGGTATACAGGGGTACGGAACTCGAGAACACGAGGTTGGGTTACGTCACTGATTTGGATCAGCCAATTGTAACTGCTTACGAGTGGCCATTGATATTCATCACAACAAGTGAAGTTGAAATTGAATCAGGAGCGAAGAGTGTTGTTTTCAATAGCTACACGTTTATAATCAATCCGAACGCTGTTACGATAATTTGGACGGGGGACTTGTACGTGATGGAGGTAACATATTATCCCGAATCAACAGTTTTTACAACATACATTGTCTGGATGACTTTCACAACAAGTGAAAAGATAGAAAATAAAAATGCTTCAGGAAACAACGAGTAATGTTGCCTCATAACTTCCAACACTTTCTCCATATTTATTTATGAATGTTCCTGTTGCAATATTATTATACACTGTTATTACGAGCCATATACTGTTGACTACATCGTAATCTTCAAGGAGAATTTTGCTTTCACCGAGATAGTAAATGTCCGCCTCGCGGAATGGTTCTGGCAAGAATATTGTTGTGAGGTTTGATGGGTTGTATTCGTAAGTGTTTGTTGTGAAGGTGTTTGTCACCATAAAGATTGTTGAGTTGTGTACGTAGGCTGTTATGGTGTCTCCGATTGCATTCACTTCTATGAACGTTCCCCACGTCGTGTTGAAACTTCCAGTGCGCGTGTATATCGTCTCGTTCCCACGGTAGTTTATTGTTACTGTTATTATGTAAGAGATAGCATTTTTCATAAGGCCTATGAGTGGTGTCCCTTCACTTATAGTCTCACTGAATATTGTTATTGTTGGATAGTCCTTATTTACAACTGCATAATACTCTATGTGGTTCGAGAAGATGTTATAATAGTACGCTTTCATCGCCTCGGTGTTTCCAAACGCACGTGTTCCAATAAGTGGCACTCCATCAACGATTACACCCATCGTAGAGGTTGTATAGTTTGATATGAGAACGAGCGTTGGTTCTTTTTGACTGAGTATGGCAACGCCCACAAAGTAATTTGCAAGCTCTATTTCATTCATGGTTCCATTCTCTATTGCCACGTGAAGGAACGTTGGATAGGTTGATGTTTTTACTATTACAATTTTGCTTTTGAGTTTGTTGAATATTGTAATGTACTCGACTGGATTTTCTGGATATTTTGTTATTCCGATCTCGCTTTCGAGTGTTCTATAATACTCTTTATCATAGAATATGAAAACTGGGAATATTGGCGTGTACAGGTTCGAGAGTGATTCTGGGTAGTAAACTGTTGTGACTGAGATGTCCATTTCTATTTCAAATTGATTGGTTACTGGCTCATAATATACTATGTTCGGTTTCCCGTCGTTACCATAATAGAATGTTACAATTGTTGTTATTGTTGTGTAAGTTACGTTGTTCAGATACGTTGTTGTCGTGATCGTTGTTGATCCATTTATTGTTGTTGTCTCTGTTTTTACTATTGTTTGGGTGGTTGATATTGTTATTGTTACCGTTGATGTCGTGAACGTGACCATTTCAACGGTTGAATGGCTTGTTTCCGTACTTATATACGTGTTTGTAACTGTTTCAATGTATGTTTTACCTTTACCAATACAACCACTTCCCAAAACTACTATTGTCAATAAAATCATAAGTGCTATTGTTTTATTCAACGTATCACCGTTTGTTACTCACGGTTTCGCTTATAAATCATAATTTGAGCGATTTCGACAATTGACGATGTAACTGTTTACAAAAATCGAAATGCATATGCCTTTATTTCCTTTTTGAAGAGGTATTATTGGTGATATCAATGATTTTGAAGGTATACTTTGATGATCTCGGTTTTCCCGTTTACGAGGAGGCTGTTGAACGGGTTGATGAGGAACTCATGAGAGAACTTGTTGAAAAAAGAGTCATAAAAATATCAGATAATTGCCTCCTCGAGCTCATTTGACCCTTTATTTTTTCGTCAATCAACTGCAACATATCTCTGCCACTTACGGTAATACTCGCGGCTTTCAAGTATGGCCTTTTCAAGGTTTGACCTGAACTTGCGTTTTTCCTCGAGAGAACCATATTGTTTTATCCCCTCAATGAACCATTTTGGTAAAAAATCGGAATATTTTTTGATCATGTTCTCAAAGCGGGAGTCAAATATGAACGTTGCGGCGAAGTCGTTTTTATGTCTTATCGAGCGGCCGGCCCCTTGCACTATCTTATTCAGTGCAGATAAGTAGTACCATTCTCTGTCGGCGCGCCTCCTTATGCGTACTATGGGATCACCGAGGTACATAAATGGTACCTGGAACACTATCTGAAAACGAGACAAGTTGTCCTTCAGGTCGATCCCTTCCCATGCAACTGAGATGAGTACACTGTTCTTTGATGCTTTATGATCCCTGAGTGCGATTTCCTTATCGTTTGATGACCCACTGTACTCGATGAATCTGTCCTTGTATCTCGAGTATGTGAAGAGTGCTTCTACGTCCTTTTTTGAAGCAACGAGTATTATGCCCTTCTCATCCTGGTACTCCTTGAGTACTTCATCTATGACACTTTTTATGTACTCTCTTACAAAGGGTTTCTGGTCCATGTAGTCCCTGTACATTGGAGCGTACGGTACATAGAATATTGTCCTGAATTCTTTTGGTATTTCGCTCTGGACTTCGAACCAGTTGTATCTTCCGGCGATTGCAAGTTCTTTTGACATAAAGCGCGGGAACAGTGTTGCACTCATGAAAACCCATTTGGGGTTTCCAAGTCTTTTTTCGAGTTCTTCGAAAACGTAGTGTGGATAGATATATTTGAGTAGTATGGTGTCTTCGCGTGGATAGAGTATGAGTTTTCCGCTTATATCAAGGTCGTCTTTGATAATATTATCCTTTTCTCTTTCAACGGTTTCAAGGAATTGAAGCGCGTAAAAAGCTGTGCGGTAGACTGTCTTTATCATTGTACAGGGGTATGCGAGGTGGGATGGTAACTCGTCGCATATTGCACTTGCCCTTGATGGATCGATCTTGAGTTCTTTTACTTTTGGGTTGTTTGGTTCTATGGTTTCCATATACGCTATGAGTGCGTGGGTGAACATAACCGCATGCCTCAAGTACTTTTTGAGTTTTTTTGTTGCATTGATAAACTCTTCGGGGGGTATGACTTCATATTCGAGAAATTCCTTTACATCCTTTATGAGGTGGTAAACTTTCTTTTTTGATAACTCGCGGAAGTGTTTTCTTGCAGTCATCCATGCGCTTTTTTCGCCGATCTGTGGTTTTGTTGAAAGAAAGTACTGTTGTACTCTTGTGTCGTGCGCAAAGTGATCGATGTCATAAAGTTTATCTGGTTTGAACTTCATTGTCGAAACGTCTACGAGGAAGTTTGGAAACTCGTGTGCCTCATCGACTATTATCATTTTTGGTTTTGGCCAGTATCCTTCACGGAGGTAGGCAAACCAGAAGTAATGATAGTTCAGTACTGCAATATCATCTTTCCTTGCAAGCTCGCGGGCGCGTACATATGGACACGTTATCTCATCGGCCTCTTCGAGTGATAGCTCGTCGAGTGATTTTACACCATAATAATCAAGAACGTCTTTCACGGCGGGACACTGTGAATAATGACCAGTATATGGACAGTTTTCCGCCGTGAGTTCTGGATAGAGTATGCATTTGTAGTGTTTTCTGCCGATCACAACGGGTATATCAAAGTCTCTCTCGTATTGTTTCGCAAGGTCAGTATTTTTTGTTATGATTATGACTTTTCCATCGAAAAGTGCTGCACTCGCAACTGCAACAAGGCTTTTCCCACTGCCGGTTGGCATTGTAAGCAATGCATATTGTTTTTGATTGTTGAGAATAAACTCAACGGCCTCTTTTTGTTCCTGGTTACTACCCCTCCATTTTTGAAATTTTTTATTGATCCTTGGGTCAATTTCGTGTGGTACTTCAGGTACTTTTATCATAGTGTTGTGACACCCCACTTATGGTTTTGAAAAAGAGCCTATAAACTTTTATTATCTCATTCGTCGGGATTTCATGGTGGTGATAACATGGAGAAAAAATTTATCAAAAGTCTGGAAAAGTTCGGCGAGGTGCATGTTGAAAACCAGAACGAAGTCGTTATAAAAACCAAACCATTTCACACGCTTATTGCAAAACATGGTCCAATATACATAGTTTATGGGCCGAGTGGGATTTATAAAGCGTCGAGCAAAAGCGATGTAATACGCGCACTCAAGGGACAAAAGAAACCAGATGTTGTGGTTCACCCAGCCGTTATACCTTTCCTTGAAAGTCTCAAAACCGATGTAAAACTCCTTGTGAACGGTAACATTGTCGCGAGGGTACCGGAAGTTGGCCGCGATCTGTACATAACAATTCCAGAAGTAATATTTACTGGTGAGAACAAGGAAGGTATCATACTTATAATGAGCACTCGCGTTGGTGAAAACAGCATGCTCAACGATGGTATAAAGATTCCTTATGCAGGGTACATGGACGCCATAAGAAAGCTTGCGAGCGTCATCGTCGCAATAAACAATGGGGATATAAAAGAAATATATAAGACAAAATTACAGTAACAGTATCCCATCTCCAGCGTGTGCAAGGATGCTCAACTCGTTCATGATTTCTGTCTTTTTTCCAGTTATTTCTTTCACAACCCTGTTCATGTAGTAGATTTTTGCTTCCCTTGTATTGAAAATTTCAGAGTATTCTATAACGAGTGGCTTTTTTATCAGATATACTGTATTATAATTTTTGAAATTTATGTACACATAGTCGGGATCAATTGTTTCAACGTAATCAGATGGTATAAATGGTCTCTCAGTTTTTACTGGGATTTCCTCACGTAGTTTATCAACAACGTCTATAAGGTAAACTTTCCCTTTTGCTGAAACCCTACCATTCAGCACAGGGACGTAAGTCGTCTTATAATTACGTGGCTCAGCGTATACCCTGAAATCATCATCAAGTTGCGCCCAGTAATTATCTGACCCCATTTTCTTTCCACGTAATGGTACAGTAAGGAACACTCCCCCATCGCTCTTTATTGTTACTTTTATGAAAGGATCTGATTGAAGATATAGGTCAAAGAGTAGATCATCAACTGTTTTTACTGAATTGGGGTACTTTGGTATAAATGGATTTTCCTCGTGTAAGCGATCAAAAAATTCTCCCGTTATAATTTGTTCAACAAGGGGTGTCTCTTTTTCTATTGTGGCCGCGAATGGGCCCTTATATATTTGTACTCTACCGCCGTAAAGTGGTTTATAAATTGCTATTTCGGGCGTCACGTAACTCGCGATTCCTTTGGTGGAGACTCTCAATTTATACCCGTGGTAGTGTATGAACATGTTATTCACCTGGTCAAGATTACAAAGTCTTTATAAATGTTCGGTGACCAAAAGTTTTTTATAGTATTGTGACGTATTGTTTTCTGGTGGCGCCACCATGTATGCTTTCGAACGCGACATTATTGAGTTCATGAAAATGACTCACGGTAGGGAAGGTGGAGAAATAATAAAGTACGTTATGAAGCACCCGGGGGCGACTGACGAGGAAATTTCAAACAAATTGAAAATGCGTGAAAACATAATAAGAAAGGTTCTCTATGATGTGTACGCGTGGAATGGAGTAGAACTCCAAAAGAAACGTATGAGTGAAGGAAGAAATTACGAGTTCCGTTGGAAAATAAACTATGCAGCGTTTTATAAACATATAATAGCCTACTATAACGATGAGATCGAACGGTTGAAAGAAGGCTTGACCTTTCTTGAATCGGTTGACTTTTATACGTGCGGGAAACCCCATCACCCGGTCATGACGATAGATGAAGCACTCGACTACGAGTTCAAGTGTCCACTTTGTGGGGAAATACTTCACAACGTTGACATGAGCGGGGAAAAAGAGAATATCATGAAAAAGATTGAAAGTATTGAAGAGAAAATACAAAAGATTGAACGCCACTATGAGCTTTTCAAAAAGAAGAAGATCAGGTAACAAGGAGCTCTCTTATTCTATCAATTGTTGTTTTTCTACCAAATGGTATGTGTGATTGAACAATACCGTTCTTTACGATGAAATATTGTCCATTCTTGTGAACAATTCTGTAGGGTTTTTCAGCGTCGAGTGTCTTATATACTTCAAATCCATTGGATAGTATTATTTCATTCCTGTTGATTTTTTCGAGCATTGATTTGAGTTTGTTGAGGGATGAAACTTCGCCAGCGTATGGTGTAAGTATTTTACCGTCCTGTGTGAAGTATATTTCCATTTTTGTATTACCGTTGTACAGTACCCTTACTCTCGGATCATCCCACCTGTTTGGAAATATTTCAATGAGGGGGGCATTTTTTATGATGTCCGTGTTGAAGTTTATGGTTGCAAAACGTGCGAGCTCGTATGGTTCAAACTGTCCATTCCAATCGTACACCATCACACTTGAACCATTTCTTTTCATGTAGTAACAGTATTTTCGATAATACTTGTCATAGCACGTGTAACCGTTCCTGTGCTCACCTGTAATGGTCCATCTTGATAAAAAACCATTCATCTTTGGTAAAAGTTCCTCGTCCAGTCCAAAGGGAAACAAAAATTCCTTGTGGACATAAATCATTCTCCCACCATTATAATTTCTTTCATTCATCATAAAGTTTGTGATACAAAACGTTTATAACTTTTTTGATCCAAAGTGCTTGGTGGTTTGAGTGTGGATGTTGAGTGCTGATAAATTATTCCGTGTTCAACGTTACATAGTGTTTGGAGAGCCGGTAAAAAATTTTCAAGGCGGACTTGAGGCACCAGCAGTCTTCAAAATTTACGGAAAATTACCAAGAGCATACAATGATTACAAGGTTTTTACATCTGATTCAGTCGCAACGTTCGTAAAGTTCAAAAACGAGGATGAAAAAGTAGTCAGTTCTGCATTCAACATTGGGGGTATTGGGGGTATGAAAAAGTTGTTCTTCAAAGAGGACGTTTTCGATGCTGTGTCAAAGAACTTTGGCATCAGTAGGACAAAACTTCGAAGCATAATACGCGCATCAAATTCTGTTGAGCTTGTTCCGTATTTCAATATTGAAACAAAGAATCTTGTTGCCGTTTTGAGTAAGAAAAAGCACAGGAGTGTACATGTGCTGAACAATCCGAGGGGTGGGAAGGATATCATATACTATAGTGGTGCAAGGGTTTACAGGTTCAGTGAGTTTGACGATTTTGAAGGGACTCTGCGGAGTGTCCTCAGGGGAAAGGTAAAGAGAGCACCAGATCAGCCAACAAGAGTAAGCGTTCCAGAAACTTACTGCAGTATAATAGCTGATTCCGGTGATTGGTACATGATGTTCAGTTCAATGTTCGTAATGAATAATAATGTTCTTGTCGCAAACAAGAAAAATGAAATGGTTGTATTATACCCGGTAAGAGTCAAGATTGAACCCGAGGCCGCAATAATACTCCTTGAAAACGGTATCGAGTTTCTTGAACTTCTATGATTTCATTTTTTATAAATAACTATTTCAGAGTCTTCATCAACTTCGCCGGGTATTATGAA
>Ga0256838_1000614_pt1 | contig 20514 bp, 24 predicted proteins | sample 4571419metaG_FD_185978 | JGI IMG/M metagenome (GOLD analysis project Ga0256838, IMG submission 185978) | Hydrothermal vent microbial communities from Guaymas Basin, Mexico - 4571-419 | ecosystem: Environmental > Aquatic > Marine > Hydrothermal vents | place: Mexico: Guaymas Basin | collected...
AAAGCAATATAGTGGTGAAATATTTCCATACCGAAACGGTCTGATTTTAACAGCATTAGAGTTAGCTAAGCAAAGGAAAGTTAGCTTTATGAAGAAATTTCCATACCGAAACGGTCTGATTTTAACTCTGTATATTACAATGTTTGTAAAGGGGTATTGACGAAGTTTCCATACCGAAACGGTCTGATTTTAACCTCTAACTACCTCCCACTTTGATAAATCATTGAAATCATATTTCCATACCGAAACGGTCTGATTTTAACCTTTTCCCAAAATACAGCACAATCCAGCCCCACTAATTTCCATACCGAAACGGTCTGATTTTAACTACAGTTCCATTATCTTCAGTTCTTTCAATCTACATAGAATTTCCATACCGAAACGGTCTGATTTTAACATTAACCCCTTGCCTTATTTTATATTTTCTTGTTGAATTTCCATACCGAAACGGTCTGATTTTAACATTAAGAGTTTATTTAGGTAAGTCAAAACCTAAAACCGATTTCCATACCGAAACGGTCTGATTTTAACGAATTCTTGAAGCGGGTGCGGGTAATATTAGCCCTGCGGGTAATATAGTATTTCCATACCGAAACGGTCTGATTTTAACAAAGTTATTTAAATATTTGTGTAAGGTTAAACCTCTGATTTCCATACCGAAACGGTCTGATTTTAACGAATTCTTGAAGCGGGTGCGGGTAATATTAGCCCTGCGGGTAATATAGTATTTCCATACCGAAACGGTCTGATTTTAACAAAGTTATTTAAATATTTGTGTAAGGTTAAACCTCTGATTTCCATACCGAAACGGTCTGATTTTAACTTATAAGCATAGATAAAGAAGCTAAAATTTTAAAAATCTTATTTCCATACCGAAACGGTCTGATTTTAACTTTTCAAACTCTTTTTCATTAATTTCTCTCCTACATAGATTTCCATACCGAAACGGTCTGATTTTAACAACATAAAACACGGTGTAATCATAGTAGGAGAATATATTTCCATACCGAAACGGTCTGATTTTAACAATATCTTCAACAATTCTTCTTCCTTCCTTACCCAATACTTATTTCCATACCGAAACGGTCTGATTTTAACTCTGATTTTAACAAGAAATAAGAAATGGAGTAATAACACCACTTTTTGTCATATTTCCATACCGAAACGGTCTGATTTTAACTCGGGACACTACCTTAAAAATATCAACAAACTTAAATAATTTCCATACCGAAACGGTCTGATTTTAACAGGAAGTAGACCTGAGTATGGAATATACTTGTATCCATATGAATTTCCATACCGAAACGGTCTGATTTTAACAATTTAGGTATAGAAAATATATCGTCTTATGTTTATTAATTTCCATACCGAAACGGTCTGATTTTAACGATAATACAACAGCCATTAAGAAATTAACTGATAAAATCCAATTTCCATACCGAAACGGTCTGATTTTAACTCTTAAAATTAAATTACTACAACAAATTAGTTGAATAATTTCCATACCGAAACGGTCTGATTTTAACAGGGCAATCATTCGAGATATAACTATTTTATTCACTCCTAATATTTAAGCTTTTCTATACCATTTTTGTCGAAGGGCAGATAACTACTTTTATTTACATACCCTCACTAATATTTAAACTTTTCCCTACAATTATAAAAAGAACTCTAAAATATCTAATTCCCAAAATAAAAATTATTTATTGGGAAAATACAAAACTAAAAATAATTAATCAAACTCTTTTAAAAATCTCAATAATTTAATACATCCAAATAAATAAAATCATTAAAATACTCTACCCTTAGAAATTTGATAAAAATTCATAAAACTAAAAAATAATAAATTAAAAACCTCTAAATTGAAAATAAAAAACTCTCAACGAGATAAACATAACTTAAATATTTAAATTTATCTAATTTGAATATTTTACCCTTTACCTTTAATTTCCCCACTTATCACTTTTTTACAAATATTAACTATCTCTTTTATATTGTAAATCTTTATATCAGCAGCTTCAAGAGCTTTCTTTGAAACATTTCCATTTTGCAATGTTGCCACAGCCAAATCACTTTCAATCATTGCTGGGACATCATTGGCTCCATCTCCAACCATTATTGTAAAATAGCCCTCTTTTTTTAGGTTTTTTATTAAATCTCTTTTCTGCTTTTGATGAGCTTCTGCCATTATGTATTTTTCATCAACCCCCGTAATTTCAGCCAATCTCTTTATAAATCCTTTTCTATCACCAGAGGCGATAAAAACCTTAACTCCTAAATCTTTTAGTTGTCTAATAGTTTCTTTAACCTCTTTAAATAAACATCCAGCTGTGGCTATGGTATATTCAACCTCTCCGGCATAAGTGTCTATTATTAAAGCACTTCCATACCCTGTCTCTACTTCATATCTTTTTAAAATGTTTAATGGCTCTTGCAACTCTTTAACCCTAGTTTTTTTATCCTTAAAAATTCCTTCTTTATTTATTGGTGGATTGCAATATGAAATACCAATCTCAACCTCTTTCAATAAGTCAGATATTAACTTCTCTGGGTTTTCTTTATCCACTACCTTTAAAGGGTCTTCTTTGATTATAACTAATGCTCTACCTTTTTTTTCATCTACAATATCAACCGTCTGTCTATTGCAGATAAATTTATTTTTCTTTAAATCTTTAATAACCCTCATTATCTTTACAAGAGTCCCCGCACTGTCAAAAACTACGGCTACTTTCATAGTCCCACATTAAATAAATATATTGGTTTAGATATAATAAATTATTGTGGGAACATGAAGAGGTTGGTAGTGATATTAATAACCTTAGCTTTGGTTTCTTCAATGTGCATAACTAAGTCCAATGAAAAGAGGGAAAGTATGGAAAATAAAAAAGTTTTAATGGTCATAGCCCCAAAAGATTTTAGAGATGAGGAACTGTTTGAACCAATGGCTGTGTTTGAGTCAAATGGTTTAAAGGTTGATGTTGTATCAACTACAAAAGGAGAATGTGTGGGGATGTTGGGAAATAAAATAACTGTAAATAAAACTATATACGATGTAAATCCTGATGATTATGTAGCCATAGTTATAGTTGGGGGAGTAGGTTCAAAAGAGTATTTGTGGAATAATACAAGATTAATAGAATTGGTTAAAGAATTTTACAATGAAAATAAGATTGTTTCAGCAATCTGCTTATCTCCAGTTGTTTTAGCAAGAGCGGGAATCTTAAAGAACAAAAAAGCCACAGTGTTCCCAGCTCCAGAAGCAATAGAGGAGTTAAAAAAGGCAGGGGCTATTTATGAAGATAGAGGGGTTGTGGTTGATGGTAATGTAATTACTGCAAAATCTCCTGACTATGCAAGAGTATTTGGTTTAGAAGTTTTAAAAGCAATAAAAAATAATAAAAAATAATCAATAAGATAATATATTTAATTATTCTTGAGCTTCAGCAGTTTCTTCTTCAGCTTCCTTTACAAATCCTTCATTTTCTTCTTTCTTAGCTAATGATAAAACCTCTGATTTATAAACAATAACATTTCTAATTGGGAATATATTTTTACATTCATTCTTTATCTTCTCAGCCATCTCTCCAAACAACATTGCCTGAACATACTGTGGGAATGTTTTTTCCTTAGCCATTGCTTTTATAATCTCTTCCATCTTCTTTCTAATGTCTGATTTTTGTTTTGTATTTGCTCTATAAGCAGTTAAAACCATCGCCTTTGTTCTTATCTTGTAACCATCTTGGGTTGTAACATCGAGAATAGCGTCAATTCTACTTCTTCTCCTTCTAATTTGTGATTTCATAAACTCCCTTGTTGTATCGTGCCCGTAATATTGAGCTATTGCCTTATTTCCAGTAATTCCAAAGATTTTGAAATAAATTCTGTGCATGTGTTTTGTTGGGTCTCCTGTTAAGTCCCTTAAACTTGTCTCAGCAACTCTTCCTAAAACTAAGCTTGGGTCGTTTGCTGGGGTGTAGCCGATAAATACTCCTCCAAATTCTGGTGTGGCGTAGATTTCATACCATACTTTCTCTTTCCATTTATCTCTCACTTTTCTTACTTTTCTTCTTGACCTTGCAGTTCTTGCAGTAGCCATCTTTTCACCTTAAAAAATTTAGTTGTGATTTTAGGAATTATTCACCCTTATAGAACTTAGATAAATCAACATAGTTTCTTACGGGTCTTGTTACATCTCCATACAATCTTTTTATATCCTTAGCTTTTGCTTTTTTAGCATCTCCTTTCTCAGTTTTTATCTTCTTTAATCTAAAAAATCCATCGTTTATTCTATAAACTTTATCTACTTCAAACTCAAAGTCATTGGGGACATAGATGTATATACCATAAGTTTTACTTCTATCATTTATTGATATCCCCAATTTTTTTGGAATAGATAGAGATTTTCCCCAAATAACTTTAATATCATTACCTAAGGCAGATTTAACTGGTTTAGGTGTTTCAATTTTTGTTATTTCAATCTTTTCTCCATCAATTTCAATTGTATCCCCAACTTTGTAGGTTTCATCTTCGGGGATATTGATTACCTTAGATTCCGAGATATCATACCTACTTATAATTAGCTTTGCCTGGTTTAATTTGACTTTATCGGCAATCTCCCTTACAGCTCCACAGTTTGGACATCTTACTAAATAATAGGAAGATTTGTTATAAATTTTTTTCTTTAATACTTCCTGCTCTTCAAACCCACAATTCTCACACTTGAAATATATTTTTTCACTCATCTTCAAAAACCTCTTATTTTATTTTCTTCTTCTCCTTCTTCTTCTCCTGTCTTTTGGCTGAATTATAATTCTATATTTTGGATTTGCCGCCTTTTCTAAGAACTCTTCATAAGTAAATGGTAAGTTTGTATCGTCTGATATAACCCCTCTGTTTTTGAGGTATTCTCTTGTTAATAAGTAGTAGATTAAAGCAACTGCCTTTTTACCCTTGTTGTTTGTTGGTATAACCAAGTCGATGAATGAGGTTAAGTGCTCTGTATCACATAAAGCAACGATAGGAACTCCAATCTCTACTGCCTCTTTTAATGCCTGCCTATCAACTCTTGGGTCACTGATAAAAACAACCTCTGGCTCCATAAACCCTTTGTATGCAGGGTTTGTTAATGTTCCAGGAACGAATCTTCCAGCAACTGTTCTAATACCAGTGTATTTTCCAAACTCCTCTAATGGTCCCATTGTGTAGATTCTTCTTGAAACAGCCAATATATCCTCTGGTTCGTATCTTGCTAAGAATTTAGCGGCTATCCTTAATCTTTCATCTGTTTTTCTAACATCTAAAACATATAACCCATCACTTCTTACTCTGTAAATAAATTTTTCCATGTCTTTTGTTTTTTGCTGAGTACCTATATGAATACCTGAAGCCAAGTATGTATCCAATGGCACTAACATCTCCTTCTCACTCATTCTTTCACCTTTATAAATTTACCATTTAAAATAGGGGTTGTTTTAAACATTGGTCGGGGATTTAAAAATTAGTGGTTGTTTCCCCAGAAAGGGATTAAGATAAGGAAGTATATAAATTTTACTTACCTCTTCTACCGTGTGCTCTTATACTTGGTCTAACCTTCTCAGCTCCTATTCCTTTATTTCTCAATCCTCTACCTTTCTTACCAGCTGATGTTAGACCTCTGAATGCTCTTCCTCTGTGTTTTCCAGTGCATAACCAGTTGAGTTGTGGGTCAGCTTTAATAGCTGGGTGGTAAGGGTCTACCAATATAACCTCATACCACTTGTGTTTTCCGTCCTCTCCAACCCAGTAGCTGTTTAAAACTTCCATGTTTGGATATTTTCTTGCCGCTCTCTCTTCGGCAATTCTTTGAATTGATTTACCCATTGTTATTTTATTGACCCCTAATGTAGCTGGCTTCTTTGAGTTCTTTGGTCTTGGTTTTCTTAAACCTCCTCTTCTAACTCTTACCCTAACAACTATAATTCCTTGTTTTGGTTTGTATCCTAATGCTCTTGCTCTATCCAATCTTGTTGGTCTCTCAATTCTTACAACTGCTGGTTCTCTTCTCCATTGTTGTAATCTCTCCCACAATAACTGCCTAACATAGCTCTCTTTTGGCCTTTTCCATGCCTCTCTTATGTATTTATAGATTCCCATTCTATCCCTCTTTTAGGGGTTCAGCCTTTATGCCACATCCCCTTTGTTATAAAAACTTTTAGAGTAAATAACTATCAACAACTATTATATTAATTTAACGGTTATTTGGAAAGTTGTAACTACTACTAAATTGTGGTGAAACTTATGAAAAAATTGGAAGATAAAAAGGGAATTATAGAAATTACGTTTGAAGAGGAAAGGGAAATCTTAGAGTTACCTCCAAAACCTGAACTACCAAAATATGCTTCTCAACTCATCAACCTTGCAAATATATTCTCACAGGGCACACGTCCAAAAGTTGTTGGTCAGATGAGTGAGCTAATTAAAGAATTCAGAAAAAGTGGAGGTAGAACATTTGAAGATTGGAAGAAGTGGTATTTACAAAGATATCCAAATGCGATTGATGAAGCTACTGAAAAAATTTGGAACATGATTAATAACTTTAAAGAAACATTAGAATTGCTGAAAAAAGATGATGTAAGAAATTGGGTTGAGGATTTGGTTCTTACAAAAACTTATGAAGGTCTTATGTTGCAGGATGCTATTTTGAAAAAAGTTGCAGAGGAACTTGGTGGAAATTATCGCCCTGCTACTATAGAAGAAGAATCTAAGGGTATTGATGGAGTAATTATTATTGATGATAAAGAAATTCCTGTATCAATTAAATCTAAAACTTATGTCAATCAGGAAAAACACTTGTCTGAAGAACTTAGAGGATATTTAATTGTTTATGAAAAGAAGAAAAATAAAATTGTTGTTGACTACTCTGAGTTGTTAAATTCAATTAAAAAGTAATTACTCACGATTAATGAACTCTACATTAAAATCCATCCCTAATCTTTTTTGTTTAATACTAATTTTCTCTTCAATTACTGGCTTTAGAGATTTATCAATTTCATAACCAATGGAGTTTCTTTTTAATTCAATAGCAGATTTTATTGTTGTTCCAGTTCCTAAGAAAGGGTCTAAAATAGTATCTCCAATTATGGAGAACATCCTTATCAATCTTCTTGGAATTTCCTCTGGAAATGATGCAGTCCTTCTATTAAGCTTATTATGTGTTTGCCTATCTCCCACAATCTCCCAAATTTGGGAGAACCATTTATCCCTTTCCTCCTTAGTGTATGCACTCGCATATCTTAATGGGTCTTTTGGTTTAAACTTTCGTGGTTTTCCTTTTCTGAATATTAATATATATTCTACATCTAATGTCACATAAGCATTTGGTGGGAGAAATCCAGAACCCAAGAATGCATTTGGCTTGTTTGAAGGTTTTTTCCATAGTATATAAGGGAGAGTAACAAATCCAATTTTTTCAAAGTTTTCAATAATCTTAGAATGATTTGGAAATAATCTAAAAACTCCGTTAATTTTTCTTGTAGCGTCCCCTATGTTAATGCATGCAATTCCTCCTGGAACTAAAACTCTATAAATTTCCTCCCAAACTGGATATAATGTTTGATGCATTAAATTATATATTTGCATGATTAATTTTTCTTTTTTCTCTTCATTTTCTTCATTTTCCATTTTTGTCCAAAGCTCGCTTATTTTTGGATTTAACATTTTAAACAAATTATCCCACATTTCTATCATTGGATATGGTGGGGAGGTAACAACTAAATGGACACTTTCGTCATCAATTTCATCCATTTTTCTTGAATCTCCAAAAATTATTTTATGATTAGTTGTTATATCAATACTCATCATTTATCCCCTATTTCTTTCTTTATAGTAGCTGATATAATGGATTTTTCAGATAACCACATTAAAACAATAGTTCTTACAATTTCAGCATTGGTCTGTCCCAAAATTTCCCTAAAATTTTCAATTAACTCCCACTGGCTCTTAGTAAATGTGACTTGGACTCTCTTTATATCTTTTTCTCTTTGTGTCATAATGTAACTATAAAACACCATATTAAACGATATTATTAATATTGACATTATTAATATTATTTAGAGTATGCGTAATTGTTGCTATTTGGGATATTAAAATTTTTAAGCTAAAATAACTTTAAATTGCATGTCAATAGAAGTTCAAATACTACAAATAAAAATTCTGCTCATCTAAGGAGGAAAAGATTTTTATATTATTGATTGTTATCTTACTATAGGCATTATAAAGCTTAACGTGAGGTGATTATTGTGGAATTACCACCACAAATTCAAGCACAGTTAATGCAGTTACAGCAATTACAGCAACAGTTACAGATGATTTTAATGCAAAAGCAGAGTGTTGAAGCAGAATTAAAAGAAAGTAAAAAGGCATTGGAAGAGTTGGAAAAATCTGCGAGTGATGAGGTTTATAAATTGATTGGGGGACTATTTGTTAAAAGAAAAAAAGATGATGTTAAAAAAGAACTTGAAGAGAAAGTAGAGACATTAGAGTTGAGAGTAAAAACATTAGAAAAGCAGGAAGAAAAATTGCAATCAAGATTAAAAGAGCTACAAGAAAAATTACAAAAAATGATACCTACAGCACAATAAATTAATTTCCCTTATTTTCTTTTTAAATTTTATTATTTTTAAATTTTAAGCTTTAAATTATTACTTGCTAATTTTTATGGTGAGCAAAATGGAGTTATTAGATTATTTAAAAAGAGACGAGATTCTTTTTTTATGCCATCACAATGCAGACCCCGATGCAGTTGGAAGTTGTGTGGCTTTAAAATATTTGGCATCTCAATTAAATCCAAATGGAAGGTTTAGAATTTCAGCAGATTCGGTTAGCAAACTCTCACGGAATATTTTAAATGAGATAGGGGAGAGGGTTGATATAGAGCTTTATCCTAAACTACCAGAAACTGTGTTTATAGTTGATACTGCTTCAATTAATCAGCTTAAAGTTAATTTTGATGAGTTAAAAGAGAAAGAGGTTATTTTAATAGACCATCATAAAAAGACAGATTTGGCAGATATCTGCAAATACTACATAATTAAAGAGGACTACCCATCAACATCTGAGATTATAGCAGAGATTTTTAAAGAGCTAAATATCTTTCCTCCAAAGAATGTTAGAATTGCCCTATTGTGTGGGATTGTCTATGATACAAAGCATTTAAAGTTAGCTAATTCAAGGACATTTGAGTTGATAAGTTATTTAATAAAGGACATAAGTTTTCAGAAAATTTTATATCTTTTATCTCAAGAGAGTGATGTTAGTAAGAGAACAGCCCATTTAAAGGCATGTAGTAGAATGGAGATTAGAGAGTTTGATAAACTTAAAATAGCCCTATCTCACGTTAGTTCTCATGAAGCATCCTGTGCAAAAACAATTGTAAGTATAGGGGCAGATATTGCCTTTGTTGTAGCCGTTAGGAAGAAAGAGGGAGAGATTAGAGTAAGTGCAAGATGTAGAAAGCATATATCAAAGTATGTGCATTTGGGTAATTTAATGGAAAAAATTGGAAAAGAGCTTGGAGGAAGTGGAGGAGGACACAGTGAAGCTGGTGGTTTAAATGCTCCTTATGATAAGAGTAAAAGCAAAGAGAAGGTTATAAAAGATGTTTTAGACCTTTGCTATAAGAGGTTTGTTGAAGAGTATAAAAAAGCAAAAAGTTAGAATGTAACAACGTTATCACTTTCCTTAACAAAGGCAATTAAATCATGCATTGTAGCCAATTTAGCCCCTTCAATTAAGTCCTCCTCTTTTAGACCTCTCGCCTTACAACAAGGACCGCAAACTTTAACAACTGCCCCCAACTCAATGGCATTCTTTAATAACTCTAAGTAATTTGGGACTTCTGAAGGATTTTGCTCCTTCTTAGCAACATAGACACCATTCTCAAGCAAGAAGATATTTACCTCAATGCCTTCTAATAAGGCAGTTAATGCAAATCTTAATGCTGAATAAGCCCTCTCCTTTCCATAAGGAGCTTCTGTAATAATTACTGTAAATTTCATTATTTCACCATTTTATATTTTATTTTTTAATTACAATTCTAAATCCGTTATCTGTCTCTTCAGCTAAAACTACTGTATAGCCGTTATTTTCAACAAATCTTTTTATATTTTCTAAGGCAGGTTTGTAGTCCCCTACAACTTCCAACTCTTCTCCCTCACTTAACTCCTCTAATGCCTTTTTTGTCTTTAAAACTGGAACTGGGCAGATATCTCCAGTAACATCAAGTTTTTTCATAACCCTCACCATGAAATTTTTAATAAAAGTAAGCTTAAAAACTATAAAAAATTAATCTGAAAAAACTTTAATTGCTTAGCTGGTTATTAGAGTTTTTAATGGCTATTTTTTATAAGCTTTTTATTTAATTTTTAGTCTCTTGTGTTTTGTCTTTTACTACCAAATGTTTAGAAGAATAGTCTTCTGACATTTTTAAAAGAAGAAGGTATTTATATATTTAGAAACAATTAAGTTTTATTAGTTAGAGAGGAGATTTTTATAGTTCTTTTCAAAAGTGAATAAAATTTATTAAGGAAGTTTGAACTCCTTCCATTGGGAAGGAGTTCATTAGTGCTTTATGTATTCCAAAATATTTTGAAAAGAACTATAATTTGGTGATAATTATGCCAACTAAAACTATAACTCTAAAAGTCCCTTCCAATATTTCAAAGAAAAAGATTGAAGAGGCTATTAAAAAGCTTGAATTGGAGGAAAAATACAAGAAAACTGAGAATTTTAAACTATTTATTAAAGATGAAGATTTAAAGATGAAAATTTACAAAATAGCTGAATTCGTTGAAGATTATTTAAAGAAAAAATATTCTGATGAGGAATTTGAGATTGTTTTAGATTATGATGGAATTGATGATAAGGTAGTTGTAGAGATAGTTTTTAAGAAGAAATTGGATAAAAGGGAGTTAAAGGATATAAAAGTTATTATAAGAAAGCTGAAGGAGATTGTATTTGATGCTTGGAGAAAAGTTGATGAGAAATACCCAGATATGCGTGGATTTTTAATTGTTACCTCTGACGTGGAGGTGTTGTAAGTGTTTAATATTGATGAATTTAAAGAAATAGCTGAAAAGCTACCAACTTTCAAATCTCTTCCAAATGAAGGAAAATACCGAACTGCTATTGGGAGATACTACTATTATATCTTTTTAAAACTTAGAGAGGTTGTCAAAGAGATTGAGCAAGATAGAGAAGATGGAATTTATGGACTTTTAAATAGTGGAAAGGCACATAAAGCATTGCCAGTATATTTCAGAGCTTTATCTGATAAAATTAGAGTAAATAATTTGAAGAATGATTTAATAACTTTGGCTGAAGCTCTTGAAGATTTGAGGAAATTAAGAAATATGTGTGATTATGATGTTGATGTTTCTATATCATTATACTAAAGTCATTGAAGCTGAGATAGATATAGAAATTATAGAGCAAACAATAACTAACCTCTCCTATCAAAAATCAAAAAGTAAAACCAAATTGTTGGATTAAAAAATGTTCTTAAATATATTTTAAAGATAAAGATAACCTACCAACTTATAACGAAGTCATTAACATTATGTATAGACGGAGATAATTATACCAGAAAAATACAAAACCAGATTGGTTAGTAAAAACACAAAAGAGATTACTTATGAGGATAAAATTTTATAAACCATAAAATTGTTTGGAAAAATTCGTTAATTCTGTTTATAATTATAAATCATGACAATTTTATCATAAAAATAGTCCAAACTACTCTATTTTTTATTCTGTAAATTTCGTTAATTTAAAACAAAATAGGAGCAATTGCAGAGATTATAATTAACCCAGCTAATATATATCCCATAATTTTTGTTAATTCACTTCCAGTGTATGGTCTTGTTAAATCTCTTTTTATGCTCTCCAACTCTTCAAACTCTTCATCATTTACATGTATGTGCTGTAACTTTACCTCCATAATCTCACCCTATCTATTGTTATCCTCAACTATACCATTGAAAAAAGTCATATATATGCTTTTTTGCTCATGAACAATCATGACAAATGTTTTTAATGAAAAATAATGACAAATTGGCATTAATTTGTAATGATAAATCATTATAAATTGAAATTTTATAAAATTGTGTTTACAGTTAACTATTCAGAAAAATATTTACAATATACATAAAATATAAATATAATAAAGCCATAAATCTCAATATATTCCGGTATGAGTTTAAGTAAATTTGGATACTATTGTAAAGTGGGGAAGTATGGAGTTTAAAATTGAAACTTTAACGCCAATCTGGACAGGAGATGTTAATAGAACATGTAAAACGTTGAGAGAAACTTCATTGGTTGGATCTTTAAGATGGTGGTTTGAGGTTATAGTCAGAGGATTTGGATATTATGCTTGTGATCCAACATCTGAAAATAACAGATGCAAATATGACGGAAATGTTAATTCTATTTGTCCAGTTTGTCAGATTTTTGGATGCACTGGATGGAGTAGGAGGTTTAGATTGGAAGTTAATCAGAATTTTAGGAAGATATATGAAGGTAATTTGAGGATTAAAGGAGAAAATAATAGTTGGTATTATCCAAGTGGTGTTATGAGTTGTAATGGAGAGTATAATAGGTTCATTAAAACTTTATCGGGAGGGGAATATTTAACAGATGAAGAATATGGGTCTATAATCAAGATTTTATTGAAATTTATTTCAGATTATGGAATGGTAGGAGGAAAGACGGCAATTGGCTATGGTGTTGTTAAGTTTGAAGGAAAAGATATCAAAGTTGATAAAGAAGATTTTGAAAATTTGTTTAATTATTTAAATAAAAAGAAAAGTCATGGAAAAAACTCTAACAATATGCCAATATTAGATGAAATGTTTTTTGCCAAATTTAAGATTAATAGTAACAGCTTAGATAAGATTATTGAAAAAGTGTATGAATGTGTTGATGACAATTATTTTCCAAAATCAATATACAAATGCAATGGAACTGAAGAAAAAATAAATAATAAAAAAGAATTTTTGAAAAAATTGAGAGATTATTATAGTTTTATTCCTACAAGTGCATTAATTAGGAAAGAATTAAGGAAAAGGATAAAAGAAAAATGGATCAATAACACCAAATTGAGACATTTTTTGATGGGGTATATGCAAAAAAATAAAAAGTTAGCACAAGAAGATCCTACAAGATTTTCAGCGATTCAAGTGTCTCATATTTACAATACTGGAGAGCATTGGGAGTTTAGAATTTGGGGTTGGATTCCAAAGAATTTGGATAAAAAGTTTGATGTTCAAAGAGAAGAAGTTATTGATTTTTTAATGCTATTACTTAATAACCAAGAGGACGATAACAGCAATCGTAGTAATGAAGAAATGAGTAAAGGATTTTGGGAAAGTATATTTGGAGACAATTGTGTTGAAAAAATAAATGGAAATTACATTATTAAATATTCAGATAATGAGAATAACTGGAATTCCATCGATTTTGGAGATTTAGAAAATCTTGATGAAAGAAAAAAAGCATTTGAAAGTATGTTGAGGGGATAAAATGAATGAAAAATGTGATATATACTCATATTTTTGGGATAATAATCAAGAAAAACCTAATTGGGGCAATATAAGACGCATCAATACAAAATTAACATTTAGACAGAAAATATGTTCATTATATTTGTTGAAAGATAAACAAGAGGGAAGGAACAAATTAAAAAACATTATTTCAAATAAAGAATATGTAAAAGAAAATGGTAGAATTTTATACTTAAATTTTACTGATAAAAAATCAGAATGTGAATTAAGCTACCTCAAAAATAGTGTAGAAAATATATCTTTTCCTTTTGACCAAGCAAATATCCCAAAACATGCTTATCTAATAGAAATAAGCTTCAAACTAAAAAAGCCATACATAAGTAGGGATGATGAGGATTTCTATATTATAGATAATCCAATTATAAAAGATAAAGTTTTCAAAGTGCCTATGGTTAGAGCTTCTACATGGAAGGGTGCTTTAAGATTTGCAGCTGAAAAAGTTGATAAAAATAAAGGAGAAATCATAAAAAGATTATTTGGAAACGATAAGAGAGAGAATGAAAATCAAAAAAGAGGTAGATTAACGTTCTATCCAACATTCTTTGATAGTATTTCATTAGATGTAATTACTCCATTAGATAGAGAAACTAAAACTCCAAGTTTAGGGCCTATATACTTTGAGACAGTTCCAAAGAATACTAATGGAAAGTTAAGAATCCTATACTATCCTTACGATTTAATTGCTGTGGGGGAGGTTGATAGGATTGAAGAAGAAGCAAAAGAAGATTTTGAATTTTTGGGAGAGGCTTTAAGAAAGATGTTTTATGAGATTGGCTTTTCTGCTAAGAAAACAAGTGGTTTTGGAGTTGTAGAAATTAATGAAATCAAAATCATCCCAAATAACGAATTATCTGAAAAATTGAAGAAATTCTTATGGGAAAATTTATGATAACTAATTAATGGTGGGGGAGATGGGGAATAAATTAGAAATATTACAAAATAATAGAGACAAAATATTACTTGCAGAGATTGGAGCTTTAATTCATGATTTAGGGAAATTAAGTGAAATATTTATAAGAAAACAGAGCTTGGAAGAATCTAAAAAATATGGGGATTATCACCATTCTAAAGTTTTGGAATATGACTCAGATAAGTGCCATAAATATCATCATCCTAATGAATGTGAAATGGAACATTTAGCAAAAGTGCTTACTGATTTATTGAAAAGAAAAATAGAACTCGATGGAGAAGAGATAACAATATATGAAATCATTGAAAAACATCATGATAATGTTGATAAGCTATTATTAAAATTTATTACCTCTGCTGATACATTTGATGCAGATGAAGATAGGGCTGGTGCTAAAGATGAACAAAGCATTTGTAAAACATTTAAATCCTCTGCCTTTGGATATGAAAAAGAAATCAATATAGAAATCTTATTATCTGAAAGAAAGAAATCATATAGGCATATAATTGATTATCTGGATTCTCTACTTGTAGCAATTTCTTGTAATTTTGATAAGATAAGCACATCTAAACTAAAATACAAAAGAAAAATCTGTTTTGAGAAGATAAAGAAATCCTTTTCTAAAACTTTAGGAATGACTGCAAGAAGTGCAAACGATGTCCTATTATGGGAGCATTCCTATATGACTGCTACAATTATGAAGTGTTTATTAGGACAGTATTTAATAGTGAAAAAAGTATTGGAAAATGATTCTAAGTTAGATGAAGAAACTGTGCAGAAGTATGAAGAATTTTTAAATGACCTAAAAAGTGGAATAAAACCAAAAGACATTATAAAAAATAATAGACCATTTTCAGTTTTTACAATAGGTTGGGATTTCTTTGGATTTATTGAACAATCTCATAAAATACCTGACATAGTTGGAAGGACTAAAATTTTAGATAAAATTAAAAGAGAGATAAAAAACATTATTGAAGTTGATTATGTCCTTGGAAATGAGATTTATTGTGATGATTTTGGAATCCATTTCTTAATTCCTTCCGTGTTAAATGAAGATGATTTAGAAAAAATAAAAGAGGAAATTTTTAAAATATTTAATGAAAAAACAGATGGAATTTTATTGCCAATATTTGTTTTAACCACTTCAAATGATATTGAAGGAGATTATAAGCTTGGTAAGTTATTATCAGAATCACTTAAGCAATTGAAAAGAAAAATTAACAATAGAGAGTATGAATTGCTAAAAACTCCCATATTTATTGAAAAAAAATTTGAATTCTAACTCTAATGACAAATTAGTTTGTGAAGTTTGTGGGAAGGGAGTTTATGGTAAAGATGACAATGACAATGAAAAACTTTGTGAAACTTGTAAAGAACTAAGAAAAATTGGTAGAGAACAAAAACAACCACCACAAACTGTCTATATTGATGAAATATCATGGAATCCAAAAAATAAGGAATATGAAAAGGTTTGTTTATTGATTGCTAAGTTTGATTTAGATGATTGGTTAAATGGGAAGTATATTGAAAGTTTGTTTATTAGAAAGCCCAATTTTAACATAATAACAGATTGTGATTCAATTTTTGGATATTGTAATTATTATCTAAAGTATGAGGACTTATACAATCATTTTAAAAAATTAAAAGAAAACGAAGATATAAACATAGATGAAAAAATAAATATGCTATTGAAAATTTGTGAAAAGTTTGGTAGTGATGAAGTTAAAAAATTTTTAAAAAATATAGGTGGTATAAGCAAAACACTAATCAATAATTTAACGAAAAAACCTGAAGATATAATTGAGAAATTGCATCTCCCAGGTAAAAAGAAAAAAGCAAAAAATAGACGTAAATTTATTGAAATTCATATTGGAAATAATATATATAATACCATTTTTCAAATTTTAAAAGATTTTGAAGAAGAAACAATAATAAACGCATATAGCTTCAGTAAAGGTAATAAGTCAAAATTTTTCTCTTATCTGCATCAAAAACCTTCATCACCGTCCAGAATAATGAGAGTTTGGAATACTACAAAAGAATTCTTTAATGAAATTGAAAAGGATATTTGTTTGAGAGTCCCAATCATTGAAGAAGCAATAATAAAAATCAATAACATCTCTGAAAAAGATGGTAATGAACTGAGTAGCGGGGTAGCATACATTATTGAAATTAATGAGTTGAATTTAAGAGGAGAGGCAGTTTATAACAAAAATTCAAAGGAGTTAATTGTTATAACACCACATTTATCTGAAATATTAAGAAATAAAAACCCAAAAGGTAAAAAAATCACAATCAAAGATTCAAATGATAAAGAAACCATAGCAACAGCAACTATTAAAGAAATTATTAATAATACAAGAAAAGTTAGGGCATTTAGGATAATTTCAAAATCTCCAACAATGTTTATGGCAATAATTCCAGCAAGTAAGTCCTTTGAAATTGTTAAAATGATAAAAGCCAAATATGAGGAAGAATTTGGAAAAGCTTATGGAAAACTCCCATTACACATTGGCTTAATTTATGGAAAGAGAAAAACTCCAATGTATGTCCTCTTAGATTCAGCAAGAAGAATGTTAAAGAAATTTGATGAAAAACTAAAAAGTAATGAAGAAAATGATAAAAACAAAATTATTTTTGAAGTTAAGAAAAGTGAAATTTGTATAACTGATAATATGGTAAGGATAAAAGCAATTAATGAAAAAACAAACTTTGAATATGAGTTTAGAATCCCATTCAAACTTGGAGATGGGAGTGTTGATTACTATCACCCATATTTAGAGGTTGAAAATTCAAATAATGATAAGGTTATTTGTGTCTATGCTGGAGACAAAACAATAACCCAAAAACATGTTTTAAAAATTAAACCAGAGGATAAGCTAAAATTCAATAAATATTACTTTGACTTTGAATATCTTGACTCAAACATAAGGAGATTTGACTTAGGGGTTAAAAGAAAACACTGGTTATTTACAAATCCAGAAAACAATCCAAAACCATACTTACTTTGGGATTTAGATAATTTTGAGAGATTAAATAGGATAATTAAAGAATATAACCTAACAAACACTCAAATAATGAACCTATACGAGCTTTTAATCTCAAAAATTGAAGAGTGGGAGATAAAAAATGTTGATAAACTAAAGAACAATAAAGAATTCAGAAAATTTGTTGAAAATTCTATTTTAGACATTCCATTGAGATTAAAAACCAAAATAAAAAAACGTGAAGATGAAGAAAATAAAGAATTCCTAATAAATTCAATATTAAATGGCTTATTCTTTGATTTTGTTGATTTGTGGCATGCAATACTTAAAAAAGACTTTGGAGGGGATGAAAATGAATAATGAAATCTACAAACCAAAGAAATACTTTGCCATAGCATTAGACCCAATACACATTGGAACTGGAGGTTATAGGATAGGGAGGGTTGATAATACCATTGTAAGAGAGCCAGCCACTGGAATTCCAAAAATTCCTGGGACTACAATAGAAGGTAACTGCAGAAATTATGCGTTCTTAGATGCTAAATCAGATGGTAGATTAGAAGGAAACTTAGCATGTGCAAAGGGTAAGAAAGTAAAGGGTGATGATGGTAAAGACATACAGCCATGTGGGGAGTGTGAAATTTGCATAACCTTTGGATATACAAAAGATGATAAATCAATGCAAGCAATGGCATCATTCTCTGATGCAAGAATTTTGTTTTTCCCAGTAGCTACAATGATTGGGCCGGTATGGGTAACTTGTCCTATGGTGTTGAAAGATGCTGGAATAAGAGAAAGTAATAATGATTCTGAAAAAGAAATTCCAGAACCGGTGGGAAATAAATTTATTATCCCAAATGGATGTAAAATCCAACCACCAGAAGAAAAGCTCAATTTTGGATGGTTGTTATTAGAAAAAGACAATAAGGATATAAATCCAGAAACTTGGAATTTAAAAGGTATTCCAAAAGACATCTTAAATAGGATTGTAATTGTTCCAGATGATTTATTCCCACAAATTATAAATTCAAACTTGGAAGTTAGGACTTCTGTTTCTATTGACCCATTAACTGGAACTGCTGAAGAAGGGGCATTATTCACTTATGAAGCAATTCCAAGAGGAACGGTATTTTGGTTTGAAGTTATTTATCAAAATCCAAAGTATTTTGGAATTGACAAAATAAAAACTAAAGATAATGAAAAGGATGCTAACATAAATGAAATAATAAATACTGTAAAAAGTGGGTTAAAATACTTTGAATTCTTAGGAGTTGGGGGAATGAGTTCAAGAGGGTTTGGTAGATTAAAAGTTTTAAATTTAGAAACTTCAAATAACAACATAGAAAATGGTGAGGAAGATGGAAAATCAGAAGAATAATATTCCAAATTTGGATAAAATTTGTGCTAAGATTGGATTTGAAGTAATAAATGATGGTATTAATAATGAGAAAGCAAAAGAATTTGAAAGAGAAATAACAAAGGCATTAGGAATTTTAATGGAAGATGGATTATTTGCTTATGCAATTTGGTTAGAAAGTAAAAAGAAAGAGGATGATGATGTATATTCTAAAATCATTGAAAAAAGTAAAGAATTGCTAAAAGATGAAAAATTAAAATTAACAAAAACAGATAAAGATGATTTAATAGATGCAATTTTAAATGATATTTCCAACAATCTACAAAAAACAATCTTAGCGAAACAACTCTTAGAGAGAATGCTCATCTATGCAAGATATAGGGCAAAGGCATTGCAGAGTGATTAATATGGTGGAAATCTACAAAATAATTTTCAAGGCAGAATCTCCAATTCATATTGGATATAGACAGATTGGCAACTTAAAAACTACAAGATACTACATCATGGGCAAGCAAATGTGGGGGGCAATAACATCAAATTTAACAAAAGCATTATTTGAAAATCCAAAATCTGATGAATATAAAAAAGTTGGAGAGTTTGTTAAAGAACATATAAAAGCCACGTATTTCTATCCAGCAATTAAAAAAGATGATAAAACTCAAAATCTTGGAAAAAACGTGGATGGTTACGTAGTTCTTCTTCCAAAATACACTGAAACTGAAAATGGTTTAAAAATTGATGAATTATCAAAAGAAAAATTTGAGCAATATTTTATCAAATCCTATGTTTCAACAGCCTTAGAGATAAATACAAGAACAGCAGAGGAATGTAGTTTGCATGAATTTGAGTATATAAACAGCAAAATTTGTTATAAAGAAAAAATTTATGATGTCTATTGGATTGGTTATTTGATTGTTGATGAAAATAGGGAGAAAGATGGGATTAAAATAGAAGAATGTAATGGTGATGATATTAGAATATTAAGTGAGAATAATAATGATGTTAGTTTAAAAGATGTCTTAAATATAATTCAAGTTGGTGGAGAAAGAAACTATGGTTTTGGAAAGTTGAAACTTGAAAAAATTAAGAAAACAGATAAATTATTTAACACATATCAAATTGAAATTATTGAGAGTGAAGAGGATTCAAAAACCATTTATTTAATAAAACCTACCAACGACTCACTAATTGCACACTTAGAACTTGAACCAAATAACAACAAAATTAAGGGATTCCATGGAGAAATTGAAGCATTTAGTGGCATGGAATGGGAAAATAATGAAAATAAAAAGAAAAAAGGTGCTGGACAAAAAATAGGAGAAATAAAAATATGCTTAACACCAGGTTCAACTATTGAAATGAAGGATGAAGCAAAAATATCATTAGGATATTTTGGAATACTAAAAATCCAATCTTAAATCCTCCTATACTTATAAAATATCCTACAAGTCCCTTCATCAGAAACCATACAACTACCCACTGGATTTAATGGAGTGCAGACCTTTCCAAACAATGGACAATCAGTTGGCAATTTTTCTCCTCTCAAAATCTTATCACAGATACAGCCCTTAGGAATCTTTTCCTTAATCTCTGGGATATCTTCATGCTCATAGATGTCAAATCTCTTATACTTCTCTCTCAACCCAAAACCACCATTTTTTA
>Ga0256838_1000615_pt1 | contig 20481 bp, 19 predicted proteins | sample 4571419metaG_FD_185978 | JGI IMG/M metagenome (GOLD analysis project Ga0256838, IMG submission 185978) | Hydrothermal vent microbial communities from Guaymas Basin, Mexico - 4571-419 | ecosystem: Environmental > Aquatic > Marine > Hydrothermal vents | place: Mexico: Guaymas Basin | collected...
GCCCCCTGGCGGTGCGGGGTGTGAGGCGTCTCGCCGAGCGAGGGGCTCGTGCGGAGGGTTAGCAGGTTCCAGCGCGCGGTGAGGCGGCTACGTGGCCTCCAGGGGCGTCCCAGGGAGAGCATACTGGCCGACGAGGACGCCCTCGACATCCTGGAGAACAATCTCCGTGTGGCCCTGGAAGCCGTGCTGAACGTAGCCAGGTTCGTGATAGCGGCCGAGAACTGGGAGAGCCCATCGAGCTACCGCGAGACGGCCTCAATACTTGCCCGGCACGGCGCGCTCTCTCCCAGGGAGGCCAGGCTGCTCGCAGGTCTCACCGGGCTGCGCAACGTGATAGTCCACATGTACGCAGACGTCGACTATGAGAGGCTGCTGGAGGCCCTGGACATGCTCCCCATCATAGAGGGGCTCATGGGGCGCCTCCTAGGGTACCTTGAGGAGAGGGGCTGGACCCCTAAACGGTGGGAGAGGGTGGGGCCGGCTACTCTATCTTCGGCAGGTAGCTGAGGTCGAGCCTCTCGGGCTCGGCGTCCACCAGCTTGCCCTCGAGGAAGTCCTGGTAGCCCTTGAGGTCTAGCAGGCCGTGGCCGCTGAGGTTGAAGAGTATCACCCTGGGCTCGCCCTCCTTCTTGGCCCTCAGCGCCTCGTCTATCGCGGCCTTCACTGCGTGGGCGCTCTCAGGGGCAGGGATTATGCCCTCTATCCTGGCGAACTCAACGGCAGCCTTGAAGACCTCCGTCTGGCTGTAGGCTACCGGCTCCACTATGCCGTGCTTGACGAGCATGCTGAGGGTCGGGGCCACGCCGTGGTAGCGGAGGCCGCCCGCGTGTATCGGAGGCGGGATATAGCGGTGGCCTAGGGTGTGCATCTTGAGGAGCGGGGTTAGGCCGGCGACGTCGCCGTAGTCGTAGCGGTACTCGCCCCTAGTCATGCTCGGCGCCGCCCTCGGCTCGACCGCTATGAACCGAGTCTCGGTTTTGCCGGCGAGCCTGTCCGCCACGAAGGGGTAGGCGAGGCCGGCGTAGTTGCTGCCGCCGCCCACCGCGCCTATCACGACGTCGGGGTACTCGCCGAGCTCCTCCAGCTGCCTCTTCGCCTCCTGGCCTATCACCGTCTGGTGCAGCAGGACATGGTTCAGGACACTGCCGAGGCTATACTTAGTGTCCTCGTGCTTCAGCGCATCCTCTATCGCCTCGCTTATCGCTATCCCCAGGCTGCCCGGGTTGTCCGGGTCCTGCTCCAGTATCCTCCTACCGGCCTCCGTGTAGGGGCTCGGGCTCGGCACCACCTCCGCCCCATAGACCTGCATCACTATCCTCCGGTACGGCTTCTGCTCATAGCTAACACGCACCATGTACACCCTGACCTTGAGGCCGAACACGGCGCCCGCCAGCGCCAGCGCACTACCCCACTGCCCAGCCCCCGTCTCAGTGGTCAGCCTCCTAACACCCTCCAGCCTGTTATAGTAGGCCTGCGCCAGCGCCGTGTTGATCTTATGGCTCCCCGTGGGCAGAACGCCCTCGTACTTGTAGTAGATCCGGGCGGGGGTGTCGAGGGCCTCCTCGAGCCTACGGGCGCGGAAGAGCGGGGTAGGCCTACCCAGCTCGAGGTAGACGCGGCGAAGCTCCTCCGGGATAGGTATCCACCGCTCCGTCGAGACCTCCTGCTCGATAAGCGCCCTAGGGAAGATGGGCTCCAGGTCCTTAGGCGACACTATAGAGCCGTCGGGCCTCCGGGGCGGAGGCAGCGGCTCCGGCAGATCCGGGACAATATTGTACCACCGGTCGGGCAGAATCTCCTCCCGCTGAGACGCACGCAGACCGTAAACCGGCATAACGTTTGCACCACCATTACGCCGAGCCGTTTCGCCTATCCCTGAACGGCATGCCAGACTCCCGGTATGCAACCTTAATCTGGCTTCCCCACACTGTTCCCACCGGGAACAGACAGAAAACACAGAGACTCAACATAGCTACACCTTACGCCCTGAAAGCATCAGTAGCACATGCCTGGTACACACAAGGAAAGAAGGATGCCGTTGCTTGAGGATGTGGTAGCGGCCACGGCCACTTCGAAGAAACGCGTAGAGCCTCTACAGCGGGCCATGTCAAGCATTGCGAGAAGAACTCCAATTCTCGGACAAGTATACCAACATAGTCTCTACCATAATCGCCGCTATGTTGAGTCTGTTAGGGAAAACAACTCTCTGAATCATCCAAGCTAAGATTCTGAGAATATGCCTTGACAGCGCCAACGAGGCACAAGGCAAGAACATTGTTATAATCGTTGTCGACGGTCTTCGTTATTACTGAGGAACACCTCTATGGCCGGCTATAGTGGGCAACCACCCCTTCTCCTAGAATCACGCCCTGGTTCGTGGACAGCTCTACGCTGCGGCGCCACAGACATACTCCTCGATGCCAAGCATTCTCTCCGGCCTATACCCCTCGACGCACGGCGCCATAGTCTCCGGCAAGGTAAAGAATGGTAAAGAATATGAGTATGGTTGTAACCCTCAAGCCGTTAAAGAAGGAGGCCATGACATTATCAGGGCTGGCCTTCCTGCTAAAGTGGAAGCTAATCACTTCTATCATCCTTACGGCCGGTATGGCGTCGACCACGGACGTACAGTGTTCAACAAACTCCTTGAGGTTCCTCTCGTGCTTGCAGGCCCATACCTAGGGTCAGCCAGGGCAGCACTTGAATCAGGGCGGCCAATAAGCGCTATAGGCGTATTGCCAATGATACCTGGCTGGCTAGGGGTCTCTCATCGGCTAGCCGTAAGCGGCCATAGCCTCTTGCGGGATCCGCTATCCACAGAACGACGACCCATCGCAGAGTCCGTAGGATCGGCTATAGGAAGAAGACCCTAATAGCGGGGAGATACAAGCTGCTCTATGCACCTGGCGATGGTGTCACCTGGGTATTCGACGTCACCAGGACCCGCTGGAACACAAACCCACTAGACGATAGGGGCCTCCTTGACGAGCTGCTGCGAGGCCTCAAGGGGTATGCTAGCATGCAATATTTTCGCTGCATCGAGGCTTCCCTGCCCCCAGGCGCGCGAGGCAAGCAGACACCATGACTAAACATACGCATATACTCGTGATAGAGGAGCTTGCCTGGCCCTATGGCGGCGGAGGCGAACTTGCCACATACCTCTGGGTTAGGCTGCTCTCCCGACGCTACCGTGTCACGCTCCTTACCGCGAAGATAGGCAAGAAAGAGAAGAATGTGCTTGAAGAGTGTGGCGTGGAAGTAGTCCATGCACCCTGGATAGACGTGTCCTCTCGGCACCGGGTCTGGGCTACGATGGAACGAGGCTCGGAGAAGCTGCGAAAGATAATACGTGACCGAGCGGATATAGTGCTTGTCGCGCGCCTAGGTTATCCCGCTTTAAGGATAGCCGCAGAGGAGGGGGTAGTGTCCATAAACCACCTTCACGACTATGTAGCGATAGATCCCAGCGGGGTTAGGCCCTCACGACGTTACACACGTGCACCGCTCATCCTACTCCTTGGCCCGCGGAGGTACCTCAAGAGGCTTGCAGCCACACCCCTATGGCGTAGATACATCAGCTTGCTTGACCTTGCCTCGGCCTCGGTGTTTGTCTCCGCTAGGCAGAGAGATATCACATGTAGGGCAAGGCCGAGGCTCTGCAGGAATGCCTCAGTGATACATAACCCGCTTCCACCCCTAGAGGCGGCCGAGCCACCGAGGTGGCTTCCCCGCCGCTTCGTTCTCTATGGTGGCGGTCCCAGCAGGCTGAAAGGGGCACACATCGTTAGGAGGCTTGCAGGGCACCTCGTAGAGCATGGCTTGTATGTTGTAGCTACTGGTTTCCCTGTGAAACATCCTACTGAGAAGGGAGGCGTAGTGTACGCGCCGAGACTGAGCCACGGGGCCTATCTGGCTACGCTTAGGGAGGCAGAGGCCCTACTATTCCCCTCGATACAGGAGGAGCCTCTGCCCTACGCTGTCGTCGAAGCAGTGCTTCTCGGAAAACCCGTTCTTGCCACCCGGGTGGGCGGGGTACCAGAGATACTTGGAGAAGAGTATCCTCTCTATATCCGCAGCTTCAGCAACCACGACCTAGCCTCCGTCGCTGCCAGCCTAGAGAAGCTGGGTGAGGAGGCTGCGGCACACGCGAGGAGGAGGTCGCAGAAGCTGCTATCGGATTGGAGCCCCGAGAAGCTTCTGGACAGATTTGAGTCCTTGCTCTCGCTAGTCGAGGAGGTTAAGAATGCGTGAGGCTACCTTGTCCCAACTGTGTTGCCGGACTTTCTCGAGGCCCCGTGAAGCCTTCTTGAGCGCCTCGTCCGGCTTATCGTGGACAGCTCTAAGCGCATCCGCCAGGGCAGCCGGGTCGCCGGGCGGGACGATATAGCCTGTCTCCTCGTCTATACGCCCAAGCATCTTGAACAATGTGGTCGCCACTACCGGCTTGCCGTAACCCATGCACTCCTCGACTGCTATGCCGTAGCCTTCTTCCCCGAGGCTTGCCGCGACACAAACATCGGCAACGCGGTAATAGGGGTCTACGTCCTTAACGTTAGGCCTTAGCTCTATGAGCCTTCTTCCAGCTCTAGCGTTAATCTCGGCCGCCTCCGCCGCCAGGCGCTGGTAGTAGCCCCTATCTGTGAGCCCCCCAACAAGGACAACACGGAGCTCTCTCCGAGCCCACTCGGTTTCCCTAAGGAGAATATCCACGGCTTTCAGTAGCACATGCTGCCCCTTGTTGGGTGAGAAGCGCGCCACCTGCACAACGTCGAAGAAACCGTTCTCGACATGGACACGCTTCATGGGCGCCTCGACACCCTCAAAGCCAAGCACCCTTATCCTATCCGGAGAGGCCAGGGAAACCCTAGCCACGTCCATGGCTACACGCTCCGTCGGGACAATGACCACGTCACTAGCTGAGGCGCTTCGGGCGAGAAGCCACAGCCGAAACTGCTTTCCCGCACTGTCACGCCTATGGATTAGACCCAGATCGTGTATGATGAGGGCTACTCTGCCACGGTAGCCGAGGCGTCTGAGAAACCAGGCTGTAGCCGAGCTCCAGTATGCGTTAACAAGCACGACATCGGGCTCTATACGGGCTACCTGTTTCGCAGCCTCCCAGTCCACGCATATGCTTCTCAAGAGTGGCATCCATCTACAGACGCCGTCTATTCTCACGACCTCTACAGCACTGGGTGACACGTTGCTTGCAGTCACAAGGAGTACTCTATGGCCTTGCTTTGCTAGCTCCTCGGCCACCCTTGTAGCGAATAGCTCAGCGCCGCCATGGACAGCGGGCCATGCAGCCCTTGAAACAACCGCTATAACAGTCGCGGCCAAGAGCCGGCCCTCCGGGGCATAGCGGGCCACGATAGCAGCTATAACTTGGGGCCGCTTGTGCCGCTACAGCCGTGCCCGCTCCCATGCATGGCGTAGTGGGTTGGCTATGCAGCCCTTAGTTGCCCTGCTCTGGGTCAACTACAACAGCATGCCGATAATTGATGTTGTGCTTGATAGCCTTAGATCCATAGAGGAGCTCGACTATGACAACTATGTGCTAATAGCTGTTGATAATGCATCAACCGATGGTAGCTGGGAGAAGCTGCTTGAGCGCATAGAGGCTGCACGTCGAAAGGGCCTACGCGTTATCACAGTGCAGCTTGCTGTAAACAGCGGCTTTACTGGAGGAATGAACGCCGCGTACAGGCTCGCACTCAAGCTTGGTGCACGCTACGTGGCTGTCCTCAACAATGACGCTGCGCCCTTCAACAAGAGTATAGAGATGCTCGTAGAGTTCATGGAGCAGCATCCGTGTGTGGGATCTGTACAAGGGGCGGTTCTGTATTACGGCGAGGACAGGGTACAGACCGCGGGTAACTACCTCAGCGAGCTCCTCACAGCACATCTGGCCTTCGAGGGGCTTAGGCCGGGCGAGCTGCCCCGGAAGCCGTACCATATCACCTATGCTAGTGGAGCATATGCACTGTATAGAGTTAAGGCGGTAAAGGAGGCGAGGAGAGATCAGCGACTTTTTGATGACTGGGTCTTTGCATACTTTGATGACAACGCTATTGGGTTAGCTCTCTGGGGCGCAGGGTACCGAGTAGTGGGTGTACCGAGGCCGGCGGGCTGGCATGTAATGAGCGCTACTTTCAAGAGGCAAGGCCCACGGCGTCTCTACCTAACCTCCAGGGGACACCTCCTTGCTGCACATGTCTCGGCATCGAAATACCGTGCCGTAGTTGAAGCCTCTTACCTTAGGAGGCTGGCGTACTATGCATCGCTTGAGGCGGCGGGTGCCGTAGCCCTAGGCTCAGCAGCAGCGATAGCGAGGGCAATACGCGATGCTAGAAAACAGGCGCATAGAGTCGCTGCAAGGCACACTATACGGAAGGGATACGCTACAGCGCCCATCCTGCACGTCAAGTCTATGGAGGCAACGATGTATATGTTGTCAGGCACGCCTCTCACGAGGCTCCTCTACCGTAGGGCTGCTGCCCTCGCCGCTCGGCACGTCTTCGACGGCTGCGACAAATGAAGGACTTAGTCTCTCTCGGTCGGACTTCCCTCACCATTATCCCGCCGAGAGACATCATCGTTGCTTCCCACCTCCGAGCAGCCTGTGGGGCATAGCGCGAGGGCCCGGAGCCACCTGTCGAGCCCGTCGGGGAGCCCCACTCCTCTGCGGCTCCACCTCTCGTCGCTGAGCCCCATCACGTAGACGTGGACTGTGCGGACTATCCCGGCCTCGTCCTGCAGGCGGCGAGTGTAGAGGGGGAGCCAGCCCGGCACGGGGAAGTCCACCGTCACAACCCTGGCCCCAGGGCGGAGCTGCTCCTCGAGCCTGGGACGGAGCCGCTCGTTAATGCTCGCGTAGAGGTAGAGGTAGACCACGGTCGCCTCGGAGAGGTCCGTCTCGTAGAAGTCCTCCTCCCTTATCTCCACCCTATCCCCGACCCCATGTATCCTGGCGTAAGCCCTCGCAACCTCCGCCAGGAACGGGTCTATCTCCACCCCGACCGCCCGGGCGGCGCAGTAGTCCCTGGCAGCGAGCACCACTACGCGGCCATCCCCCGAGCCGAGATCATACACCGTGTCGCAGGGCCCAACCCAGGCAGCCTCGAGAGCGGCCCGCACCACGCTCAACGGCGCCGGAATGTAGGGGGCAGTCTGCGGCAAGGCTCCTTCCCAGCCCCTCCACGCCGGGTGCCGCCGCTGGCCCCCACCCGGGGGTCTATGGGAGTATCCATGTCCCCGCCTCGCCGCGAAGAGCCTCGACGCCCTTCTCCAAGCGGGCTATTATCGCGGGCCTGCCGGTGGCGGAGGCGTAGAGGGCTGCAGCCTCCAGCTTAGGCCCCATGCTGCCTGGCGGCGCCTCGCCCCTCTCAACGGCCTCCAGGGCCTCCTCTGCGGTCATACATGGCACCAGCTGCTGCCTCGGGGTGCCGTAGCCCCGATAGAAGCCGTCCACACCGGTGAGGATCAGGAGCGTTGTGGAGCTTAGCCTGCGGGCGAGGAGAGCGGCTACATGGTCCTTGTCTATGACTGCTTCGACGCCGCGCAGCTGCCCTACCCCGGTCTCGACGACCGGTATGCCGCCACCACCGGCGGCTATGACCACGTGGTGGCTGGCGAGGAGGCTCAGTATAGCGTGCTCCTCCACTACTCTCTGGGGGCGCGGGCTGGGGACAGCGCGGCGCCAGCCGCCGCGGGGGTCACGTATCATCCGCCAGCCTGTCTCCTCGGCCAGCTTCTTCGCCTCCTCGCCGCTATAGAGGGGGCCTATGGGTTTGCTGGGCTTCGCCCAGGCCGGGTCGCTTCTGGAGACGACCGCCTGCGTCACGATTGCCGCGACGCTCCTGCTCCCCATGCGCTCCTCGAGCTCGTCCCCAATGGCCTGGGCTAGGAGGTAGCCGAGCCACCCCTGGGTGGCTGCGACCGCCTCGTCGACGGGGAGTCTCGCGCCGGAGCGCCAGGCCCACTCGAGGAGGGCGCCCACCTGGGGCCCGTTACCGTGCACTACCAGGACCTTGGCGTGCAGCGCTATCTCCGCCACTATGGCTGCCGCTCGGCGCACGTTCCTCCACTGCGCCTCGAGGCCCTCGCCGGGGGCCTGGAAGGCGTTACCACCGAGGGCCACCACTATGAGGCCAGCGGGGGGCCAAATGCTGCCCCTTTGGCAGCCTCCCTCACGCCCTGTTCTCGGAGCCTGTCCCTGCAGCGTCTCGCCGCTGCCAGCTGCCCCCAGCATCGTCCTTATGAAGTCGTATAGCTCGTCTATACTGTAACGTGGAAGGGCAAGGATGTCTTCTCTCATCATGTGCTCTATGCAGCCGCAGAACATGACACGGTTCATCGAGTTGTGGTAGCAGCGGATTACTCTGCCCGCCTGTTGCTTGGTAAACCCATAGCGCTCCATGAGGGCCTCAAGTAGTCCGTGGCTCTTCCTTCCCGTGGCTCGTGATGTATCGCCGTGTTCTTTGTCCAAGGCTGTGCGGCCTCCCTCCTATTCACAGGGTTTCCCTGTGGTGTTTTGTTTCGTTTCTTGCCAGTGTTTGTCTTTTGTTTTGGTTGTTTCTGCTGGATGTAAGTGTTTTTATCTGGGCACGGGGCTACATGCAAGCATACAACACGACTGCTAAAGTAGCGTGCGTGTAAATCCTTCCTTTGGGGTGACACATGATGCCCGGGAAGAAGCGTGTCGTGGTGATAGGCGGCGGCATTGCAGGCATGGGCGTAGCCCACGCGCTCATGGATAAGGCGGCTGAGGCCGTCGAGGTCACCGTGGTCACCAAGGACCCGTTCTACATGACTGGGCCCAGCAGGCCCCTCCTGCTCACCAACGAGCAGAGCTACGACAGGATGATCCGCGGCTACGAGGAGGCGGCGAGGAGAGGCATAAAGTTCGTCTTCGGCACGGTTAGGGCCGTGGACCCGGCGGAGAGGATAGTGGAGATAGTCGAGTCCCCCACCAGGCCCGCCACGGTCAACAGGGTTGAGTACGACTACCTCGTGGTCGCGCCGGGCGTAGTGCTCGACGGGAACGGGATAGAGGGGTACCGGGAGAACTGGTGGAGGAACGCTAACGTCTACGAGCCGGGCAGAGTGGACGTGCTGAAGCAGAGGATATGGACCGCCGAGCAGGGCGCCGTGATAGTCTACGCGCCTCGGCAGCCCTACCGCTGTGCACCCGCGCCGGCCGAGACCGCGATGGCGATATACACGGTGCTGAAGCACCGCGGCGTTGAGAAGAACTTCAGGATAATACACGTGGACGCGAACGATAAGCCCCAGCCCCCGCCGATAGCCGACGTGATAAAGCAGCGCTACGAGCAGGCCGGGATAGAGCTGATAACGAGCAGGGAGATAACCGAGGTCGGCCCCGACTACGTGGTGCTCAACGACGGCGAGAGGCTCGAGTACACCATCCTGGCCATGCTGGAGCCTAACAGGGCACCCAGGTTCATAGAGGAGGCTGGGCTGGGCGAGAAGTGGTTCGAGGTCCGCAGTCCCCAGGACCTAAGGAGCCCCAAGTACGACGACGTCCTCGCGGCTGGCGACGTCGCGAAGCTCCCGTTCCCCAAGAACCAGGAGATAGCCTACGAGAGCGCACTGTTCGCCGCCAACAAGCTGCTGGAGATGCTTGGCGTGGGCGTGGAGCCGTTCAGCGCCCAGTACGCGTTCCTCGGCTGGGCCTACCTGGGCAACCTGGAGGGCAAGCTGGAGACAGAGAGCGTCCAGTTCGGCCTCAACTTCACCACCAAGCCGCCGAAGGCCAGCAAGGACCCGGTGCCCAAGAAGGACTACACCCTCCAGAAGGACAGGTGGGAGCAGAGCTACCTCAACCGCCTCTACCACCCCAAGCCCATGTAGCCCTCCCGGCCGGGGCGCCCCTCTTTTCCGCTAGCTGACGAGGCCATCCCCCGGCCTCCTCTCCATGAGCCGCGTCCTCCTGCCCTTGTTCTAGCCGCCGCTGGCCGCTATGGCTGGCAGCGTTATCCGCACCCGGTAGAGGCCGTCGCTGCCGGTGACGCCCTTCACCACGATGACCAGGTTAGGGCCCTCTATGCCCTCCACTCTTGTGCCCGCTACGGGGCTGTAGGTTGCCGGTAGGCTGCAGCTGCTACAGTCAGGGCTGTAGTCCTCCTCCGTGACGAGCAGCTGAGTGTCGACTGTGTAGCCGTTGAGGGTCTCAAGTCTCGGCTCTAGCAGTGTCACCGACGCACAGTCGGGGCCTATGAGGCACCTCAGGTTCACTATCTTGAGTACCGCTTCGAGGCAGAAGGCTGTGCCCGGCTCCCCGCTCACCGTGAGGGTTAGCTCGTCGTTAACAGACTTTAACGTAACTGCAGTATTGGAGCCAGTAATGTTGACGCAGGTGGGGCAGAAAGTGGTGGCGACGAGCGCGATGTTGTCGCTCCAGTCGCCGATCTCCACAGTCACGTGCACGCCCAGCCTGTCGAGCCACATGCTGTAGGCTGCGGCCGTCGAGGCAGCCAGCACCGCGAGGACCGCCAGCATGTACGCCACTGTCTGGCTCCGAGTGGCCGGCACCCTATTCCCCAGCATGGTAGGGGCCGCGGCAGTGTTAATGCGGGATGTGGAGCTGTGGCCCAGACCAGGGGTCCACCCGGAGGGGCGGTGGCTGCCGCGTGGCCAGCGGCGTGCCCATGGTGCGGCTAGGCAGGGGCGGTCCCCGGGTGCCCCGCGTGGCGCTGGGCATGTGGCAGGCCGGCGGCCGGCTCTGGGGCGCCACGGGGCCCCGCGCGGTGCGGGAGGTGGTGGAGGCTGCAGCGGGGAGGGGCCTCCTGTTCTTCGACACTGCCGAGCTCTACGGGGCCGGGAGGAGCGAGGAGCTGCTGGGAGGGGCTCTGCGGGAGGCAGGCGTGCTCGGCGAGGCCTTCATCGTGACCAAGGTTGCGGGATACCGCGTCACGCGGCGCGGGATAGTCTCCGCCGTGGAGGCGTCGGCGAGGAGGCTGGGCAGGAGGCCGGACCTGGTCCTCTACCACTGGCCCCCGCCGCACCCCTTCAGCATCTGCAGGGTGACACGGCTCCTCGAGGAGACCGCGGCGCGGGGCCTCACGGCCTACATAGGAGTGAGCAACTTCAACGCCCCGCAGCTCGAGGAGGCCGCCCACTGCACGAGACGCCACGAGGTCATCGCCGACCAGGTCCACTATAGCCTCGCGCACCGTGTGCCCGAGCACCGCCTCATCCCCACGGCGGAGAGGCTCGGCGCCGCGGTGATGGCGTGGGGGCCGTTGGCGAAGGGCGCCCTCGCCGGCCGGAGGAGGGCCGACAACTGGGCCCGCCGCCTCGACCCCGTCTTCAGGGAGGCCTCTAGGGATGAGGGGCTCCAGGCCGCGCTCGGCGAGGTGGCGGAGAGGCTCGGCACCACGAGGGCCGTGGCTGCGCTGGCCTGGCTCGTAGCGAAGGGCGTGGTGCCCGTCGTGGGAGCCAGGAGGAGGCGCCACGTCGAGGCAGCCGCGGAGGCCGCGGCGCTGGAGCTCCCCGAGTGGGCGATTAGGAGGCTGGATGAGGCCTCCCGGCGCTACCTCACCCGCTGGGGTACATGCTACCGGGAGCTTCACTGGAACCGCTACATCCCGCCTCCCATCCAGTGGCTCATATACCGCGTCGTGCTGCGCGGAGTCTAGCAGAGACGCCTCCTCCCCCGCGTGCGCCGGCCTCGACGCAGGCCCTCCCCGCCCGGGCGGGTTTGTGCCGCTGCGGCGCCGGCGGAGCCCTACTTTAACATCCAGCATGGCCTTCTCTGAGGAGCCCGGGGGTGCCCAGAGGGCCTTGATGGTTGAGCTTCCGGGCTTCTTCGAGCTCTATGGGGCGGTGAAGTTCTACAGCCTCGCCCGCGTCTTGGAGCTCGATGCCTCGGGGGCTGTGGGCCGGGGCGTCTACGTGCTCCGCCCCGGGGAGGCGGAGGAGGCGTTCAGGGAGCTGGCCATAGTGGTGCCCATAAAGGACGATGAGATAATGAGCCTTGCTGGTGTGGTGGCGGGGGTGCCCCACGCCGCCCCACTGGTCATCGTCTCCGCGTCGGCCCGGGAGCCTGTGGACCAGTACCGGCACGAGGTGGAGCTGGCAAAGGCGGTGCACGAGAGGACCGGGCGGGGGGTGCTTGTACTGCACCAGCGCGACCCAGCATGGGGGGAGGCGCTGCGCGGCACACCACTCGAAGCAATGCTGGGCGAGGATGGGCTCGTCCGCTACGGGAAGGGCGAGGGCATGCTCCTCGGCCTCCTGGCGGCCGCCTGGCTCGGCGCCAGGTACGTGGGCTTCATAGACAGCGACAACTATGTGCCGGGGAGCGTGCACGAGTACGCCACCGCCTACCTCGCAGGCTTCAAGATGATGGGCGGAAAGAGGTATGCTATGGTCAGAATCAAGTGGCCCTATAAGGGTAAGCTGCCGGGGATAGCGGGCGACGTCTACCTCCGCCGCCGCGGCAGGGTCTCGATGCACACCAACCGTGTCATCAACCTAGCCCTCAGCGTCATGAAGGGCGTCGAGACGGAGATAGTGCAGACGGCGAACAGCGGCGAGCACGCCCTAACCCTCGACCTGGGGCTCAGGATGGAGTGGGCAGGCGGCTTCGCAGTCGAGCCCTACCAGCTGGTCAGCCTCCTACGCGACTGCTGGCTCCAGGTCGAGGAGCGCTGCGCGTTCCGCGAGGGCGTGGAGATAGCCCAAATAGAGACCAGGAACCCACACCTCCACGCAGAGCGGGGAGACGAGCACCTGGCCTCAATGCTCGCCACCAGCCTTGGCACCGTCTACCACAGCCCCCTCGCCGCCGCCAGGGTACGGGAGGAGATACTCCACCTGCTCGAGGAGCACGGCTACCACGGGGAGCCTCCGGCGCCCCGCGTCTACCCGCCCCCCGCCGAGGCCGGAAACCCCCAGAGGCTGTTCGAGGAGTTCCTCTCGGCGAGCAAGGAGGCTGTCTACCTTGAGCCACGCGGCTAGGCCCTGCAACCCCCCGTCACCCCCCTGGTTCGCCGTGAGCGACATAGACGGCACCATTGTCGACCAGTCCTTCACGGTGACAGAGGAGGAGAGGCGCGCCGCGGGGCTCCTAGCCGCCGCCGGCATCCCCCTCGTGCTCGCCACCAGCAAGACCCTCGACGAGGCAAGGATCTACGCCAGGAAGCTCCGGCTCCCAGAGAGCTGTCCAGGCCACGCCATCATAGCGGAGGAGGGCGCGGTGGTCGAGGCCTCCTCGCCGGGCCTGCTCCCCGAGGAGAGGCTCGTCCTCGCCCAGGCCCCGCCGGAGCCTGAGGAGCTGCTGCCCCCCGGCTGCAGCGGCAGCGTGAAGAACATCACGGAGATGAGCCCCGAGGAGGTCTCGAGGCTCACCGGGCTCCCCCCGGCCGAGGCTGTGGCCGCCACCAGGAGGCTGTACACGCTCGCCCTCCACGGGCCAAGGCGGTGCCTCGAGGAGGCAAGGGTGAGGGCCGCGGAGATGGGGCTCTACGCCAGGCTCGGCCGCGTCTTCCTCATGGTGGGCCGTATCCGGGGCAAGGCCGCCGCCCTGAGAGAGCTGCTCCGGCGCAGCCCCCGGCTCCGCCACAGCCGGCTCATAGCCCTGGGCGACAACGAGATGGACCTAGAGATGCTGGAGACGGCGGACATCGCCATAGTAGTGCCTCCAAGGGACGGGAAATGGCCCCGCCCACGCCGATGCGACTACCTCGTCGCCCCCGCCCCGGCCCCCGAGGGCTGGGCGGTAGTGGTCTCATGGCTCGCGAGGATACTAGCCACCGGCATGTCCCGGGCGCCGCCCCCGCGCGTCTAGACGTGGCCACCGCGAGGCCCGCACCGTAGAGCCCCGGATAGCCTGCCGGGCTCCACCTGCCCAGCAGAAGGTGGACAGCTGCAACAAAACTCATCGCCCCAAAGAGTAGCCCGACGTCGGGCACAGTGTAGCCCGTGGCGAGCAGCATATGGGGCAGCAGGAACGCAGAGAACAACGTCGCCTCGCTAGCCGCCATGAACACGGGGTGGCGGCGCGCAGCACGAGGCATGCCTGGGAAACATTGAGGGAAAACCAGCCCCCGGCGGGCTGGCCAGCGCCAGAAAGGGCTCCACGAGCTGTGGGGCAGCCGTCTAGACGGCACGGCGGGGCTAGTCTAGGCGGCCCCGGTCAAGCTCGGCCATGAGCTCGTCGAGGTTTATGACTCCGAGCCCGGTCATGTAGTCGGCCGCGCCGTAGGAGACCAGGAGCCTTCTCCGGTCGAGCCTCCAGGCGCCGCAGGGGAACACGGTGTAGCTGCGGTCGCCGTAGATCTCGTAGAGGGTGCGCGGCTCCATGATGTATCTTGGCGTGACGGCTATGACGCGGAGGCCCTCCTCCCCGGCGTCTTCGAGGAGGGCAGCGTATAGCCTGTAGGCGGTCAGCTCCCGGTCCACGCCGTGGATGAAGGCCAGCAGCTTCCCGTCCCCGAGGCGGAGCGGGGGCGTAGCCCAGCCGTTCTTCAGCTCGAACCTGGCGGGGTGCACCACTATCGTCGTGTCCCTCACAACTATCTCGGCGGGGCCCCCGGCCTCCTTTGCGGCCCGGGCCGCCTTCTCCAGCTCCCCGGGGTCCACCCTGCTCGCGACCAGGTAGAACCGCTCATCGTCCATGTGGAGCCTGTGGAAGAAGTAGAGGCCCCTGCCCGTGTCGACGAAGAACGCGTTCTTGTCGCTAACCACGTGGCGCCGCAGCCCCTCCGGGAGCACAGTGACGCCTATCTTGACCCAGCTGCGGTAGTCGGGGGTGTAGGCGGTTACGGGTATCGTCCTGGGCCTGCCCGGAGGCGGCTCGAAGTAGTACCGGGTCCTCCCCGTGTAGGTCATGAAGAGCCCCGGGGCGCCGGGCAGCGTGTAGACCCGGGGGTCCTCGGCGCCCCAGAAGTCGTAGCCCATCGAGGGGTAGGCGACGAGCTTGCCCGCGTAGTAGTTGAGGTTCACGTCGCCGCTCTCGACGTCGTCTAGTGGGACACGGACCTCGGCCACCGCGGAGACGTACTTGTAGTAGCCGAGGATGACTCGGACATAGAGCCTCGCCTCGCCCTCCACCACGGCGAGGCTGGGGTTGAACGCCGCTATCGGGTTACCCACAGGGTGGTCGTTGATGTAGAGCCTCTTCGGCGAGATGACGCCAACCCTCTCGACGATGTCGTGGGTCTCGAAACGCCTAGCCCTCGCAGCCTCCCGCGCACCCACAGCCTCACGGAAGAACCCGGCATAGCCCGGACCGTCAGCCAACACAGGGCAGCCCCCAGCCAGCACGGCCCCACAAGGAGCCCACGGCGGCAGTACTAGGCCCCCATACCCCAAGGGCCCTAATCAACACTCCCCCAGCCCCACCCCGGGAAGAGGCCGGGCAGAGGGGAGGAGGCCTGGCTCTCCGAGGCCTAGTGCTGCGGGAATGCTGCGACACGAAAGACCTGGACCTAGTGCTGGCGGTGGCATTGTTGCACGCGGCTCTCATCTCAGCCGGTATTATGCTAGCCTTCCTGCCGGATAAGGGTATCACCGTCTCGCATGTGCCTCTTCTCGTGTATGTTAGGGCTGAGAGAGTGGCCCCCGCGCCGTTGATCATGGTGTACGCGGCCAGAGCCCCCGCGGAGCTCCTCAATGATACCGGCGCGGTGCTCGATGTAGTGATTAACGTTAGTGGGGGTCTCGGGACAGGGTTTCTCGATGCAGGACTCCTATCGGCAACGTGGCGGCTGATGCGGTCTGCGTCCAGCTGCTGGGCGACACTAGTGGCGGCTCCGCAGTGCTACGCTGCCCTCTGCGCGTCGATGCCGGGGGCTGCCCTGCTACACGGCCAGCGCGGGAACACGTATGTCGCGGCCGTGTCGCTCTACCCGGTCCTACTGCTAATCGTGCTATCGTCGACCCTCTCGATGGCCTTTCTGTTCTCTTCGCTCTCGTATCGTCTCCGCCTGCCGAGGGATCCGCGCGGCGCTACCGCCATACTCGTGTCCTTCGAGGAAGCCTATAGGCGTGCCGCGCTGGCCATCCTTGTCCTCGCTACCGGCGCGTTCGTGCTGTTTCTCGCCAGGTACACAGGCCTCGCGGGCGAAGCCTTCACCTCCGCGGGGACTATGCTTCTTCTGGTCTAGCAATGCTCTGGCACGGTGTCCGCGTGATACGTAGAGAGTGGACGAGGCTCTGGAGAGCGGCGAGGAGGGTGTTGCTCTATGCCCTGCTTGTCTTCTCCGCAGTCTACTCGCTGATAGCTATCATGATTTACTTGACCAGCGATGCCATGTCGTTGGTTGACGTGGCCAGGTATGCGGCTATAGCGACACTATACCTTATACCGTCCATTATCCTCCTAGGTATCCTCGCCACACACATACTCTACATGGTTAAGGGAGATCATCTACTGATAGCGTTGGTGGTTGCCATCACATCCCTGCTAGGCATCGCCAGGGCCATAGCCGGAGGGAGCCTCGTGGGCTTGCTCACGTTGTCCCTCGTGCTGGCCCCGCTGCTTCCGAGCCTAGCAGCACTGCAGGGCATCGTAGAGATAGTCGCAAAGAAGCTACCTAGGGCAAACAGACCTGTCGAGGAGACTATGTGGAAGCTGCTAGCTCTGTTCTCCACGCCGGCCGCACTGGGCGTCTCGATGCTCTTCGCAAGGCTCTACTTTACGCGCATACAGGTACTGCAACTCGTTGACGCCATCGCCGCCGTGGCGGCCATAGCCTATTTCGGGTGGCGCAGCGAGGGCAGAGGCACCGGCTGCCGCCCGGCACTGTATACTAGGACGTTGGCTCTGGCAGCTGCTGTGGCTGGTATCGGCGCCGCAGCAGGCATACCCGTAGTCTACGCCGCCGCAGCTGCTGTAGTCGCAGCCTCAGCCTTCGCCGCCTTAATGATGCCACTAGCCGGGAGGAGATGCTCGGTGCTTCGCCACCACACGCTGGCGGGCACAGTGCTTGGAGAGGCAGCGCTACAGGCAGTCATGGCCCTCGCGGTTCTGTTGCCGGCCCTAGACATGGGGTCGGCCGCCAAGCCGCTGCGGCTGCTGGGCGCTGGCACCTCTCCGGGAGAGGTGCTCACCCGGCTCCTTGTCGCCGCCTCCCTCGTGCAGGCCGCGGTCCTGTCATACGTCTATGCGGCGCTGTGGCATGCTAGGCGGCGTTGTGGCGGTGTTACCGTGTCCTAGGGGGGTTAGGGCCTGGTCTTTGGATATGCCCGTGTTGGGGTGCCTGTGGCCGTGGCCGAGTCTAGCCGTGACAGGCTGCGGGCGGTTCTCGAGGTCCTCGCGTCCCGGGAGTACGTGAGCCCCGGCGACGTTGTAGTGGCGACAGGGCTGCCCCGGTACCTGGTGCTCGCCATGTTCCAGTGCCTGGAGGCGCTGGGCGTGGTGGAGCAGGTCTACAGTAGGGGCAGCTACAAGGTCTACACGGGCACGGTCTACGCGAGGAAGATTCTCGACATACTCCGCAGTGGCTCCGAGGCGCCGGTCCTCTCCCTGCTCCTAGCCGGGGGCCCTGCCGCATCCCACGCGGGCCCCGCGGCCGCTGTGGGAGAGGCTGAGGCCTAGCGGCCCGGGGGCTCTGCCACGCGTGCGCCGGCGGCGAACCTGAGCGCCCGCTGGAGCTCCCTCATCTCCCTTGTGGCGGCGAGGGCCTCCTCAATCTCCTCCCTCGAGACGCGGCCCCTGGCTATTGTCCTGGCGAGCGCGTCCAGGGCTATCCCGACCAGGGGGCCGCTCGAGGCCGGGTACCCCTGGGCCTCTAGGAGGACGGCGTACAGCCTGAGGGCCTCCATGTGGGCCCTTGCGGCCTCCCGGTAGAGGCTTGCGACGCGGGGCTGGTTCTTGGCTCTCGCGGCCTCCCTTATCTCCCTGGGCTGTGGGGGTGTCGCCTCCCCGCCGGCGGCCTCTAGGAGGACACGGAGACCGCGGGCGTACTCCTCGTCGTAGAGGGGGTAGTGACGGGGCTCGAGGAGGAAGAGGGGGAGCGTGGCGGCGGGGAGGCCGAGGCCAGGTATGGAGGCTATGGCTGTGAAGACGCTCGTGCTGCGGAGCCCCTCGGGGGCCTCCATCGCGGCCGCGACGAGGCGACGCATCATCCTCGCGTGCTCCTCGGTGAGCACGGGGCTAACGCCGTAGGTGGCGAGGAGGGCGGCTACGTCGAGGACCGGCCTGGGCTCCACCACGACGCGGGCCATTATGGTCCTCGCGTAGATGAAGCGGCAGAGGCTGCTCCTGCAGCCGCCCTCCAGCTCGCCCCGCCCGTCATCCACGTAGATGAAGGATGCTAGGAGCCTGTAGAGTCTCTCCAGGACTGGCAGCGCCTGGCCCAGGTGCTCGATGCCTGCAGCTTCTCCGCCGTCCAGGGTGGCCCCCCGTGTGGATGGAGTGGTGTGGAGGCGGCCTGTGGGCTAGAAAATGGTTGCCCTGGCAGTGGGCGCCGGGGCCCATGCTAAAAACACATGTCGAGAAGCTGGCCTCTTCTCTGGGGGTGAGGCTAGCCTGTGGATGCGACCGCGTCGGCGCTGTCGAGCAGCAGGGCTATCGTGTTGCTGCTCCAGATGGTGAATGTCTGCGCGTAGACGCCGACCACGTAGAGCACCGTCCTGCCCCTCATCGCGTCTAGGGCGTCGCTGGGCACGGTGGCGGAGAGTGTTGCCCACGCGCCGGGCGTGGCCTTCTCCGTCGTGTACCATATCCAGCTGCCGGCCTCAGTGTCGTAGAAGCCTGCGACGACGTATATGGTGGCGCGGCTGCTGTCGCTGTAGGCGTAGTACTCTACGGTTATGTTCACCTCGCTGGCGTCGGCCGGCACGGTGACCTGCTGGGCCAGGAACGCTGAGTCGGAGACACTGAAGCTCCACGCCGGCACTGTGCCGTAGACTGCGGCGACGCCCTCGCGGCCCGCGAGGCTACTGTACCACTCAGCCTTGTCTATGTAGCTGCCGGGGTAGAAGCTCCACGGCTCCAGGCTGCTGTCGAAGCCGGGGTTCTCCACTAGCCCCACTATGCTGGGAGCGCCGGGCTGGGGCTCGGGGCTGGGCTGCGGGGTCTCCGGGGGCTCCTCCTGGGTGCCTCCGAGCGCGGCGGCGACAGCGGCGTCCGCCTGGACCGCGCCGTAGCCGTAGAGGCTGTCATAGCCGGGGCTGCCCAGGTCCTTGGCGGTGCTGTGGAGTATGCCGCGCACCGTGTCGTTGCCGGTGTCGTCGAAGCTGCCTGGCGGGAGCACAGGAAGCCCCTTGGCCATCCTCGCGGCCTGCATTAGGGCGACTACTGCGGAGACGTGGGGGGTGGCCATGCTGGTGCCGCTTATCACGTTGTAGCCGCCGCCGGGCCAGGTGCTGTTGATGTCCACGCCGGGGGCGGCGACCTCGGGGTTACGGTTGCTCCAGCTGGGCACCTGCTCGCTGCTGTCGATGGCGCCAACAGCTATGACCTCGGGGTAGGCGGCGGGGTAGGCGGGGCTCTGGGCGCCCTCGTTGCCCGCCGCGGCGACTATCACTATGCCGTAGCTGTAGGCCTGCTGGATTATGTCGTGGAGCTCGGTGGGGGCGTAGCTGCCGCCCAGGCTCATGCTTATGACCTCGGGGGCGTCGTCGTCGGGGTCGCCCGCCACCAGGCCGTCACCGTCCCTGTCGACGACGCCGTCAGGGCCCTTTATCGCCATGTCTATCGCCATTATTATGTCGCTGAAGGTGCCGCTCCCGTCGTCGCCCAGAGCCTTTATCGCGTATATCTCGACGCCGGGCGCGACACCGACCAGGCCGTAGCCGTCCAGCAGCGCCGCTATCGTGCCGGCCACGTGGGTGCCGTGGCCGTTCCCGTCGTAGCAGTCACTACTCACCGTGCCGCCTATCACGGAGATGCACCAAGCCACGTTATCCTTGAGGTCGGGGTGGCTGGGGTCGACGCCCGTGTCTATCACAGCCACCTCCACGTCGCGGCTCCCGTCCCCGTCGGCGTCAACCGCGCCGGTGGTTGCCGCGTCCCAGACGCTGGGCGCCTTGACGTAGGAGACGCCCCAGGGCACCACGTCGCCGTATATCCTGACTGGCGCGTCCCTGCTCACGTGGAGCACGCCCCGCAGCTTGCCCACCGCGTCCGCCATGAAGGATGGAACCTCGACTATCACTATGGGCGCCAGCGAGGCCCGGTACAGCACCCTGCCACCCATGCCCGCGATATCCGCCATCTTGAAGAGCTTCGGGTTAACCTTCACTATGAGCCTGACCTTGCCGACGCCGCCGGGCAGCTGGGCGCTAAGCGCCGCCGCCGTCGGGGCCATGAGGTAGAGGGCCAACACCGCCACAGCCAGGGCCCTAGCCGCTAGGCCACGCGAAACACCTAGACCCAACACGAGCCCACCTCTGCACCGATAAGGCTCTGGGAACCCAGGCCCACCAAGGAAGGGGGATATACAAGCCTAATCCAGCCCGCAACAGCCCTTACACCGCACCAGCCGTAGACAGCCTGCCAGGAAGAGG
>Ga0256838_1000616_pt1 | contig 20467 bp, 22 predicted proteins | sample 4571419metaG_FD_185978 | JGI IMG/M metagenome (GOLD analysis project Ga0256838, IMG submission 185978) | Hydrothermal vent microbial communities from Guaymas Basin, Mexico - 4571-419 | ecosystem: Environmental > Aquatic > Marine > Hydrothermal vents | place: Mexico: Guaymas Basin | collected...
TGGTTTATTTTGCTCAGGCAGAATTTCTAATATTTTATTAAATCCTTCTGAAGCTACATTAATTGAGGTTTCAAAATCTAAAGAGACATTTGAAGCTATTTTTACAATGCCAATCGAAAATGTACCAAGCTTATCTAATTTGAAGGTTCACTTACTTGGAAATAGTTATAGTCATGAGATCCCAGCTGTAGTACATAGAGAATTCGGTAAAATCTGTTTTTCAATTGGGAGTATTACTATTAAAGCAATTCCAAATGGAGATAAATCTAAAAACTATTCTTTAATTTTATTTTTAGAATCTGGACTTCCAATTTTAATTTTAAACAACCCTTTAGTTCTACCATTGTTCTTAAAAAATTCTTCACATGAATTTTATTCTATTCTTCATTTTGGAACAAAGCTTTCTGGAAAGATATTAACTCAGTTAACTCAGAAATATAATATTCATTCAAATTCTGGATTAGATTCTTTTGACGATATAAAATGCGAATACTAATTGAAAAATTTATATTTGCTAAAAAAGAGAATGGAAGCTTTTATAAAATGAGAAACAGATCTTTCTTAGCTTTATCTTTTTCTTTATTCGGAATTCAAGTTATGTTTGCTAATCCTGTTGTTGAAGTAGACGCTCCAATAGTAGAAATTATTGCTAGTAACATATCTATAGTAAATAAAGAACCTAAAGTAGTTTCTTTATCAGAAACTTTTGAAGACGTGAAAAATATTCCTTATTATAATATTCAATTAATGATTACCCCTTCCATAGATTCAGTAAGTAGACTTAAAGAGTCTTTCGACAATGTTAGTGTGTCAGAGTTAAATAATCAATTTAAAGTATTTATAGGACCATTTAAAGGATATTCTTTAGCTGTAAAAGAATTTAAAAATTTAAAAAACTTACCAAAAGACGCATATATAGAAAGATCAAAATAATTTATTTTATTTTAAAACTTTCTTCTAATTCATTTTTAAAATAAGCTTTCAATAGAGTTAATTGATTTTTAGTTTTCCTTACTTTTATATCAAAAGTTTTAATTGCAATTATAGAACCTTTACTTTTAAATTCTATTTTAATAGAGAACTTATCCAATGTTGTTAATGGTGTTTTTTTAATTGAGGTGAATACAGCAATATCATTTCCATTTTTAAATTTATAGCTGAGCATAACTTCTTCAATTATTGTTGTAGTTACTGTGTAAATTTAATGACAATTAACTTTTATTGTCGAAAAAATATCAATATGACATAATCATTTTAAAAAACCCTCCCATGTCATTATTTAGTTATAATGAATAAATTATACTGTGATATTATATATTCTTAAATTAAGATTTATTTGAAGAATATAACTTTTAGAAAGCTATATTCTATTTAAAGAAGGTTATTATTTTAAGGCTAATTCAATAGAGTTTGATAAAGCAGAAAACTCTTTGATTGTTTCTTTCATTTTAGGTAGAGCTTCTTGTCTAAATGTTTCTACTTCATTTGCTGATTCTATTAATATTCCAATTGCAGCTTTCATTCCATTTAAATCTAGTAATGCAGAAGACGCTTGCTTTTGTATCTCAACACCTTGAGTTTTTAACATTTCAGCATTTTGAACCATAATATCTGAGGTTGTTTTATTTACAGAGTTAATTGTATCCAAAACTCTTTTTTGATTAGCTAATCCTGTTGCAATAGTAAATCCTATACTAAGCACAGGAATCGCAACATTTTTTGTTCTATTTACACCTTTTATTAATTCATTGTTATTTTGGATTAGTATATCTAAACCCATAAGCCCTTGTTGTGCTGCACTTTGAATTACTACAAGGTCTACTATATGCGCATTTAAGTCAAAGGCAACTTTATTTATTAAAAAAGCTTTTTTATCTTTATCAGATTCATTTTCTATCATTAAATCTAATTCTGTTGAAATCTCTTTTAAATATTCAATTTTATCTTTCAGCGAGTCTGCAGATTTTCTAAATCTCTCTTTATCTTTATTAAATGCAAAGTTATCTGATTTTAAAAGAACTATTCCTTCTGATAGTGAGGTAGAAATAGATTCAATAACTGATCTAACAGAACTATACTTTGTTGCATATTTATTTAGACCAGAACTTCCTGTGATTTTTTCAATAATTCTTCCTAAAAAACCTGGATTTAAGTTGAAATTATCAGGATTAATTTTATCAGCTTCTGTCTTAATTGATAAAAGGTTCGTTGAAATTAAATGTTGTGCTGAACTTTTTTCATTCATTAAATTATTGACAGGGCTTTCTAAAACACTTGAAATTTCTTTTAGTTCTTCAATCTCTTCTTGTCCTATAGCTGTAATAACACTTGAATCAGCTTCATAATCCTTATAGTTTTGAAGAACTATACTAATGATATCTTTTTTTGGTTCTAAATCTTTTGACATAAAAACTCCTTTATTTAAAAGAAATATTATCTAAATATAAATAAAGAATAGCTTAAACAGATTTATTAATCAATAAATATTAAGTATTTTCCCAAGTATATATTTTCTTTTGTAAGGTCTGGAAGAGCTGGTATAAAAAGATTGTTATTTTGAGTTAAAAATACATTTAAGTTTTCTACAAATGAAACTTCCAATTCTTCTATTTTTTTGTTGTAATCTTTGACAAGTATTTCTTTAGCATTCTCTTTTGTTGTATTGAATATATAAAATTTCTTATTTTTTGTTTTTATAAAATGACATTTATTTGGTAACGTTGTTTCAATTAATTTTTTATACTTAAACTTTATAGGATCTAGCTCAGACGAATTTAAATGTTCATTCATACAAGAGTATAAAAAATCTATACCTTGATCTTCTAGGCTATAGCTAGCTCTATATTTTAACTGTTCTAAATGAAACTTTGCCTTTGAATAATCTAAAAGTGTTTTTATCATAATTATCTCCTTAATGTTTTAAACTTTAAAGTTAGAAATAACAAGAGTCTTATCTTGTTATTTTCTTAAATTCTTTTAATAAACCTTTATTTGTTAAAGATCCTAACATATTTCTAATTATAACTATTTTTTCTTCTTTTGCACTTGCATTTTCAAATTCTTTTCTATAGAACTTAGAAGGAATTCGATTGGCATTCTTAAGATTAAAGAAAAATGAAAAAACTATATTGATTTTTTTTGAAATTATTTTTCTAGATTTTACTACAGTCTTTTCTTTAAGAATATACTTCTTTGAGATCATGGCCATTATCATTCTAACTTGCTCTATATCTTTTTTCTCTGGCTTAACAACACCAGTAGAATCTAAATAAAAATTTTCACAAAACATATCATGATATTTCTGAAGAGTCATTCTAAATGAGTTATGGCCTTTATATAAAGCTTTTATTAAATCTTCTGAAATTTCAAAAGGTAATTCTTTTTGAAAGATTTCAGCTAACTTTGTTAATGAAAAAATATTTAAAGAATCAACTATATCAGAAATAATATATGAGTTTTCGTCTGCAATATCCATGATCTGGCATTGTAAAGTCTTATCCATACTTGTAATTTCTAAACCTTGATTTAATAGATATTCTATTTCCAAATTTATTTGGTTATTGATAATATCTATTAGGCATGATTGCTCTTCATATAAATCTTCTTTATGTTTAGCCAATGAAGCTAAAATATATTCTTTTACTTCTTCTGAAACACCTTTTAATAAATTATTTTTTTGAATTGTAATGTAATTATTTGCATTACCTTCAAATCCAATTTTATTATCAGAGTATTTTTTAGTTAATTTATTTAAAGTTTTCTCACCTTCATGGGAATAACTTGTATGACCTATATCGTGCAATAAGCCTACAACACGTCCACATGAAAACCTATCTGTATTAAAACCTGCTTTTTTTGTTATGAAATAATTCATAATTTCAACACTATTTGCAACCTCTATTGAGTGTGAAGCTCTTGTTTGAGCCGAGTCCTTAACTCTCATATGATCAACAACTAATGATATCTGTTGTAATCTTGAGAATTTCTTTGAAGAAAGAATTTGTCTTTCTAATTTTAGCATTTCTAAATTCATACTAAATCCTTATTTTTAAAATTCAAACTTAATTTAATTTACATTAAATTAAAAGTAATAAGTATTAGTATTGTAATCTGTTTAAATACGACTAGAAGAAGTTATCTACTATTTTTGAGAAAGAGAAATCCATTTCTATATTGCTTGAATAAATGTCTATAAAAAACAGTATAATAATTGACATTATAAAATTAAAAATTAAAGCCAATAAAATTGAGAAGTTTAAGTAGATAAATGAAGAAAAATTTGTAAATGCTATTGTTGTAAAAAAAACTATTATTAATAAAAATATCTTCACAGTATCAACCTTTTATATATTTAGGCATTATATACTGTGTTAACTTAAATAAAGCTTATCTATTCCAATCTATTGTATATAAAGCTGATATATCTCCAATAAAAGATTCGTCATTAAATAGAATATTTTCAATTCCATGAATATCAGATCTAATTCCGTCTTTGTTGGCGTCATATTCTGCTCTTGAGTATGCAAGTAAATATAATGTATCATTTCCTGAATTACCTTGTATTTGTGCGAATATAGAATGGTCGTCTAAACCATGAAGAACTATAATATCGTCTCCTGCACCAGCATATATACCTCTCCACTTTGATTCAGTTGATTCAATTATATCATTTCCGTCACCACCACTTATATCCCAAATGCTGCTATCTGAAGAGGACGCTAATATTTTATCATTTCCAGAGTTTCCATATAATGGACCAACCCTATTTCCTCTTATCTCAATATTATCATTTCCTTGATTTCCTAATAGCCATGAATTGAAATCTCCTAGTAATTGAATATTATCATTTCCCTGACCACCTTCAATTCTTTCGTCCATAAAAGCTTCTGAATAAATTGTTGAATCTCCAGTTGCATTTGAAATATCAATACGACCATAAACATTTCCATAAAAATAACCTGTAAATGTACCGTCTGAATAAATATTATGATCTGAATAACCTTCAATTTGGAGTTTATTATTACCACCTTTCATATCAAGTGTTGACTTAAAATATCCACCGAACCTTATAATATCATTTCCATTACCCATTTTTATAACAGGTGATATAAGTGAATACCAAGTTGTATCTTCGTCAATATCTATTCTTGTTGTTCCTGAATTTGGTGTTTCTATCTGTTTTCTCGCACGACCATTAACATTTAAAATATTATTTCCACCACCTCTAAATTCTATGTATTTACTATTTCCTGTTACTTCTATAACGTCGTCTTGACTATCATTCGGTGTTGTGTGGTTTGAATAACCTAATGTAGTTTCTCTATCTCCTGTATATGTATTAACAACGTCCTCTATATCCTCTAATTTATTAACTACGATTGGCATTGGTATTTGGCTTAGCAATCTTATAACTTTAACTTGAGGAACAGGTAAGTTAGGATTAGCTAAATCTGTATCTATAGAAGTGTAGTCGTAAGCATATAAATTTGTTGAATCATTTGTATTTATTCCGGAATTTAAAGTACTTGCATATTTATTTGTTCCTAATTTCTTTTCTGTATAATCATTTGAGCATGTATCTAAGTAAGATAGCGTTGTATTTGTTAAGTTATTTCCTTCTATTTTTAAAAAATTATTGAAGATTAACTTTGATATGTTATAAAATTTAAATACACCACCCTCTTTATTTGTAAATATAATTTCAGTTGTAATATCTCCTGAACTTTTAATTGTTGAAAAAGTCAATTCTTCATATTCTTCATTTATATATACTGATCCATAATCTTTTAAATCTAATTCTATTAAACCTTTATTACCTTTTGCAATTATAACTGTATCTAATTCAGTTCCTCCCTCAAAATATAAATCAGCTGTATTACTCAAGCCTTTAGTTATTTTTAATATATTTTCTGTATCTGATTTACCAAATAAATCTATTTCGTCTACACTTTTTGTATCTATTACAAAGGCTTCTAATGTTGAGCCCTTATTACAATCTGAACTAGAGTTGAATCCATTATTTGGGATATATGAAAATGCACATTTTGATAATAACTCTGAAGTGTCATGAAATCTCAATTTATTTTCGTCTGGCATATCTTTTAGCCTTTCATTTACATTTTCACATGTAAGTTCTGGAGTAGCTGTATTATCTATTGACGTATCTACATAAGTGAAATCTGTACAATTTTTTAATTCTGTATACTCTGAGTTAAAGAGTGTATCTAGAGTAGAAGATAATTCATTTTTCATAACTGCTTTTTTACAGCTATTAAAAAATAATCCTTCCGAAGTATCATATTCTTTTACTGAAACTATGAATCCAGGTGTTTCACAACTTGAGTTACAAAATATTTCTTTTGTTCTAAATGTAAATTTATCTGAAATTAGATATTTTATTGAATTTGGACTTGTAATTATATTTGTATCAGAACCGCCTGAACCAATAGAAGTTAAATCTTCATATGAGTCATAGCTTAGAAAAGATTCATTTTGTTTTTTTATAGTTTGCTCAATAACACTTTTAATTTCTAATATATTTGTTGATTTCCTAGAATCTAAGAGTTGCGTTATAGCGACTGAAGAAATTAGTGATATTGTTGCCATACTAAACAATAGTTCGTACATTGTAAAAGCTTTCTTTTTATTCATTTATTTAGTTTCTCCTATTAAAATGTCCAATCTATTGTATATAGATTAGATATATCTCCTATTTCCTCTCCGTCTGAGAATAGAAAGTTTTCAATACCAACTGATCTAGTTTTAATACTATCTTTATCAGAATTGAAATCTGCTAAAGTATAATTTAAAAAATATATGGTATCATTTCCAGCATTACCATTCATATTTACACCCCAATCTATATTGCTATGAAGTATTAATATATCGTCTCCATTCCCCATATGAACTGTCTTGTGAAGAGTTCCAATCACCTCTAGAATATCATTTCCTGAATCTAATTCAATCTCATTATAAGGGCTATTATATAATAAAATCTTATCATTACCTTCTTTTAGTGTAATGTCCATAGAGTTATCACCAGTTACTCTAAGATTTAAGCTTCCACCTCTTGAACTTATTTCACCACTAAAATCATGTATATCTATAGTACTTTTTCCTTTTCCCATTTTTATAAAATCACTCATTTGACCACTAATTCTTATAAATACATTTGTATCTTCTTCTGCATTTTTATAATTAATGATATCATTATCATTTATAACCGAGAAAAATAAATTTCCTTCAAACTTTAAGCTGCCATTTAAAGATCCTCCTATATTTAGAATAGAATTTCCTTTTTTTAGGTTTATATTTTCATTGTAATCTCCAGTAATTCGTAAACTATTATTTGAATTTTTCTGAAATGTTATTTTTTCATTAACTGAACCGTCTATATCTATTCTTATATTCGAATTAAGGTTTTCTTTTATTCTAATTTTACTATTAACAGAACCATTAACATTAAGAATATTATCTCCGCCCTTTAATACTATATTTTTATTATTTGAATCTATTTGCTCTATAATATCTATTAAATTATCATTTGGTGAAGTATATCCGTCTTCAGGATTTAATGTAACATATCTATCTCCACCAGGTATTGTATTTACAATATCTTCTATGTCAAGAAGAAGGTCTGGATATGTAGGAAAAGGAATTTGGCTCAATAATATAACACCTGGTGTAATAACTGGATCAGGTAAATCTGGGTTGCTCAATGTTATATTTTCAGATAAATATAAATAGTTATAAGAGTTTGTTTCTTCACTTAAATTTAAAGATCCTTTTAATGTTGAAGCATATTTATTATCTCCATAAGAATTTTCTGAATAATCATTTGAGCAAGAATCTAAATAAGATAAGTCAGTACTCATTAAATCTGATCCATTTTCTATTTTTTTAAAATCATTAAATATTATTTTTGTAAAATTATAGAATTTAAATACTCCACCTGCTTTATTTTGAAAGATTAAATCTGTTGTTATGTCCCCACTCGATAAAATTGTTGTAAAAACTAATTCTGAATAAGGTTCATTTAAGTAAATTGTTCCATAGTCAGCTAAATCTAATGTAATATAACCTTTATTTCCATTTGCAATAACAATTGAGTCATGTTCATTTCCTCCTTCATAATAAAGATTTGAACCTTTATCCATACTTTTTGTTATTTTTAAAATATTACTTTGATCTGTAGTTCCATATAATTTTAACTTTGCTTTATTTTCTGTATCTATGACGAAAGCTTTGAATTCTGTATTCTTTGAACAATCTACTAGAGAATCAAATCCTGTGGCTTCATTGTATGTTGTTGAACACTCTTCTGTTAGGTCTGAAACGTCATGGATCATTAATTTATCATTAATATCATAACCTTGAATTTTACTATCAATGTTTTCACAGACTTGAGGCGATAATATTGAGTTATCAGTAGCTGAATTTGTATTTGTAAATTTAGAACATGATTTTGCTGAATCATACTCTGAATTAAATTTAGAAGAAATATCTTCTGTTGGTTTATCTTTTATTACAGTATTTGAGCATGAATTAAATAAAATACCTAAATCTTCATTGAAAGGTTTTACCTCAAGTATAAATCCTGGTTCCTCACAGCTATCATTACAGAAAATTTCTTTTGTGTTTAATGTTATAGAGTCTGAAACTGTATATTTAAACCCATTTTCGCTTATAATTTTATTTATATCTTCTCCACCTGCTCCGATTGAAGAGAGATCTTCATATGAGTCATATTCTAAAAATGATTTTGATTGATTTTTAATGACTTTTTCTGCAACAGTTTTTAATTCTATTAATTTTGCTGTTGTACTTGAGTTTTTTATATTATGAATAGCATAACTTGTTAGAGTTGAAATGATAATTGCCGTAAACAATAGTTCTGTCATTGTAAAAGCTGCTTTTTTAATCATAATTTTTCTCCTTAAATTTTATCTTTTAGATTATACAATAATAATGTGTTATTTAAAGATTTGTTATATTATTACAGAACTAATTGTATTTAAATTAAACATTTAATATAATAAACTTAAAGAACAAAGGAGTTCATTTTGATTAGAATTTTAAAATTAGAAAATTCTCAAGCTTTTTCTAAGTTATCTGGAAAAGCTCAAATATTAATTGCTGGTGAATCGGAAATTGATTTTTATAGAAACAGACAAACTCATTCATATGAAGTGAAGAGTATTTCTGAAATAATTGCTAAGAACATTAAGTTTTCAAAAATTAATGAATTAGGTTTAGTTTGTTTGAGCCATGATTTGGGTCATTCAGCTTTTGGACATGACGGGGCTGGAGCTTTAGATAAGCTTTCTAAAAAGTTTGGTTTAGACGAAGGCTTCTCAGATAATAATAATAATATTAGTATTATTGAACACAATGGATTAGATTTCTCAAGTTATGAAATTGCTAGTTTAATTAAATATCCTGATAAATTATACTCTTATCAAAAAGAAAAATATTTATCAAGTTTAGAATTTTTTGTAAAAGAAGAATCTCTACTTTGGGGTGAAAATTTAGAAAGAACTGTTGCTTGCAATATTATGGATCAAGCAGACGAGATTTCTTATGCAACCTCGGATTTATTTGATTCTTTTGCAACAGGTTATACTAGTTTAAATTTAATGGATTTCTTGTTTGAACTCAGTGATAAATTTAAATCTCATTCTCAATATAATTCATTATTATTATCTTCTGCGATTTCTGTAAAAAATAATAAGAAAAGAATGTTAAGATCTCTTTTATTGGAATTAAAATTAATTCTTGTAAATGATCTATATTGGGATTATAACTTGGCAAATTTGAGCTTTAAACATGCTGAAAGTAAAGACATGTTAGAAAGTCTTATCAAGTTTAATTATGATCAGTTTATTAAAAATAAACGCATTATTAAGAAGCGTAAGAAAGCTATTAAAAAATTTAAGAAATTTGCTACATACTTATTTACATGTAAGCCTGAAAAATTTCCTTCAGATTTATATAGATCAAAGTTTCTTTTTGCAAAAACAGATATTGATAGACTTAAGATAAGACGAGATATGATCTCTGATACGTCTGATCAATACGTTCTAAAGTTTAGAGAGGGATAACCTCTCTACTCTTATTCAAGACAGGTTCATTACCTCTTAATTCTATTAAGAACATATCTACAATACTTTTAGTTTCCTTATTATTAAAGACCATTATTGCTAAGCAACTTAATGCTCCAAGTTTAATTAATTTCATTCAAAACTCCTTTTGTTTGATAGAGTAATTATACAAAAATCATACTTCATAAACTCTTAATAAAAACTTTAATTTTCCTTAAATATTATCTATACTTTTTAGCTCTTGTTCCTTCTCCGGCATTTTTAAAATCCATACTATCTGTATTTATTTTTCTTTCTTTCTTATTATAATAAAATAAATTTTTTGATCTCGAATTTATAATTTTAAATTTTTTAACAAAAATTACTTCACACGCTCCTGGTCCTTTATCGTCCCTTTTTATTGAAGTATATATTATCCTATTGGAGTATCTTAAATCAACAAGATACCCTTCTATCTCTACTATATCATAAGCTTTTACTTTATTTAATGCCGCCTCTATAATCCAATCTTTTGGAATTAAATGAATATTAGCAATATGTTCTGAAACATATTCTTCTCCACCTAATTTCTTTAAATAATCTTCTCGTATAGAATAAATAAGAAATCTATCTTTTTGATTCCAACTAAATTGATTAAATATATTTGTCTTTGATATATTTCCCCATGTAACTCCAAAATCATGTGTAATTATAGAGGAAAGGTTATCCCAAGAGTATCTTTTAGCATGTACTATTCTTGCTTTTATTTTATAAGAATATAACGCTGTTAGCTTAAAGCCTTTGAATTTTATTGTTTTTGATTTTACTTTCTTTTGTTGAGGTTCTTCTTGAATATAATAGAAGTCATTAAATCCAAATAAATTTAATGACATTAGGATTAAGAAAAATAATTTCATTTATCTATTTTAAAATCCATTAGAATCTGATATGTCTCCATGCTCAGCCATGACAACTTCATTTTCAAGTTCACCTGTAATCATTTTTATTGCACGATCTTTTAGTTCCTGTGGATATGCACCTGCAGAAATAAATTCTTTTGCTCCTTCTTCTCCTCTGTTGTCTATCATTGTATTAATTATATCTCTTAGCTTTTCGTCTGTCATATTATTCATTTTAATCTCCTAGGGTAAGTTGAATTCTATTTCTACCTAATTCTTTCCCTTTATATAGTTTTTTATCTGTTAATATAAATAACTTCTTAAGATCTCCTGAAGTTTCATTTATATTTGAGACACCTATTGTACACGTAAATTTTGGAATATCTTCATATTCTGAATTAAACTCTATATTTTTTCGAATTTCTTCAGCAAAAATTTCTAGATCTTTATTCTTTTTATTTGTTACGATATAGAATTCTTCTCCGCCCCACCTAATAAATATTTCATTTTCTGAAATTAAAGGAGTTATCAAATTCGCAAATCTCTTTAAAGCTTTATCTCCTATATCATGTCCATAAGTATCATTTATTTTTTTAAAAAAGTCAATATCAATCATTAATACAGAAATTTCTCTTTTATCCATTTCTTTTAATTTTGAATCAAAATATTCTCTATTATGAAGCCCTGTCAAGGTATCATGTGTTGCAATATTTAATATCTGTTCATGGGCTTTATATATTGATTTAAATAGTATAGCGAGAATTATTATTAAAATAATACTCATTATTATCTGAAAATATAATCCGTCATTAAATCCTTTTAAGAATAAACTATCTGAATACACAACAAAATAACCTGAATTATTAGATTCATTTATTTTTATAAATGATACAAATTGGACTGAATTATTTATTTTTATAAACTTATAAAAGTTATCTCCATTGTTTAATACTTTTATATCTATTGAAGCCATTACTGCTTCTTTAATACTTTCCATATTATATATATCTTTTGGAGATATAGAAATATATTCTTTATTTTTTAGATATGAAAAATATGTTGTATTTTGATCTTCATTTTTCAAAAGAATATCAAAACCTTTATCCAATCTTTTAAAAAATAAGTTTTGATAAGATTCTGAATCATATGAAATTTCAACAATACCTACATTTGACTTATTAAACTTTACTTTAAATAAAAATATTTTTGAGAAAGAATTTCTTTTATTTGGTGCTATTGATTTTTCTTTGATCTTATCAAATTCAGATTCTATATTAAAATTTATAATACACTGACGTCGCTTATATCTATTTTTTTCAAAATCTGAACTAGCTACTAAAACATTGTCTTTACTAAAAATTTTAATATGTGGTTTATGCTCTGTTTTAAAATTTAACTGATTGTATAGATATAGAAAATCTTCTTCTATCTCTGTTCTTGAACTATTTTCTTTAAACTCACTTAATAATTTTGGTATAGAAGAATCTTGTAATATTGTGTTATATCTCTTTGAATTGAATTCAAATTCTTTTGATATATTTTCTATATATTTTTTATCTTTTTCAAATTTACTAGACATATAATTGTTTAAAATATTCTCATTGTAAAAGTACAAAATTATTATTTGAGAAATTATGATCACACAGAAAGTAAAAATTAGTTTATATTTATTATTTTTCATATTATACCTTATTCAATTTTTAACATTATAATCAAAAATAACTTAAATTTATATTAATTTAAGAAAGTTTTAAAGAAAATTTTAATATAATACTTTAATTTAAAACTTAAAAGGAGTTTAATAAATGAAAATTGTATTATTATTCATAACAGTTTATATTAGTTTATTCGCAGATAAATTTTCAGAGGGTGTTGAACTTTATGAATCTAAATCATATGAAAAAGCTTATATTAAATTTTTAGAATCTTCAACATTAAAGGATCCAAATCCTAGAGGTTATTTTTATCTGGCTGATCTTCTTCGAAGTGGAAAGGGTACTGGTACTAAAAATATAAAAGAGTCTTTTGATTGGTATATTAAAGCTGCTGATAATGGTATTATTAAAGCTCAAATAATTGTCGGAACCTCATATGCTTCTGGCATTAAGTCTATTGTTAAAAAGAATGAAAAGAAAATGAAACATTACCTATCTTTAGCTTATTCAAATGGTGACGTTGAATCGGCTTATACATTAGGTATATTTTATGGTAGTCAAAAGAAGGATCTAAATCAGGCTTTAGAGTGGTTCATTAAAGCCTCTCTTAATGATCACTATCTCTCTCAATATTATGCTGCAAGCATTTTCTTTAATCAAAAAAAATATGATCAAGCGTTTAAATTAATGGAAAGTGCAGCTATACATAAAGTTATTTATGCTTATGAACCTTTAAGTAAAATGTATGAAGACGGATATGGAACTCTTATAAACTTTGAAAAATCTAAGTTTTTTCACAAAAAAGCAGAGAAAAGTAAAAATTTGCAATATACTTATAAGTATAAATAAAAAGAGATTTTTAAAATGAAAATTTTAAATATTTTAATCGTTGACGATAGTGAACTACTGCAAGATAAATCTAGCAGCTTCTAAGAAAACTTAAGAAGTAGTCAAAGATTCGGCATGCCGAGCCCGTCGCTCCGCTAGGAACTTCGTTTGGGCCCACCTGGTTTTCTGTTCCAGAAACCTTATCTCTACACTTTGTTACGAGTTAAGAACTCTGTACGTTGTTGCAGAAACCATGTTTCATACTCTAAAATATTTTTTGCTGCATTACAGTCGGCATTATCTTTATTGCCACATTTTTTACAACAAAATACACTCTGAGAAGTACGATTTTTTTTACTAATGAATCTACAAATATTACACCGTTGTGACGTATATGCCGGATTAATTTCTTCAAAAACTCTGCTGAAGGGTCTAAAAAAAAGTGTTTTAGAAATAATTAAGAAAGGTGCCAAAGGTTATATTGTCAAGCCTTTTGACAAGGAAGTCATTCGAAAGAAATTAGAAACACTTACGGATAGAATGAAATTTAAAGATACTGAAGAGATTGTGGACGACGAGGTTATTGAACTTTAGTTGATTGGTTATATTTAACAAAAAATGTAATTAATGCGAAAAAACCAACTATATCAAATATGATAGCTTCTGTTGATCCTATATAAAATCCAAAGCTTAACCAGAGTATATTACTTAGAAAATAAAGTATTTTCATTTTTAATATACTTTTAGAATATGTTGCTATTGTTGAGATTATAAGTGCTGTGAATATTAAAAGTGTACCTTCTGAATGATCTACAATAAAAAACAATAATCCAATGATAAAAATACTAACCATTGAAAATTTTTGTTTTAATTTTTTAGGAACATTTAATGATAATGTCATACTTATTATCCCTATTATAGATATCAGAATTGAAAGATCAGATATTCCATGAATATAAATGATAATTGTATATAATGAAACCGCTAGGATTCCATATTTTAAGGACATATTTATATCTTGTTCTAAATAATGTTTTGTAAAAAAGAATATAGCTATTATTGTTAAAAGTATCATAAAGAAGATTATAGATTAATCTTATAGATTAATCTATATTTAAGTAAACTTATGATAAAATAAATTATAAAGAGAGGTAATCATGCGTTTAATTGAAGTTGTTTATAATAAATTGTTAGATCAGATTAAGGATCGTAAATATAAGTCATTGAGTCAGTTACCAGATCCTTCCGAATTAAAAAACTGTATGGAAGCTGCTGAACGAATTGTTTTTAATCTGCTTCAAGGGAGACGATTATTAATTGTAGGTGATTATGATACAGACGGGATTGTTGCAACAACAATTCTTTTAGAGTTCCTTCAAGACGCTGGATTTGGTGCTTTAGTTGATTTTATTATTCCTTCTAGATTAAAAGACGGATATGGACTTAGCCCAAATATTATTGAATATGCTGAAGAAAACTTTTTTGACTTTATTGTTACTGTTGATAATGGAATTGCTGCATTAGAAGCTATTGACCTTGCTAATTCAAAGAATATTGAGGTTATTATAACAGACCACCATACTGCGCCAGCTATTCTTCCTGCTGCTAAAATAATTGTAAACCCTCGAGTACCTGGTGAAACATTTCCTTTCCCTTGGATATCTGGAGCTACTGTTGCTTGGTATTTAGTTGCAGCTTTAAAAAGAGAACTAAATATGACTAGTTTAAATGTTGTTAAATATTTAGACCTTGTTGCGATAACTATTGTTAGTGACGTAATGCCTCTTAACGATATAAATCTTTCATTATTGGAAATTGGTTTAGCTGAAATCAAAAAAAGAAATAGATTAATATATAAATTAGTGTGGAATGATTGGACTGCTCCAATTATAAATGAAACAGCTTTAGGTTTTAATTTTGTACCAATGATTAATGCTATTGGAAGAATTGACGACGCTAACATTGGTGTTCATATGTTTATTTCTAAAAGTGAAAAGGAAATAAAGGATTATTATAAATTTATGGTAGAAATTAATGAGAATCGAAAAGTAATGTCTCGTCAATATGTTAAAGAGGCTGAGTCTTTTTTAAGCCATGAGTATGATTTAACTAAATCAGCAATAATTGTTCGAAATAAAGATTTTCATGAAGGTATTGTTGGTATTATAGCTGGTAAATTAGCCGAAAAATATAAGCGACCAGCATATGTATTGTCCTATAGCGAAGAAAAAAATATATGGAAGGGATCTGCAAGAACATATGGTAATATCCATTTATATGATTTAACAAGTGAAGCTTCAGATTTTATATTGGGATTTGGTGGGCATAAAGGTGCGGTTGGGTTAGCTGTAAGTGAAGATAATTTTGAATCATTTGAAAATGCATTGGTTGGAGCTTGTTCTAAAATTCCTAAATCTGAATTTATAAATGAAACTTTAGTTCCTATTAAGGCAAATTTAGAAGATATTAATATGGAACTTTTAGATAGTATCGAAACATTTGGACCTTTTGGACAAAGTAATCCAATTCCAACATTTGAAATTGATTGCTATATTAATATTACTAGAGAAATGAAAGGTGGCTTACATTTTGCTGCGGATCTATCCTCTTTAGACTCTACATTGAGAATTCCTGGAGTTTTCTTTAATGTAGAAAAGGACGAGTTCTTAGAAGCTGTGGATAATGGAAAAACAATTGTAACTATTGTTGGCAATATTTCTAGAGCATATGACGCAAAAGCAAATAAATTTTACTTTCAGGTGTTAGCTTCTATTAAGTAATTATTTTTGACTTAGAAACCTTAAGTTTGCTAGGTAAAACCCATTATGAAGTTCTTTTATTGAATCTAGAAGATTTAGACTTTTTTCTTCATTTTTAAAGCTTAAAGATTTAAATCTTATTTTCTTACTAAAAGTATCTTGGTATCCTTCATATTCGATTAATATTAACTTATCATTAAAGTAACCTTCAAATGATTTTGTTTTTTTAAAGATAGATCTTAATCTTGTAAATTTATCTAATTCATTTTTATTAGTTAGTCTTGGTATAGAAGATTCGAATATCGGGAGTAAGATAATATCTTGATTCTCTAAAAATTTTATAAATCTTTGAAATTCATTTTTTGTATATGGTATATTTATAGATAAAAAGACTAATAACATATATCTTTGTTTTTTGTATTCAAAAACTATATTCTCCTGGTTTTTTAATTGTTTATTATATATAAATCTTCTATTTGTTATTTTTATATCGGTTTCATACAATTCTTTAGATATTAAATCTAATTTCAAATAAAATTTTAGATAATTTTTTATATCTTTCATAAAAATATCTAATTTTTTCTGACTCTTTAATCTTCTTGAATATGTTTCTTTTTCTTTTTCTATTCCCATGTATTTACAATTTAACTTATTTGATTTATGCTTTAAGTAAGGTATATTAGAGTTTATAAAAATTAACTCTTCTGAACATTTTGGACATGAAACAGTATTATTACTTATAAATTTAGAAAAATCTTTAACTGTTTTTATTGAAGAAATATCTTTCATAATAAATCCCGATATTGGATCTATTTCTACTCTTAATCCAGATATTTCATATGAAAATATTGATTTATTTTTTAGTTTGAATGAGTTCATTTTTATTACATGGCTCCATTTTATATGATATGATATTTTTATCAGAACACGCTGTACATGGGCTAGATTTTGTTTCCATTCTATTGTCAATGAATGTGGCACATACTGGGTTATATATCATTGTACATATCTGAGACCTCACTTCTGGACAATTTTCTTGAGAAAATAAATTTAATGTAATTAAGCTTAAAATTATTAGTTTTTTCATTTTATACCTCATTTTATACCTCATTTTTATATTATGTAATTATACACTTTAATCTTTTTTTAATCTTTTTTGAGATATAATTATTTTATATAAAACTTAGGAGTTTTTATTATGATAAAATCTTTATTCTTTAGAATGCGTGTTATCCATTATGTTGGGGTTGTTTTACTAATCTTAAATTCTTTTTTACTTACAGACAATTTATATTCTCAAATTATTCAATTGGTTATAGCTTTAGTTATAGTCATTCATGATTTAGACGAAAAAAAGTTTGGAGTGAATTCAACTCGTGAAATGATTAGCTATTTAGAGGATTTTTCTTTAGATAAAAAAATGGATATTAATTTAAAGTATGCTATTGAATTTGAAAAAATGTCTAATCTTATTCAAAGTTTTCAGGAAAAAATAAATTCAAGTTTAGATATTAGTCATGAATATGAAACTGTGATTAAGACAACAGATAATATTATTTTAAGCTCTAAAGAAAATATGATCTTAAGTAAAGAATCCCTATTGTCTACTAAGCGTATTTTATCTCAACTTGAATCTTCGTCTGAGTTTATTGAAAAAAGCTCTGAAATAGCCTCTAAAACTAATATTACAGCAGCAGAAAGTGAAAGATTAATTAATGAACTTTCTATTGAAATCTCAATATTAAATAAATATATAAAAGAGCTAATTGAAAGAGAAGAAAAAATTTCTAATGAATCTGAAACTTTAAATTCAAATGTCACTAATATAAATTCTGTTTTAAATGTTATTTCAGATATATCAGAACAAACAAATCTATTAGCGTTAAACGCAGCAATAGAAGCTGCAAGAGCTGGTGAACAAGGAAGAGGCTTTGCCGTTGTTGCTGACGAAGTCCGTAAGCTTGCTGAAAAGACTCAGAAAAGTTTAACTGAGGTAAACATGGCAATGAATTCTATTGTTCAATCTTCTTATGATCTAAAAGAATCTTCTGCTGAAAATATTTCTAGTTCTATTGCAACCAAAGAAAAATTAGAAAGTACAACAACATTAATTACTTTAATATCTTCTGGTATTATTGAAAATAAAAAATCTGCTTTATTGAATTTTGATAATGTTGAAGAGATTAAAGCTATAAATGCAAGTACATTTTCAGCTTTAGAGATAATTGAAAAATCACTTATCCTTTCAAATTCTGAAATGCAAGAATTCGAGAATCTTAGTGAACAAGTAAAAATTGATATGCTTGGAATTAACGAGAAACTACTTTCTTTAAGGTAGTTTCTTTAATAGAGATATACTTTTATATTAATAATTATAGTGAACATTAAAAAACTAATAAGTATTATTATTAATAATAACGTAACTAAGCTTTCTGAAGTTTGAACAATAATTAAATTAATATTATTTTCACTTTCAATTATATCAATATATCCTAGCTCATTATTATTCATATCTGTAAGTGGAAAAACTGTAGCAAATCTATTTTTTGGTTATACCTGTATCTACTATTAGAAACAGATTTTACTATATAATCAAAAATCTCAAAATATATAGGTGATTATAATGGAATTTAAAAAAAATGGGCTTGAGGCTATCAAGAGTAAAAATAGTTTTTCTTGGAGTGAAATAGATCGTATTCAAAATAGAAATAAACAAAAAAACTATGGATTAAATAAGTCATTCTTTATTAATGAAGATTTTGTTATAAAAGAGAGATTTTGTTTTAGTTTTAAAAAATATATAAAATCAATATTATCAATATTTATTTTATCTTTCTTTGGATTTACAGGAGTAATATTTCCTTATTTTATTTCGTCAGACAGTTCTAAATTAACATATGAACTTCAATCTACTATTTATAAAATGTATACTCAAGCCAATTCTAATTTAGATAATAATATTGAAAGTTCACAATCTGTGATAGAAAAAGGTAAAGAAAATTTTGAGAATAATATTCAAAGATCTGCTAAACTTATTGAAGTTGGTAAAGAGAATCTTAATAACAACATTCGAAGATCTGCTAAACTTATTGAAGTTGGTAAAGAGAATCTTAATAACAATATTCGAAGATCTGCTAAACTTATTGAAGTTGGTAAAGAGAATCTTAATGGAAACATGACTAATGCAGCAGAAGCGATTAGTAAAGGTTCAGCTCTTATTGAATCTAAATTAAATGAAAATCCTGATTTTAAAAAAATAATTAAGAAAAGTAAAGATAACTTTTATGGAAATGTAAAATTTGCAAACAATATAATTAAGCAAGGCGAAGATAATTTTAGTAAAAATCTTAAGCTTAGTAATGAAAAATTACACTCTGGTAAGATTAACTTTAACAATAATATTAGACACTCTTCCGAGATTATTGAGTTAGGTAATAAAAATTATAATACAAATTTAAAAAAAGCCTCAATAACAATTAATAAAGCAAAAGAAAATTTTAATGGAAACCTTCAAAAGACAGCTGAAGTTATTGAAAAATCTAAACAATCTTTCTCTGAATAAATCTATTAACTATAATATGATATGATATAGTTAAATTAAGGAGGTTTATTATGCAAATTCAAAGAAATCCGATACTAGCACCTCAATTAAATGTTGAGCAACTTGTAAATACGCAGAAACAAGAATATCCAAAGCCAAGTATTCCGCCAGAAGAAAATCAAAGTCCAATTAGGAAAGAATTTAATCCTGCTATAAATGAGGGTAAAAATTATTTAGAGGCTGATCTAAAGAATGCCTCTCAAGATAAAAAAGAAGAAGAAATGAATTTCAAACCTTCTTTGAATAATTTTCAATCTTTGGCATTGAAGGCAAGTACAGTTAAGAGTCAAATCGAGGCATATAAATCTGGATCTGATAATGACGAACAACTAAATATTCAATCAACTCAAGATTATATTAAGGAATTTCGTGACCTTCAACATATTAATACACAAGCTTCTGGGATAGATTCTTATAAACAAAATAGTCTCTTGCAATAATTTTTTAAATCCTAATTAAGGTTTCTTTAGTCGTTTTAGATTAAAGAACCTAAACGGTTAATTAATCTTTAGATATTTTTTATATATCTTTTTCTCTATAAAAAGATCTTTATCCATATGTTTGTCTTTCACCTTCCCACAATCATGTAACCATGCTGCTATATGAAATTCTCTTCTTTGATCTTTTGAGTCAAATTTGAAATCTT
>Ga0256838_1000617_pt1 | contig 20465 bp, 18 predicted proteins | sample 4571419metaG_FD_185978 | JGI IMG/M metagenome (GOLD analysis project Ga0256838, IMG submission 185978) | Hydrothermal vent microbial communities from Guaymas Basin, Mexico - 4571-419 | ecosystem: Environmental > Aquatic > Marine > Hydrothermal vents | place: Mexico: Guaymas Basin | collected...
AGATTACGATTGGGGGTCAGGATTATTTTCAACTTGCTATTCCTGTTGGTAATGATGTGACAATTGGATTGGAGAATCCTCCCAAAGAGGACGATGCTAATCCTATGTTGAATGCTAATCATAAGGAACTTGGTGTTGATCTCAACTCTGATGGAAACATATCGGCTTTACCGAATACTGCAATTGTGAAAAAAGTTGATATTACGAGTGATGGAGTGCCAGATTTTTGGTCAATAGCTTTTAGATATGAGATTTACTATAGAGAAAAGGACAAGACAATCAAACTTGCAGATGTGTACTGTACTCCTACTACTTATACTACTGCTGGAGCAAAAAGTAGTAAAACTATGCAGTGGGTGGTTCAGTTTTACAATCCTAGTACCGGAGCACCTCAAGGGGGACCCATCGTCAATTCTACTGTAAAAAAGAACGGAACGAATACTTCTGATCCTACAGCTCCGGGAGAATTAGAAGGAATTTCATGGACTTCCTCTGCCCCTAATCCGCTTTCTATTCAGGTTAAAGATGCAATAGCATCTCAGCTTTCGGTGAAGTTTTTAAAAGGTGGTATATACGAGATAAGAGGATTTGTTGAATATTTGAAGTTGGACACTAATGCTATTAATAACTACTTAAATACGAATGTTGGTACTACAATTGCTACTTTAAATTCCCAAATATATAGTCAAATTAAGAGTTTGATTCGATATGTTGATGGTAAATCCTCTACTACTGGGACAGTTCCTAGCCCGGCATTTGTAAAGTTAGTTTCTAAACCGCTGGATCACCGCATACTTGTAAAGGTTGGTTACGATGTTTATCCAACGCCTCCTTACATAGAAAACATGAAGTTAACCTACACTGGTCCGAATCCTGTAGATGAAGATACCGATATTGGAGGTAAATTTATCATCGAGTTTGATATGCAAATGGTTGCAGGAGAAGGCACAGTTTTAACTTCAAATTATACCAGTTGGACGAAGGTAAAACCGGGAATTGGTTGTTTTGCCTACAAGGATTTTAGAGATGGAAAGGGAATAAAGATGAGTTCTATCACGGCACAACCAAATAACTATGCGGGGCTATGGCAGGCAAATGATAAGAGAAATGATGGAACTCCTGGACCGTATGGAACAAATGGTGGTGGAACTTCTGTTTACGATCAGGAAAGTAGAGTTAATGATCTTCAAGGTAAAGATAGGTACATTGTTCACTGGTTCTTAGTGTTTACTCCAATTTTGAGTAATGCCGGTTTAATTTCCACAGATCCTGCTAACAAGATTATGTTTTCTGAGTATCAAGTTGAGCAATTTACAAAGGGCAAGATGGGAACATCTGTTGGTTGTTGGGAAGGATGGAAATCAAAGGGAAGTGCAATGGACCCGTCTGCTCCAATGATACTTTATGGAGATTTGAGAGATGCTCAAATAACTGCAGGTTCTCAGAATGGAAAGTTCCATGTAAAGATAACTGTGGATGGACCATTTAGATTCTTAGTTCCGGGACAATACATAGTTCGCTTTGGTCTGGTTTATCCAACTTTAAAGTGGGTTGATGGTTCTGAGGGAACTTATAAAAATCTAGTGCCTGATAAGATTATGATTGCAGATCCTGATTTATATAGTAATGCTTCTAGCTGGTTTGGAACTAATAAAGTTCAGCAGATTAGCTTGTCTGATGAAAATGGAACGAATCCCAGTGGTCAGGTACTTATAACTGTGAATGACAAGACACCACCAGAGCTTATAAAGTTTGATGTTGCTGATAATATGACGACGGGAGATATTTATCCGGGACCGGTTACTATTAGAATAAGAGAGAATTACGTTGATTATATGCCACCTACTAATTTTGTACCAACTATAGGATTCTTTACAAGTAATGATCCGAGTTTCTCAAGCAGTAGTTATGATAATCCGCCTGCTAAAATTGATCAGCCGGATTACTTTGTAGATTATGGTGGTAAGAAGTGGGTAAGTGTGATTCAAACTGTAGGAGGAATAGCGACACAGGAAGCTATAAAGATGGCTTTATTTGATGGGACAATGAACAAACCTAATCCTTACAATCATTACATATGGAGAGAGTTTGAGTGGACTTATCGGTATACAGGTGGAGCAACAGGCGTTGGCGGAGGAAAAAGCTTTAGATTTGGAGACAAAGATAGGGTCGCGTATGTTACGGCGGGATTGCAATTCAACGGTTTGAAGCTTGGAGATACGATTGGAGATCCAAATGGTACAATTGATATAAATTCTTCGATTCAAAGTAAGTCGCTTTACAAGTCAACGTTTGTTGATTGGGATAGGAGAGGTACTCCGCCGGTTGGAACGATTACAATTGATCCAAATACTTATCCGTCATTGCCAACTCTTGTTCCCGGCACCCGGGAAGTCAAAAAACTTGGATGGAAGCCTTTGATACGCAAGTTTACAGTTTACGATAACGATCCTGCAGCTTTTGGAATAAAGTTCTTTAGTTATGCTTCTATGAAAAGTGTTAGCATAGAAGTAAAGTTTGGTAGTTCTGCTCGTGATATATTTGAGTACGATGGAAGTGCAATTCCAGAAAAAAGAGACTTGTTGGGTAAAGTAACTATTAGGACAATTGGTGCTATAGGACCAAATTGGACAGATATAACTAGCTATTCTAGTGAAGTAATAGAACCTGATCCTGCTATGGAGCCTTTGTTTGTGGGTAGTAGTTGGGGAGCTTATACCTCTGCAGGAGGCACTGTTGAGGAGAGCATAGACTTGACAGATACAACTGAGACTGATACTTTGATTCCGGCAGATGTCTTATTATTTGTCAGGTATGCCAAAACACGTGTAGAGATTCCTGCTGATGCTTTTGAGGATAATATTACGACGTTTACTGACGTTCAAACTGGTGCTGAGCATGCGAGTATTAGTGTAAAATTCATTCCTGCAAACGTGTTTAGAATTTACAATCCTTATATTTCAGCAAAGGCTTATTATATGACAGTGTTGCCTGTGGCAACGTGTGAGATTGGGACCATTGAGGTGAAGGCTGTTGATAAGCAAGGAAATGTTAGAAGAGTTTTTGTGCCGTTTAAAGTAGTGCCAGCTCTTCAGCAAAATACGATCTACAACATCCAAGGAGGAAGAAATAGTAGGTAGTAGATGTAAAATTTGATATGAAAAAGCCACCTTAAAAATTAAGGCGGCCATTGAGGCCGCCTTTGCTTTTCATAAAAAGCGGGCGACGGGACTCGAACCCGCGACCCTCAGCTTGGGAAGCTGATGCTCTACCAACTGAGCTACGCCCGCTTGAGCTTAAATCTATGTATAAAACCCACTTACAATTGTAAAAAAAGTATTTCTTTGGTGTCAACATGGAGATGTTAGAAAAGACATTTGGAGTTTGGGTGGTGTGATACAGAGGAGGGATGATTTATTAAAATAGTAATGCTAAAGGTGAAATAATGATGTCTAATGCAATGTAATAGAGGGCGATTCTAAAATACGATAAAAACAATAAGAAATGCAGGTGAGAAGGAGAGATTAAACGTGATCATTGTTTGATAGCAGGTGGTCAATTTTGACACACGATACCTAATTTTTATTAAAATAATATTGCGAGGGTAGAATAAAGATATGGGAAAGACTCGAAACGTTTAGAATGGTGAAAGATAATTACTCCGAGAGAAGTAAGGAGTAGCCCAGAAGAATGGAGGAGGGGTGAGGAGTATGAAGAAGGTAGCTTTGTTGTTGGTGTTGTTGATGGTTGGTGCAGGATTTGCTGCTACTGCAGAATGGACATTCATGGTATTGGTCAATGGAGACAACAACTTGGAGAAGTTTGGTTATGATGACATTGATGAGATGGAGAAAGTAGGTAGCACTGACAAAGTCAACATTGTTGTAATGTTTGATCGTGCAAATGGTTACTACACTGGTGATGGCGATTGGAAAGGTGCAAAGATCTTCCACATTCAGAAAGGTGACAAGCCATTTGTCATTGAGTCCACTCTTTTGAAGGACCTGGGAGAAGTTGACTGTGGAAATTGGCACACAGTAGTCGACTTTGTAAAATTTGCTGCAAAGAAGTTTCCAGCAAAGAAGTACGCTTTGATTATCTGGAATCATGGTGGCGGTTGGAAAAAGAAAGAGGAAGTAAATGTCACCAAAGGATTGTCCTATGATGATGAGAGTGGAAATCACATCAGCACTTGGGAAATGGCAGACATGATGAAAGCAATAGATGATGTTTTGGGTAAGAAGTTGGATCTTTTTGGAATGGATGCTTGCTTGATGGGAGCAATTGAGGTAGCATACGAGATTAAAGATTATGTAGATGTAATGGTTGCAAGTGAGAAAACTGAACCAGGAGATGGATGGCCATACGATGATTTCCTTGCACCATTTGTAGCAAAGCCAGAGATGGATGCAAAGGAACTTGGAGTTTTGATTGCTAAGAAGTATGTTGAGTCTTATGATGGTGGAAGCCAGGGTAATAGTGCTGCAACTCAGGCGGCAATTGATCTTGCAAAAATGGTTGAGTTGAGAAAAGCACTTGATGTTTTTGCTGAGGCTGTAATGAACGATCCTAACAAGGCAGCACTTCAGAGAAGTATGAAGAATGCTTATGGATTCGGCGGATGGTTCTCTTCTGATTACAAGGATATTGCAGCTTTGGTTGATGCTGCTGCTTCTACCGCTTCTGCAAGCAAGGCAGTAAAAGAGGCAGCAGAAAAGGTAAAGGTAGCATTAAAGGATGCTGTATTGTGGGCTGGAGAGACCAGACGCTTGGGACATAAGACTTGTGGTTTGACCATTTGGTTCCCAGGAAATTCTTCCGGAAGTATGACAAATTATGCCAAGATCAAACTTGCTAAGGATGGTAAGTGGGACGATATGCTCCATTACCTCTACGGTAAGAAGATTGAGATGGAAGAATAAATGATTTGTATAGTATTTAAAGTGCTAAAGGGGTCGGTCGATTGGCCGGCCCTTTTGTTTTTTTTGTTAAAATTTACTTGTAATTTAAAACATTTTTAGCTTTTATTCAGCAATTACTCGGGGAGGCTATTTAATGAAGTTTAGTAATAAGAATGTGGACAGTGATAATTTGAGCTCTGAAAAAAAATCTGTGACTGGGCAAAATTATGCTGATGAAAGTTCTAGTGCTGGTTATTATAGGCGGCGTCGAGGAATTCTTTGGTTTTTCCCGTTCAATGTCATAACCTTGGCTTTGATTGTTTATCTTGTTTTTGCTTCTTTTGCTGCCTCTTCTCTCTTCAAAACTTATGAAGTAAATGGTTATATAAAAAAAGGTTCATCTGTTAGGAAGGCTGTTTTTGAATTGGCAGGATTTGGTTGGTTTGGTTGGTTGAAGTTGAGAATGCTTGATTTTGTGATAGCTCATATGTCTTCAAAAGCGAAAAGATTTTTCTTAGAAACTATGTTGAGTATTAGCGAAGATGATTATGATTTTCCGGATTCTTTATATAAGAGACTCAACAGTCCACGTTTTTACATGTGGCAAAATGGTGTGGGAATAATTCCAAAAGTGGTATATCCAAAAGTAGTAAAGGGAAAGTTTACATTGCTTGAATTATTTGATGAGATTTCCCAGAAACCTCATGTGTATTTTCAAGTCCGTCTCACTCCAGGGCAGACTGTTGCAGAGTTTTGGAAAAGATTGGAAGAAAACTTGATGCAGGTAGGAGAAAAGAGTGGATTTCTTGCTCAATACATGCGGGATGAGAAAGTTGGTTTAAAAAAAGCTGTAGAGGATTACTTGAGAATTATGAAAAATAATTTAAAGAGTTTGTGGGAAGAGTACATTGCAGAGTTTGAAAAAAGGGGCTATAAAAAGCCCAAAATTGAGTTGAAAACTCTTGAAGGCTTGATATTGGCTGAAGATTATAAGTTTGATAGTGAGTTGTATCCTGAAGAGAATGCTTACTATTTTTTTGAGGTATTTGTAAAAGAGCTTAAGGAAAGAAAGAATCAATTGAAGAATTTTGCTCAAAAACATGGGTTAGATTTGTATCAAATTTTGACTTTAGCAAGCATAGTGGAAAAAGAGGCGACTGCAGGTGATAAAAGATTGGTAGCTTCTGTATTTTTGAATAGATTAGGCTACGGAATGAAATTGGAGTCTTGTGCCACTTTGAATTACATTTTGAAAAAGAAGAAAGTACATCTGACTTACAAAGATTTGAAAGCTGATTCTGAATACAACACTTATAGGCATGAAGGTTTGCCTCCGACTCCTATCTGTTGCTTTTCACTGGATACGTTAGATGCTGTTTTAAACGCTCCTAAAACTAAATATTACTATTTTTTCACACCTGATGGGAAACGGCACCTCTTTTCTAGGACCTACAAAGAACACAGACGTAAGATAAAGAAATACGGAGTTTACGGCAGAGTGTATCAGCGTCAGCGAAAGGGTAATGAAGGGGATTGGTGATATACGTTAAAATTTGTGCGGATAAAGAGAGGGGTGGCGATGAACTTATCTAAGTTTATAGGACTTTTATCTTTATTTTCATTGTTATTCTTGCTTTCATGTGCTTCTGGAGATAATAATGATGTTGTGATGGTGGGAAGCTTGATAAAACCTCCTGTTGAGAAGTATTTGAATTCGCTTGGTTACAAGGTTGTTGGAAATGGCATGGGAATGATTGTGGCTGCAATAAATACAGGGCAGCACGTAGCAGCATGTTTGATATCCGATGTGTATGTGGATCGTATTGATTATGAATATAGAAGAGAGGCAAGAATTTTTAAGTTAGCTTCTGTTCGTCTTGTTGTGTTTACTAAAAAGGGTTCAAGATTTGAGGAAGATGTAAAAAAAGGGGATATAGCAGCTTTAATTGAGAAAGGAGCTAAATTTAGTGTGCCGGCGTATCCTCAAACATTGGTAGGAGTGATGCTTCACAAAGCTGGAATTTATGACCGGCTAAAGAAAAAGGCACTATCATTTGAAAGCAAGGCAACGCTTGCTGTGCTGAAAGTTGAAGAAGAATTGGTGGATATTGCTTTTGGAATGGAGCACTATGTGGCTAAGCAAAAGGATTTAGTGTGGTGTAATTTAAATGTTAGAATGCCACTTGTTTGGGTTTGTTGGGATGATAAGTTGGCTAATAAGAAGAAAGTTGATAAATTGCGGGAACTTTTAATTAAATATGGTTTGAAAAAGTTATGAGTAATAGTTGGATCAACTTGATTGTAGGTGAGTATCACGGAGGTGTTGATAGTGAGAATTAATGTGTTGAGTGTACTACTTTTCCTATTAGTTTTGACAGTTGAATTTTCAGAGGCACGCCAGCCAAGTGTATTTAAAGCAGAGTTTATAAATACTCCTTATATTGTTAAAATACTTGGTTTGGATGAGGAAGAAAAAGAAGCAGTTTACTGGGTGGATAATAAATATATTCCTCGTATAAAAGAGTTGAAAAGAGAAATAATAGCTCTTTACGTGCAGCTTAGAATTTTGACAGCTTCTGGTAAGTTGAAGGTTGAGGAGTTTGAAGCTATAAGAGAAAGGATTTTGCAGCTTGAGAGGATGTTTTGGGATTGGTTGTGGACTTATTATGCAGCTTATAGGAATGTTTTGGATGAGGAAAAGAGAAAAGAGTTTGACAAACTGATATATGCTCAGCTCAAAATGTATGGGGATCCGGATGAAATTTTGAAGAAGATGAGAAGATATGTGGAAGAGTATTTGGGAGAGGAAGGCGATAATTCTGAATCGGGTAATAAGTAGTTAAGATTGGGTGCGGATTTATTAGAAGTGATGTTTTAAGGAGTGATGATTTTGAGAAGAAGTGTGTATGCTCCACTTTTAGTGATTTCTATTGTTTTTTATTTGGCTTCTTTGTGGTATCACTCTCACATGGAGACAGTTGTTGCAGGGAAGGGGGCAAAGCTTGAAATATTTGCCTTTTCGCGTGAGAAGAGGTACTTAGTTGGAGTTTGCAGGCTATTAGTAGATGGAAAGAGTGAGATTGTGACAGGGAGGCTCTGGCTTAGGATATATGTGAGAGTTTCAGATGAAGAAGGAGATAAAGTTTTTAAGGTTTTTGATGCGGCAGCTGATGTTGGAAGATCTAGTTGGAAGGAGATGAGTATAGGAGTTTCAATTTTCAAGAAAAAGGGGAAATTTTTACCAATTGGAGAAATAGATATGAATCCGTATATTTTAGATGATAAAACTGAGTGGGTTGTAGATGTGGAGTTTGATACTAAAAAGTTTGGCAAACTGAAGAGTAGGGTGATAGTTGAGAATTTAAAGAGGTGAGGTTTTTTGATAAACTAAAACAGCAAAAGGGAAGAGTATAGATTTGAGCTTGTTTTTACTATATTGTGAGCTATGAAAGTAAGGAGGGGTGGAGAGTGAAGTTTACATATTCGATGTTAAAGGAGTTTTTGAATTTGAATATATCTCCGCAAGAGGTTGCAGAGGTTTTGGATAAGCAATGTGCAGAGGTTGCAGAGCTAAAAGAGATAGGTGGTTGGCCAAATGTTGTGTTGGGAAGAATAGATGAGATTGAAAAACATCCAAATGCGGATAAGTTAAAAATTTGTCGTATTAATGTTGGAGATGGTTACAAGCAGATTATAACAGCAGCTCAAGTTCATGAAGGAATGTGGGTAGGAGTAGCGTTACATGGAGCCAAACTTGTGTCGGGCACTATTAAAAAGACGAAGTTGCGTGGAGTATTATCTGAAGGGATGCTGTGTGCGACTTCTGAACTTGGAATTGATGAAGTGTGTGATGGAGTTAGTGATTTGCAATCGGAGCTTCCAAATTTTGAGTTTAGGGATGAGTTATTAGGTAAAGATTTAGGTGAAGCTCTGGGGTTGAAGGATTGGTTGTTTGAGATAGAGGTTAATCCCAATAGACCCGATTTGCTTGGAGTGGTTGGAGTTGCTAGAGAATTGGTAGCGGCAGGTGTAGCAGAGTACAGAGGAGAGTGGAGTTCTGGTTATCCAATTTTTGCTTTTGACGTTGAGAAAAGTATGCCGCTTTCTATAAGGATAGAGGATCCTATGGCTTGTTACAGATACACCGGTGCAGTTTTTGATGTTGAAGTTAAAAAGTCAGATTTAAGAATGCGCTTTTTACTTAAGGAATGTGGGTTCAAGCCAATAAACAACGTTGTTGATATGACAAATTTTGTGATGCTCATGTTTGGACATCCAGTTCATGCTTTTGATTACGATAAATTTGGAAATGAAGTGGTTGTTAACTATTCCTTAAAGGGAGAAAAGTTTGTAAGTTTTACAGGAGAAGAGATAGAATTGCCTGAGGGGTTACTTGTTATCAGAAATGGTGCTGGAAAAATTGGAGCTGTAGCAGGAGTTGTGGGAAGTCCTGAGTTGTCGGTAAGTGATGATACAAAGAGAATAGTTCTTGAGGTAGCAGCTTTTAATCCTAAAGTTGTGAGAAAATCTCAGAAAATTTTGGGAGTGACGGAGAGTTCATATCGTTTTGTTAGATTTGTTGATCCTGATAATCCACTTCCAGTGGTTGGTTATTTTGCTGAAGGTATTAAAAAGAAGGCTGTAGCTTATGAGGATATGTATGTAAATAAAGTTGACCAGGCAAAGGTTAAGGTTAATTCTCGATGGCTGAAGAGATTTTTGGGATTTGATGCAACGGGTGAGTTTGAAAAGATGAAAAGGTTGGGATTTGCGGTAAATGTTGAGAAGGATAATGTTGAGATAACAGTTCCTAGCTGGCGAATTGAAGATATTAAAGCTCGTGAAGATGTGGCAGAAGAGTTGTTGCGCCTTGCAGGTTTTGATAAAGCTCCTTCTACACTTCCCCATATTGTGGATGGAAATGATTATCCGAAGACTTTTGATTTCAAAGTTAAGTTGTCTTCCATGCTTAGAGCGGCAGGGTACGATGAAATTGTAACGAACTCTTTGGTAGAAAAAGGAGAACTACGTTTGGAGAATCCTGCAAGTGAGAAAATGGCTTATTACCGAAAGAGCTTATTGCCGGAGTTGTTGCACGTTGTGTTGAGGCGATTCAATTTTGGGGGTGAGATGTTTAAAGTATTTGAGATAGGAAATGTTTATGTGCATGGAGCTGAGCGCCTTGTAGTGGCAGCTGTTGCTGGAGGTAAAGAGGAGTTTTGGCATGCGACTCATGAGTTTGGTTATCAATGGATCAAATATGCTCTTGAGTTAATGGAGAGGGCATTTGGAGTGGAGTTTAAGTTTGTTGAGTTAGATAAAGTGAAAGTGAATAAGAAAGAGGTTGATGTGGATGTGGAGGACAGTGGATACCTTCCCGGTAAAGTAGCTGCTATATTGTATAACGATGTGGTTGTGGGAACTGTTGGAATGATATATCATGGTGAGTTGGAAGATGTTTTGGAAAGGACAGAACTTTTTGCATTTGAGCTGTGTTTGGATTCGTTTGATTTCGTGGAATATAGATTAAAACCTGTGTTTGATATGGCTGCTGCTAAAAGAGATATTGCGCTTCTCGTTCCTAATGGTGTGACTGCAAGGGAAATTGAAAAGGTGTTTGCACGGAATCGCTTGATAGAAAGTTACCGTCTTTTTGACGTATATACTGGGAAATGGCAGGATAAGAGAAGTTTAGCTTGGCGCTTGATTTTCCGCTCTGATAAGAAATTAACTGATAAAGAGGTTGATAAGGAGATAAAGAAAATTTTGAAAGACCTGGAAAAGTTAGGAGTTGTGTTGAGAGATGAGTAGTGTTAGGTTTGAATTGCTGATAGATTAAGGGAGGGGTATATATGACAGAGATGCACGTAAAGGCAATTTCTCAAATAGTGGATTGCTCTGTTTTAATTTGGGTAATTTACAACTTTATACGTGGAATGGTGAGAGGGCCTTTAACAGAAGGCTTTAGATTAGCAGGTTTTATATTTGGAGGAGTTTTGACTTGGTTTTTTAATAAGAATTTAACAAATTGGTTTGTAAACTCTTTGAAGTGGCCGGTTAGTATGGCAGCTCCAATTTCGATAACTCTCATTTTCTTTGGTGTTTATCTTGGATTTACTTATCTTGGAATGATACTTACCTGGGCATTTACACGAGGAGGAGATGAGAAGTCTCCTATGTCTTTGAGTGATAGAATGCTTGGAGGACTTGTTTCGTTAGTTACTGCTAGTGTAATAGCGATTTTATTCCTTGTGGCGCCGCTTGCTTTATTCGAGAATATGGGCTTTAATCCTGCTAAGTATTCTTATAGCTACAAGTATACTAGGAAGTTGTCTTTAAAGTTGTTTACAATGCTTGGAGGAGCTGTGAATCCCAATCTTGTATCTACTGCTAAGGTTGGTGGGGGATCTTCAGCTGGTTCTAATACTTCCGGAAATACTCTTGGAGGTATGAAGGTGACGCCTTCTAATAGCTCTGGAGATTCTGGTTCAAAACCTCTCAGTATGGCTGATATTTTTAAAGTTTACAACGTCGTTTCGCAAAATCCTGATGTTGCAATGCAAGCTATTATGAAAGATCCAGCAGCGCAGAAGTTGTTAATGCATCCTAAGATAAGAGATGTTATATCGGATAAGGAGCTGATTGAAAAGGTGCGTCAAAAGGGTCCAATGGTGGTTATGGATCCATCAGTAATGGCAAGAGTTAATGAAATACTTACTGATCCAGAGATTGCTAAGCTTTTTAGAAATATCGATTGGGAAAAGATAAAGAAGGAGATAGAGGCTGCTCAAGAGACAGAGACAGGAGCTAAGTCTAGAAATACCAATACGAAGACCAATAGCGGTTCTGGTGGAGGACTCTTTGACTGGTTCAAGTGATGGAGGGATAGAGTATGGAGTTTAATTCAGCGGCTTTAAGAAAACTGTTTGAGAGTAGAAGGAGCATAAGAAAATACAAAAGAGCTGCCACATTGGAAGAATTGAGGAAAATAGTCGAACTTGCTAGGTTGGCTCCCTCTGCGAAGAATATGCAACCTTGGAAAGTTAGTTTAGTTACGGACCCGGACTTGAGGGTTAAGATCAGAGATGAGGTTTGCAGGGGGCGTGAGTTTATAGCTCAGGCTAGTTTAATTTTGATATGGACTGAACCTGCTATTGCCTATAAATCTTGGAGAGCTGTTGATGGAGATAATACTGCTGATGTAGATGCAGCGATATTCACAACTTATGCCATACTTGCAGCGAAGAGCTTGGGATTGGGAAGTTGTTGGATAGCAGCTTTTGATGAAGATAAAATTTTTGACATATTTCCGGATAAAAAGAGAAAGTACAGATTATTTGCTATACTAACTGTCGGCGAGCCAGCAGAAGAGCCAGTGCCGCGCGGTAGGAAATCTGTGGATGAGATAATTTTAGAGGAAAGATAAGTTGTTCAACTTTGGCAAATATAGTTAGGTTGGTGTTGTGGAGGGGGCGTTTTGAAGTTACTGGTCAATAAAAAAGAGAAGAGGTTTCGTGGATTTACGGGAATTTGGAAAGGGTTGAAGATTTTTTTAGAGGAGTATCCAGAGGCCATTCATGATGGAGCAAGAGTAGTTGTAGGTGTATCTGGTGGAAAGGATAGCTTGGTTTTGAGCTATATTGTGGAGATTTTAAGAAAGTCTAAAAATTTTGAGGTTGAGTATGTGTTTGTTGATGCAGGTTTTTTAGAAAAGGAAAAAATTAGTAAGTTCAAATGTGAATTTGAAAGAATTATAGGACGAGAACTGCTTATCTTAAAACATCATGAAATAAAAAATGCTGTAGTGGAAGCACTTGATGAATACAACGCATGTTTTACCTGTTCGCGTTTAAGAAGAAAGTGGTTGTTTGAGTACTGTAGAAATAGGGCAGAAGTTTTGATGTTGGGACATCACAGAGATGATGTGGTGGTTTCGCTTTTGATGAGCATGCTTTTTTCGGCACGGATTGAAACAATGCTCCCTGTAAAGCCCATATTCAATGCTACTCTCAAACTTGTTAGGCCGCTTTACTTTGTTTGGGAGAAAGATATTAGGTCTTTTGTAAAATCTAAGGGTTGGAAACTTCTTGATAAGAGCTGTAATTATGCAGATGATACTGGAAGAAAATATGTTGAGGATGTTTATCACTATATGGTAAGGAAAGAGCCGCGTTTATTCAAATTTAATCTTTTCAACAGCATAAAAGCAGTAAAAAGGTCTGGGATTTTGAAATTGCATCCTTATACGTAAATATGTAAAGCTGAAGTTGCTGCTTGATGAGTGGTTGGGATGGAGATGGAGTCGAAAGATATAACAGAAGTTGTAAATGAAGTAAAAATCAATCCACAAAATTCTGAGCAAAGAAGCGAGGTAAAAAATTCTTCACCTGTTTATAGGATAAAAATGTATGGGGTTTTTAAGCCCTTTCCTATGCTTACATCGTTGGTGTTACCGTTAGGAATATACGATGAATATGAACTTCAATTGATAGAGAGTAAAGGTGATACTGTTCCTCAAGGAAAAGTTTTGGTGGCAGGAAGAAGGGATAAGTATCAGGTCGGTATTGAAGTTGAGTCTGGATACAAGTTAAAGATTTTTTCCCACATACCATATGATGAGAGGTTCTTCTTGCACTTTATCGATCAAATGGCTTATAACAGTTTGAAGATGGGGGGATTTCCTGATGCTTTTAACAATTTAAGAAGTAATCTTGAAGTTGCTATTGCTTCTTACGAAAATGTGGCAACCATTTGCCCTGAGCAGATAGTTTCCAAAATTGGGGTAGTTCACTACCACGTTGGATTTGTTTTTAGCAGAATATTTGAGCGTCAAGTTTATAACTTCAACTTTGGAATAAATCATGAGATAGTAGATTATATAGCGGAACTTGTTCTTGCTATATCAAATGAATATCGTGATGAATTTTTGTCTAGGTTAAAGCGAGTCTTTAACGCTTTTTACGTGCCAAGAAATTTTCCATTTGCAAATTATGTTTACTCCATCTGCAACGCTCATGAGGTAGCTTACTGGTTGGTTGGAGATGGATTTATAATGCTGATAGGAGATGAGAGGCTTAAAGGGGCTTTAGGAGCTTTAGTTTCCTTCTTGGAAGAAGAGGGATTTGAGGCTAAATATGAGGAGTATCGAATGAAGGTTGACATTTAAGGAAAGAGGTGTTTATATGAGTGAAGTGCTTTTGGTTAAATACGGTGGAACTTCAGTGCGTGATGCGTATCACATAAATCAAGTTGCTAAAAGAATTGCAGGGGAAGCTGAGAAAAGAAGTGTTCTTGTCGTTGTCTCGGCTATGGCTGGTTTTACAGATTACTTGAAGGAGATGGCTGAGCATTTTTATCAGCATCCAAGTGTTGAAAAGGACTACATACTATCTACTGGAGAGGAAGCGACGGCAGCTCTTTTGAGCTTGGCTTTGAAGAGTTTGGGAGTGCGAGTTAAGTTGTTTTATCCTGATATGATCAATCTTGTTGTGAGTGGAGGAGCTTCTAATGGTAAGTTGATTGGAGTGAATGTTGATAGGTTAACTTCGGCTTTGCAAAATTCCGTAGTGGTGGTTCCGGGATTCTTTGCAGTTAGGGCAGATGGATATCGTATTACACTGGGAAGGGGTTCTTCTGATTTGATAGCGATTTTTTTAGCTCACTGTTTGGCTAAGGCAGGTTTTGATAATATAGATGTGAGAATAAGAACGGATGTTGATGGGATTTACACTTTTCCCCCTGAACTAGAATTTGCTAAAAAAGTTGATGAGTTATTTCACGAAGAGGTAACGGAACTTGCAAGATATGGAGCAAAGGTTATGCAGTATGAAGCTGCAAGGTTTGCTATGGAAAAGAAAGTTGATTACTGGGTTGAAGCTTCGCATATCAATGTGAGGGGGAGTAAGGTTCACGATGACGTAGAACGTAAAGCAAGAGTGATTGCGGTTACTAGACAGAGAGTGGCTTTGGTGGAAGATGAGAGTGGAGTAAGAGTGGTTCCGCGTGCAATGTTGCGTGAGGTACTAGAAGAAGGAAACGTTGGCTGGCGGCGAGTTGAAACGGAGTATGAAAGGGTGAGCGTAGTGGGATATGATATTCAAAAATTAAGTGTAGTCGATGATGTTGTGAAAATTGCGGCTTATTTGGCGGCTAGAAATGTGGAGACGGCGCGACATCGTATAAGTTTTGTTGTGCACAGCTTTAAGGTTACAGAGGCTATGAATAGATTGAATGCTCTCGTAATGAATTGACTTCAATAGCTTGTAATAGCGTTAAATGGCGCGGGCTGGTAAAGTTTTCTTAAAGTATTGTGCAAACCTTGTGTTATTATTTGCAGCATTTTTCATTTAGCTCTTTTAAAAATTCCTCATTCATTTCGTAGTTGTTTATTCTACAAAGATCTTCTAGGGTTCCCCAAAAAACATCCCCGCATGTTAAAAGTTTTATTCCATACTTCATGCCTATTTTTATGGATTCAGGACAGTTCTTCAGAATATCCTCAACCGGAGTTGTCCAGTTAATACAGTTGTTAGAAGACATAAAAAAGCCTCCTTTCGTGCTTATATTACGAGTGAGTTGTTAGCTTATCTTACTTCTAAATTTATCCTAAAGTTCGAATAGAATCAATTTTGGCCGGTTGAATTAATTGTCTTGAAAAACTAATAATTACGGTATTTTCAGTTCTAATTCAGGATGGACAGCTTCATGGATTGCCTTTTTTGTTAGATATAGAATTTCATCTTCATCTTCAGAAAAGATTGCTGGCATAAATCTCAATTCCACACTGCCGGGGCGTGGTACTATCTTTCCTTTTGGTAGAACTTTGTGAGCTCCAATGACGGCACATGGAATAACCGGTACTTTTAATTTGGCGGCAAAGCGTGCGAAACCTTTTTTAAACGTGCGAAGTTTGCCGTCAGGAGAGCGGGTACCTTCTGGAAATATTGCCAAAGTTTTACCGTGCAGAAGCTTTTCTTTGACTTTTTTGAATAAGGTGGCAGGAGGATTACGTCTATCTATGGCTATGAAGCCGGATCTGTGCATTGCAAAACCTACAAAAGGTAAGTCAAAGACCTCTTTTTTGCTTATAAAGACTACTTCTCGCCCCGGGGTTGCAAAGATTAGAGGTCCCTCTATGAGACTGACGTGGTTAGCGGCTATTATGCAATTTGAAGGAGGAAGATTTTCAAGACCTGTAAACTTGTAGTCGATGCCGTACATCTTCATTATATCCAATACTACTTGCTTTGTTTTAAGAATATATGGGTCTGAAATTGGAATTACAGAAGCTCTGCAATTTTTAAAATTAATTTTTTCTAAATTGCGCACTCCCCATGCCTCCAGTTACTGCTTTATTCTTCTACCTGAGTTGTGATTGATACATTTTGAATGCCAAATTTGTTGACAATATCTAAAACACGGACTACTATTGCAAACATGACATTTTTATCGGCACGTATGCTTACAAATTCTGGGGTGTCTTTCATTAAAAAGTTCGGAATCTGCCATGCTTGGATTTTAGTTGGTTCGGTTTGCTTATAGGAAGAGTAGAAAAGAGCTGGTTCTGTAGTTATGCTAATCTCTGCCCATTTTGAGGGAGAGGAGGCTTTGGTACCTCCTTTTGGAAGTGATACTTTGATTTTGCCCTCTATGTGTGAATACTGAGCCACAACAAGCAAGAATGCCACGATTATCAAAACTGCATCCAACATTGGAGTTAAATTAACTAGTTGACGCTTGGGTTTACGCCATGGGAGATTTGGCATACCAAAGCCTCCTTTTGCTTTGAATTTGGAATTTACACTACAATTTCTACGTTTTTTACATCTCTAATTCTGGATAAAGTGGGAACTCCTCTGTGAGTTTAATCACTTCTTCTTTTACCTTTGCTACAACTTCATTTATATTTTCGGATTTTGCATGTTCGATTATTTCGGTTATAAAGCCTGCGATTTTTTTCATCTCGGCTTCTTTCATGCCGCGGGTTGTAACAGCAGGGGTTCCCAATCTTATTCCACTTGTAAGAGTTGGCTTACGGGGATCAAATGGGATCGCGTTTTTATTTACGGTTATGTTTGCTTCTCCCAAAAGACGTTCGATCTTTTTACCAGATACATCTTTTTCGACAAGGTTTACCAGCATTAAATGATTATCAGTGCCGCCGGATACAAGCTTAATTCCACGATCAATGAGTGCTTGTGCTAATGCCTTTGCATTCCTTACCACTTGTTTTATGTACGATTTGAAATTATCGGATAGTGCTTCTTTGAAGGCGACAGCTTTTGCTGCAATTATGTGCATGAGTGGACCACCTTGTATTCCGGGGAAGACGAGCTTGTCAATCCTTTTTCCTAATTCCTCGTTGTTTGATAGAATCAATCCTCCACGAGGACCACGTAAAGTTTTGTGAGTGGTTGTTGTAACAACATGAGCGTATGGGAGTGGAGATGGATGCTCTCCTGCTGCTACAAGTCCAGCTATATGAGCCATGTCCACAACGAGGTATGCTCCCACCTTATCAGCAATCTCGCGTAAGCGCTTGAAGTCTATGATTCTAGGATAAGCACTTGCTCCAGCCATTATAAGCTTAGGTTTGTGTTCAATAGCCAGTTTTTCGACTTCATCGTAATCAATTGTTTCTGTTTCTTTGCTTACACCGTAAGATACAACGTTGTATAGCTTTCCAGAGAAATTGACAGGAGATCCGTGGGTTAGGTGACCTCCAGCTGCAAGATCCATTCCCATTATTGTGTCGCCCGGTTCCAAAAGAGCCATGTACACAGCCATGTTTGCTTGAGATCCAGAGTGAGGCTGTACATTTGCCCACGCACAGTTAAAGAGTTTTTTTGCACGTTCGCGTGCAAGTTCTTCTGCTACGTCGACGTATTGACATCCACCGTAATAGCGCTTTTTTGGATATCCTTCGGCATACTTATTTGTCATAACACTTCCTGCTGCTTCCATTACTGCAAGTGATGTGAAATTTTCCGAGGCTATTAATTCCAGATGATGACGTTGACGCTCTAGCTCGCTTTTTATGGCTTCGTAAATTTCAGGATCACTTTGCTTTAAAAATTTGAAATCCATGTGATTCAACCTCCTTTAAATTTCTTTGTTTACGTTGAGGATGATAGACCATTTGTATTTTTACAATCCCTTATTATCTTACAAAACGCGTTGTATGGATGGATACTTTCAAAACTTTTAACCTCTACTGTAAATTTAACATTTAGATTTTCTAATTTAGATGCAATTAAACGAGCAATATCTTCTACAAAATTGGGTTTTTCGTAAGATGATTCGGTTACAACTTTTTCATCGGGGCGTTTTAAAATTGGAAACAGAGGGGATGAAGCGGCTTCATCCACAATTTTTACGATCGAGTGGAATAAATCCATATCACTGTAGACTCTTACTATTACACGAGCGCGTTGATTGTGGGCGTTGTATTTTGAAATTTCCTTTGAGCATGGACAGAGAGTCATAATTTCCATTGTTACTGTTTGCCAAATTTTTCTTAGGTTTTCGTCTATCAAAACGCCAAGCTCATAATTCACAGGATAGAACCCATTTCTTTTCGTAGCAGGAGATGATTTTCTCACAAAAACTTCACAAATGGCTTTTATCATTGCAAGATCAGATGCGAGTTTATCTTTTAAGTGCTTCGCTTTCTCCAAAAATGAGCTTATACTGATCTCCAAAGGAGAAGATAGAATCTCTTCAGAAATTCTACTCATATGTGTTCCTTTGTAATTTTCAGAAAGAGAAACCAGGGCAGAAACTGTTGCTACAGAGGTTGAAGGTTCTGCAAATTTAAGAATACATGGAACTTTTACATCGGTGATACCCACCATATCTATTGGTATTTCAATTTCAGGCTTTAGGCTTTGAACGTCAATGAGCAACAGGATCCCTCCGTTTCCCAAACTTTTACAAAGCTAAGTTTAACTCGATGGGTGAGATTTGACTCTTTTAATTTGATTTCAAGCTGTTGAGATATAAAGTCAGCTATATTCTCGGCAGTTGGGTTTTCTATCAAATCATTTATTAAAGTGTGGTCTAAGGAGTTCAAAATTTCTTTAAGCCATTTTTTTAGAAGTTTAAAATCAACCACCATTCCATTTTCGAGTTTCGAAGAAGAAAGAGCGACTTCCACTTTCCAGTTATGACCGTGTAAATTTTCACATTTACCGTGATAATTTGGCAAAAAATGTGCTGCTGAAAAACTAGCGGTAACGCTTACTGTCCACAGCTTTTGCATATTACTTTTAATCCTCCTTTGGTTTAGTTTATGAATAAAGTTTTCTTATGGCTTTCTTTATCTTCTCTTCAGCTTCTTGAAGAGTGCTGTTTTTGATTGTGGTTCCGGATGCTCTAAGATGACCGCCACCCCCGAGTTCAACTGCTAACTTTTGAACGTCTGTTTCTTTACTTCTAAAGCTTACAATAATATCTTGTTCTTCCGCACTCATAACTACTGCAATATCGGCTTCTTGTATGAGATTTATGTGAGAAGGCAAGGCGGCAACTGCTTCGTTTTTCAAATTATAGCGTTCTAGCATTTCAGGTGGAACAGAGCATATTGCTGTTCTTATAGGAAGTTCAGGTGGAGTTATCAACTTTGTTGAAATGGTTGCTTCTGATACGAATTTCATAACCGTATAAGGTTTTTCCCGCACAGCTTTCCTATATATAAACCATGGATCGAGGTCATAATGGTTGGCGAGTTTTAGCATCAAAAATATCGACTCTGGATTGTCAAGAGAGAAGGCAAAACCTCCTGTATCTGTTACAAAGCCGAAGAATAGGAATTTAAATGCTTCTTTGGTTAAAGGAAGGTGTGAATTCATTAACATAAGTGTAATAAGATACGTGGTTGATGGAGCGTGTGATACTAGATTTATAGATCCAAATTTACTATTTGTACCATGGTGATCTATTACCAATACAGGCTTTGAATTGGATTTAAATTTTTCTAGTAATTTGTGCTTTTCATTCAAAAATCTATCAGGACTACTTGTATCCACAACTATGAGTAAGTCGTATTTTTCAGGGACTATCTCTTGCCATTCGATTCCAGCTTCAGGATTTAGAAACTCTGCTTGAGATGGAAGATCCCAAATTTTAACAATGTCGGCTATTTTTCCTGCTGCTCTCAAGGTGTTGAGAAGTCCATTAGTGGATCCGACACTATCACCATCAGGGCGAATGTGACCGCTTATGAGAATAGAAGAGGCGTTATCGATTGCAGCTAGTGCTTTTTCAATATCTTGTACAATTGGAGTGGTTTGTTCCTTTATCATGGATACTAAAAATTGGTCAGTTAGCATATCCATATTAAGTTTGCTTTTAAAAGAGTTTGTTTCCTTCACAGTATTTACCTCCTTTAAGCACTAATGTTGTGTTTTGGAAAGACGTTCTGCCTCTTTTGCTACTTTCTTAGCAGCTTCCTCTAGCCATTTTCTGACGTCTTTTCCTGTATTGAGAGCATTTGCAAGGGCTTCACCTAAGAAAATTCTTCCTGTCATCCATACAGGATCGAAAGGTTCGTATTTAGCGTACTCA
>Ga0256838_1000618_pt1 | contig 20386 bp, 21 predicted proteins | sample 4571419metaG_FD_185978 | JGI IMG/M metagenome (GOLD analysis project Ga0256838, IMG submission 185978) | Hydrothermal vent microbial communities from Guaymas Basin, Mexico - 4571-419 | ecosystem: Environmental > Aquatic > Marine > Hydrothermal vents | place: Mexico: Guaymas Basin | collected...
TGGCTACTGATCATACTGAAAATTATAATGTTCCATTGACTGAATTTTCATCTGAAGAAAAAGAAATATTAAAGATAGGATTGCCAGCTGCTGCATCAGTTGCAAATCCAATAGATATTATATGAGATGCAACGAGTAAAACTTATGCACAAATACTTAACAACTTATCACAAATTGTTAAAAAAAGGGCAATTTTAATAATGTTAACAGCTCAATCAATTACAGACGTTGATAATATAGCAAATGCTATAATTGATTTTAAAATATCAAATCCAGATGAATTCGTAATGGTTTCATTTATGTGATGAGAATGAGTAGAAAAGGGAAGAGAAATATTGTCAGATGCAGGAATCTTAGAATATGATTATCCAAAAAAAGCTATTAGAGCTTTTTCAAGATTAATTATTCAAAAACAATGGCAAAAAAAAGAAATAGAAAAAAATATAGATTTTAAATTACCATCAAGTATTGATGAATTAAAAACTAATTTAAAAAATGAAACTAAATTTTGTTCAAGTGATTTAACTGCAGATATTTTAGATGCATTTAAGGTAAATAACAAAAGAGATTATTTAGTAGAAAGTTTAGATGATGTTGAAAAAATATATTCAAATTTTAAATCATGAGTTGTAGTTGCTAGAATTAATTCAGTAGATATTCCTCATAAAAGTGATGTCTGAGGTGTTATTTTAAATATTAAATCTTTAGAAGAAGCTAAACAAGCTTATAAAACTATTTTAGAAAATGTTTCTAAAAATGAGCCTAATGCAATTATAAAAGGAGTTACTTTTTCTGAAATGATTTTTAAAAAAGATAATACTCAGGATATATTTGTATGATTCAAAAGAGATGAAAGTTTTTGAAACATATTAATTGTTTGAATGTGATGAATATATGTAAATGTATTAGAAGATGTTTCTAGGAGAATCTGATTAGTATCAAAAGAAGAAATAAAGATTATGTTATCTGAGTTAAAAGCTTACCCTATATTAGCTTGAATTAGATGACAAAAAGGAATTGATTTTGAAAAATTAATTAATTTAATTTTTAATTTACAATTTATATTTAGAGAATTAACTGATATTACAGAAATAGATATAAATCCAATATTTTCAGATGATAATGAGAGTGTAATAGTAGATGCAAAATTTTATTTATAAATTTAAGGATAGTTTAAGCTATCCTTTTATAATTGTAAAAAATTTATATAATAATATAAATTAATCAAAAAAATATGAATAAATTTTGCTCTCATTTAAAAACATCTGATAAAATAACTTTTTTATTTACGTTATTTAATTTTTTATCATTAATAATATTACTTGTATGAGTTAATATTATTTATTTTTTTGCTTGGTATTCAAATCAAAGGGCAGAAAGTATGTATGATATGAATATTAATTATAGTATTTACAATTCATGAAAAAGTGAAAATAATTTGCAAGCATTTAAAGAATATATTTTACAAAAAGATACATTAATTTTACCAGAACTATGAGATGAAATAGTTTGTTCTGTATGAGTAGAAAGTAAGATACATATAGATATATTAAAAATAAAGGATGATTATTTTTATAATGATTGAGAAAAAACTTATTTTATTTTTTCTCAATATTATGAATGAATATGAGATGTTAAAGTTTTTTTTGATACTACACCTTATGTTAAGTCACAAATACTTATTATAAAGATTAGTTTAATTATTATATTTATATCTATATTTTTATATTGATTAATTTGAAGAAAAATTACTACTTATTCACTTAAAAATTTAAAAATAATAGCAAAAAAAGCTAAATATATAGATATAGAAACAAAATTTGAGGAAATAGAAATTACTTGAAATACAGAAGATGAAATTAATATTTTAGCAAAAACATTAAATAAATCATTTATACATATTCATAATCAAACTTCAAATTTAAAACAGTTTATCACTGATGTTAGTCATGAATTTAAAACACCACTTATGGTTATTAATTCTCAAATTGATTTATATAATAAAAAACTTGAGAAATGAAAATTAAAGAAAAATGATATTGAATTATTATTATTAAAGATTAAAGAAAAAACATTAAAATTAAATAGATTATTAGAAACATTTTTTTTGCTTTCAAGAATAGAAAATTGAATTGAAAAATTAGAAACTAAAAATATTGATTTAAGTCATTATATTAAAGATTTTGTTTCTAATTATATAAAAAACAATGACCTAGATATTAAAATAATTTTTAAAATAAATTGAAATTTAAATATATATATTGAAGAAAATACTTTTAATATATTGTTTGAAAATATCTTATCAAATGCTATTAAGTTTTCTAATAATAATATAAAAATAGAGATTTGAATCAATGAAAATTCATTTTGGATCAAAGATTTTTGAGAATGAATTGAAGAAAAAAAATTAACTAAAATATGGGATAAATTTTATAGAAATGATACAAATAAAGAATGATTTTGAGTCTGATTATTTATTGTTAAAAGGTTAGTTGATCTATATAAATGGAAAATTGAAGTGAAAAGTGAATTGTGAAAATGTAGTAAATTTATATTTAAAGTAAAATAAATGAATAAAATATTATTAATCGAGGACAATAAAGATATTAGGGATAATATTAAGGAGTATTTAGAATTAGAATGATTTATTATAGATGTTGAATCAGATTGAGAAAGTTGACTAGATACAGCTTTATTAAAATATTATGATTTAATTTTATTAGATTTAATGCTTCCTAAAATAGATGGATTAACAATTGCAAGAAAAATAACAAAAAATAAAGATGTTCCTATTATTATGATTACAGCTAAAGATTCACTTGAAGATAAATTAACTTGATTTGAAAACGGAGCAATTGATTATATAGTAAAACCATTTGATCTAAGAGAATTAGAAGCTAGAATTCATGCTAGATTAAAAAGTAGTACGCATATTATAACTTTTTGAGAATTAAAAATAGATCTTGAAAAAAGAGAATTTTTAAAATGATCAGAAAAAATTAAAATCACAATAAAAGAATTTTTAATATTTGAATATTTATATAATAATAAAAATAAAGTAGTAACTAGGACTGATATAATTGAATATGTATGGTGAGAATGAGCATTGTTTGACGCAGATCCAAAATTAGACGTATATATATCAACTATTAGAAAAAAATTAGATAAAAAGATAATTGAAACAATTAAAGGTGTTTGATATAAAATTTGATTTTAATCTTAAGAATTATTTAAGGTTATTAATTATAATTAATATTTGTTATATATGGTTTATTAATTAATAAGAAATATTATGAGAATTATTGCTATGATACTTAGAGTTTTACTTGTTCTTGTTTGAATTAAAATGATGTCTATATCAGGATGGACTCCAGATACAGCTCCATTTTGTAGTGGTGTTGGATTTATTTTAGCTGCTGTATATTTTGCACTATTATCAATTGCTGGTCCTAAAAAAATGTTATGTCCACTTTTTCATGGTTGCAAATGAGAACCAACTTGTAAAAAATAATCATATTATATGAAATCTACAGTTTCTTTATTTGCATTATTAGCTTTTTTCATCATAGGATTTATACATAATCCTATGATGTCTTTTGCTATGTGAAATAATTGAATGTCATGAATGAATAATTCTATGGATTGCCATAATATGGCTGAAAAAAATACAAAAGTTAAAACTTGTTGTATTTCATCAGCTATGGATATTAAATATTTTTGATTAAATATAAATTTAATTAAAAATTATAATAATATATCTAAAAATTTAAATAATTTTGATATTTTTTGAATAAATTTATTTTCATTTGAAAATAATAATTTAATTAAAAAACATCACCACTCTTATTAGAGAGAAATATAAAAAATTATGCATATATTAATCTAATTAAGATTTATTTAAGGTTAAAAATTATTATAGTATTATTATAAATAAAATACCATAAAATGTTTAAAAAAGATATTTGAGAAATTATACCAAATTTAACTATAAATTGAAAGCCTGCACCATATTGAGTTATAAATGAAAGAGCAGTTAGAAAAAATGCATTAATTATTTTTACATTATGAGTAATGACATTTTTTTATACAATTATTACAAGAGATTTTTTCTTTTTTAATATATTAGTTCCTATCTTATTTATAGATTTTTGAATTAAAATATCAGTATGACCTAAATATTCTCCTTTTTCTAAATTAGCTAATTTTTTAGTTAAAGATCAGAAAAAAGAATATGTATGAGCAAAACAAAAAAGATTTGCATGGGGAATATGATTTGTTATGTCATTTATAACATTAACATTGGCTATATGATTTTGAATAACATGTTGACTACCAATGATTCTTTGTTTATTATGTTTATGATTTATGTATGCTGAAGCTTTTTTCTGATACTGTGTAGGATGTAGTATATATATATATTTAAGAAAAAATGGTTACATTAAAATAGAAAAACATGCACCTGTATGTGCAAATTGAAAATGCGAATTAAAATAATTTATAATTTAAAAATAATAATATGAAAAATATACAATTTATCAGTTTAATACTTTTAATTTTAGTTTGAATATGATCAACTCATTATGTTATATCTAGTCAAACTGATAAAATTACAATGTGAGTTGTTTCAAAAATGCTTGCTATTGAATATGATAAAGTTTGATGAATGGCAAATTATGTTAAAATTAATAAAATTCAAAAAGAACAAGTTATTGCTTGATTAAAACAATATGAAAATCAAAATTGAGAAATAAAAGCACCTACTTGAAATATTATTAATAATGGATGAACTGCTTGAAATAAAATTTCATTAGAACAAGTGAAAAAAGTAGTTTGAGAAAATACTTATGTTTTATGAAATAAAGATGCTGAAATATCTTTTGTAGAATATTCAGATTTAGAATGTCCTTTTTGTAAAAAATTACATGCATCATGAACTATAGAACAAGTTATTAAAGATTATGATTGAAAGGTAAATTTTATTTTCAAACAATTTCCTTTAGGTTTTCATCCTCAAGCACAAATGGAAGCTGAAGCAGCATTATGTGTATGAGACTTAAATTGATCTGATAAATATTATGAATTTATAGAAAATGTATTTAAAAATTCAAAAACAAATGGTAGAAGTTATGATGTTGCTACTATTACTGAATTAGCTTCAAAAATGTGAGTTGATAAAATTAAACTAACTTCATGTATTCAATCATGAAAAAATAAAAATTTAGCAAAATCGCAAACTAAAGAATGATCAAGTTTATTTGGTATTACTTGAACTCCATGAAATGTTTTTATTAATAATAAAACGGGGGAATGGGATAAATTACCAGGAGCTTATCCATTAAATTCATTTAAACAAAAAATTGATTCTTTAATTAATAAATAAAGGTCAAACTTAAGAATTATTTAAGGTAGTTATATATTATATAGCTACTTTTTAATTTATAAATTTATAGAAATGAATATTAATTTCAAAAAAATAGCAGTTATTGGTTCAGTAATATTAACAATTCTTTTAGTTTCATCATGTACATGAGCTGAAGAAAAAAAAGAAATGATGGATGATAAAGAAATGACTACTCATTCAGCTAGTATGGATATGGAAAATAAAATGGAAGAAAATATTGAAAATAAAATAGAAGAAATAAAAGAAGAAATGAAAGATGACATGGATGTAACTGAATCAAAATATAAAGATTTAGCTGAATTTATTTCTACATCTTTAACTGAAGAACAAGATAAAGCTATTTTAGAAATATTAGAACAAAGAACAGGAAGACAAGCTGAAATTAAGGTTATGTTAATGAAAGCTGTTAAAGAATGAAATATAGAACAAAAATTAGAAGAAGTTAAAATTATGAGAAAAGTTTGCGCTTGAAGAATTATGGCTTTTGTTTCTGAAGATAAAAAAGATGCATTTACTGCTCATTGTGATAAATGAAATGAAATGTTAAAAGAAAAATTTATGAATATGGATAAATAATATATTTATTTAGATTACTTTAAGATAGTTATATATAATATAACTATCTTATTTTTTTATTAATAAATTATGAAAATATTAACAATTACTTTATTTATATTATTAATCTTATGATGATTTTATATATATTCTTTACCTTGAAAAGATATGAAAAATGATAAAGTTAAAGAAATAAATATGAATAATTTAGAAACTGCATATTTTGCATGAGGTTGTTTTTGGTGTATGGAATGAATATTTGAAGCTCAAGAATGAGTATTAGAAGCAAAAGCATGATACATATGAGGTAAAAAAGAAACTGCTACTTATAAACAAGTTTCTACTTGAAATACTAAACATAGAGAATGAGTAAAAGTTGTATATGATCCTGAAATTATAACATATTCAAAACTTGTTGAATTATTTTGGACACAAATTGATCCAACTGATGAATGAGGACAATTTGCTGATAGATGATTTCATTATACCACTGCATTAGTCTATTCAAATGATAAAGAAAAAAATATATTAGAAAATTCTAAAGAGTCATTAATTGCTTCAAATAAATTTGATAAAAATATAGCAACAAAAATATTACCATTTGTATCATTTTTCGATGCTGAAGAATATCATCAAGATTATTATAAAAAATCTAGTTTAAGGTATAATACATATAAAAAATGATCAGGTAGAAAAGATTTTATAGAAGATAACTGGGAAGACAGAATTGATGAATTAGAAAAAGAATCATCTAATAATAGATGATATAAAAATTATTCTCCAGAAAATTTAAAAAATGCAACTGAACAAAATATAATTTTATTTTTTCATGCTGACTGGTGTCCAACGTGTAAATCTTTTGAAAAAAATGTATTAACTGAGACTATACCTGAAGACATATTAATTTTAAAAGTAAATTATGATACTGAATTAGAATTAAGAAAAAAATATAACATAGTTACTCAAACTAGTTTTGTATTAGTTGATAGTGAATGAAATCTTGTAAAAAGATGGATTTGATGAAGATGAATTGATAGTATTATCAGTAAAATATGAGATATTAAAGAAATTTCTAAAACTTATTTAAAAGAAGAATTGAAAGCTAGACTTACTCCTTTACAATATAGAGTAACTCAAGAATGAGCTACTGAACCACCATTTAGAAATAAATATTGGGATAATCATGAAGAAGGTATTTATGTAGATATAGTAGATAGAACGGCTCTTTTTTCTTCAACTGATAAATTTGATTCAGGAACAGGGTGGCCAGCATTTACAAAACCTATAGATGATAATTTTGTTTCAGAAAATAGTGATGAATCGTTGTTTATGAAAAGAACTGAAGTTAAATCATGAGATTCTCATTTATGACATGTATTTGAAGATGGACCAAGTGAATCAGGAGGACTTAGATATTGTATAAATTCAGCAGCTTTAGATTTTATTTCAAAGGATAAGTTAAAAGGAAGTGAATATGAAAAGTATTTAAAATTATTTGAATAAAAAAATATTATGACATTATTAATTATATCGTTTTTAGCTTGAGTATTAACTATTCTTGCTCCATGTGTTTTACCATTGTTGCCAGTTATACTTTGAGCTTGAGCTACAGATGCTAAAGATAAAATGAGACCTTATATTATTATTATTTCACTTTGAGTATCTATAATAATATTTTCATTATTACTGAAGGCATCAATTATATTTATATGAGTTGATCCTATAATTTGGAAGCTATTTTCTTGAATTATATTAATTTTATTTTGAGTTATTACTATTTTTCCAAATTTATGGAAAAATATTTCTACAAAATTATGATTTTCAGATAAATCTAATAAAAATTTATGAAAATCAGCAGAAAAAAAAGGTATTTTTTGAAGTATAATGATTTGATTATCACTTTGACCTGTCTTTTCTAGCTGTAGCCCTATATATGCTGTCTTATTAGCAATAATTTTACCTATTAGTTTTTTAACAGGATTATTAAATCTATTTGCTTATGTTTTATGATTAGGTCTTATTTTACTTTTAATTGCTCTTTTATGACAAAAATTTATTAGTAAAATGAAATGGGCAAGTTTACCAGATTGAAATTTTAAAAAAATATTATGAATATTGTTTCTAGTTATTTGATTTGCTATTATTAGTGGGTATGATAAAGTAGTTGAAGCTAAAATACTTGATAGTGGTTATTTTGATGTAACTGTTATTGAACAAAGAATTTTAGATAAAGTAGATATTGATAATTAATAAAAAAATATGAAAAAATTAATAATAACAGCAGCTCCTAATAAGGGAAGTTTCACTCATGCTATTGCAAATAGTATAGTAGGTAAAAATAATGATGCAGAGATAATAGATTTATATTCAGATGAATATAGTTTAACATTTCTTGATTTTCAAAATAAAAGAGAAATGGAATTAACTGATTGAATAAAAAAAATACAAAATAAAATTAAAGACTCAGATGAAACAATATTTGTTTTTCCAGTTTGGTGGGGAAATATGCCTGCCATTATGAAAAATATGTTTGATTCTGTTTTTGTGTCAGGTTTTGCATTTGAATATTGAGCTGAATGAAAAAAAGATTTATTAACTGATAAAAAATGAAGTGTGTTTGCTACATGTGATGCACCTGCTAATATCTATTTAGAAAATAGTGATTGGACATGAGTTAATCTTAAAACTTATTTTGAAAAATCTTTATTTTGATTTTGTGGAATAAAAATGAATGATTTTAAACTATTTGGTGAGTTAAGAGCTAGTAGTTTAGATGATAGAGAAAAGTTTTTAAAAAGTTTTTAATATTTGGCTTAAAAAATAAAAATAGGTTACAATATATATATGTAATCTATTTTTTATTTTTTATAATTAAAATTATGGCAAAATATTTAAGCGAAGAAAGTGAATCAATTATTAAAGAAGAAAAAGGAGTGTGGTATATAATTCCTATTAAAAGACTTAGAGAAACTACAAGTGTAGAATTTGATGCTTTCCCATTATTTAGAGAAATTAATGGTATTGATATAGTGAAACATGAGCCAGGAGCTAGATCTCCAAGTTTGCCAGATGGTGATTCAAATGTTTGGTATATGCATCCTGGTCAAGAAGATAATTTAATCACTCTTTGTGGTAATAGATTTGTAGAATTATATAATCCAAATACAAAAAAAATTGAAGAATTTGAAGTATCTCATGAACAAATAAAGTTAAATTGAGAGCTTGTTCATAATTGACCAGCAATTTTAGGTTGGGTTGAAGGTATATTTCATAGAAATCATTCTCCAAAAGGGTCGGTTAGTCAAAATTTTGCTGTTAGAGATGATAAATTTAATATTGATACTGAATTTAGTATTTATAAATTAAATACAGAATCTGGAGAATATAACGTTGCAAGAGTTTGAAAATTGGATCAACCAAAATAATAAAAAAATCACTTTTAATTCATAATAAATGTATATAATATATTTATTATAATAAATAATATAAAAAATATATGTCTGATAAACTTAATCCATTTTTAAATGCAAGAAAACAATTAAAAGAAGCTTGTGAATTATATTGAAATTGTAAAAATGATAATAATCAATATGAATTAATATCTCATCCAAAAAGAATTATTGAAATAAATATTCCAGTTAGAATGGATGATGGAAATATTAAAACATTTATAGGATTTAGATCTCAACATAATAATGCAAGAGGTCCATTTAAATGAGGTATTAGATTTCATCAAGATGTTAATAGAGATGAAGTTAAAGCTTTATCTATGTGGATGACTTTTAAATGTGCAGTTATTGATATTCCACTTTGAGGTGGTAAGTGAGGTATCATAGTTAATCCTAAAGAATTATCTATAGGAGAGTTAGAAAGGTTATCAAGATGATATGTTAGACAATTATATAAATATATAGGCCCTGAGCTTGATATTCCTGCACCTGATGTTAATACTACACCTCAGATTATGGTATGGATGATGGATGAATATTCTGAATTAGTAGGTAAATATTCACCATGAAGTTTTACTGGTAAACCATTAACTTCTGGTTGATCAAAAGGTAGATGAAGAGCAACTGCTCAATGAGGGTTTTATGTTTTAGAAGAAATTTTAAAATTAGAAAAAAATGAAATAAAGTGAAAAAAAATAGTTATTCAATGAGCATGAAATGCTTGATTAACTATGGCTGAATTAGTATGTGAAGCAGGAGCTATTTTGGTATGAATATCTGATTCAAAATGATGAATATATAATGAAAAATGATTATTTATTGATAAAATTGTTAGATTAAAATCAGAAAGAAAATCAGTAATTGAATATTTAGATGCTGAAAAATTAGAAAATAAAGAAATTTTAGAAAAAGAGTGCGATATATTAATCCCAGCTGCATTAGAAAATCAAATTACAGATGTTAATGCTGATAAAATTACTGCTAAAATTATTTTAGAATTAGCAAATTGACCCATTACTCCAGGTTGAGATGAGATTTTATTTAATAAATGAATTATGGTTATTCCAGATATTTTAGCTAATTCTGGTTGAGTTATGGTTTCATATTTTGAACAAGTTCAAAATAATATTAATTTTTATTGGGAAGAAGATGAAATAGATGCTAAATTATTTAAAAAAATAACACATGCGGCTAATTCAGTTTATGAAATAGCACAAAATAAAAAAACACATTTAAGAAATTGAGCTTATGTTGTTGCTATGAAAAGGGTATTAGATGCAATGAAAGATAGATGAGAATTTTAATTAAAAAGAATGCATTTTTGCATTCTTTTTGTGTATATGCTAATATATTATTATATACTATATTTTAATATAAATAATCATGTCAAATATTAATTTTTTAAAAGAATTAGAAAGAAAATCAGATTATTCACTTGCATTAGTTTCAGAAATTTGAGCAGATATTTCAAAATTAAATGAATATCCTACGACTATTCTAAATAATAAATTAGATGAAATTAATACAAAATTAGATTTTGCAAGAGAACAATGAATAAATGTTGATGTATTAGATAAACAATTATTAGATTTTAGAGTTTTATCATTTTATAGAGATATTGATAAAAAAGTTGAAGATATTAATCTTAAATGAAATTCTTTTAATACTGATATAGCTTTAATTGAAAAAGAATATGTTAAGCTTCAGAGAGAAGAAGGATTAGATTATGATTTATTAGCTTTAAAAATTGATTGATTGAAAGATGAAGTAAAAAAATGAAAATTATTATTGAAAATAAAAGATATTGCTGCATCAGATGGAACATCTATTTATAATCTTGAAGAAATTCAATGAGAATATTTATCTTTAAAAGACAAATGAATAGATGTATCTGAAATAGAAGAAATATTATTTGAAATTTAAACTATCATTATTTGATAGTTTTTTTGTTTATAAAAAACATATATGTTAAACTTATATCAGTATTTAAATATATTTTATGTTAGATTCTAAAATAACATGATCTGAAAATAATAATGAACTTAAAACAGGTAGTAATAATTTATCTGTTTTAAGTGGTGTAAATAAAATTACATGATTTGTAAAAGATAGTATTGATAATATACTAGAATATCCAACAATAACTGCGAATATAGATTGAATGGATGAGGTCAATATTGATGATTTGATTGTTATTGAAAATTGAGTATTAAAAATATTATCTAATGATTACTTTAGAGAAATTAATTATTTAGATTTAAAAAAAATATTACTAATTAAGATAGAAGAATATAAAGTAGATAAGTTAGAAGATATAAAATATATAGATATATCTGAATTTAATACAGATGAATTTAAGTATTTAAAAGAGATTTTTTATAATATTATTTGAAATAATTTTCCATTTTTAGAAGTTTCTAGGTTAAGTGAATGATCAAAAGTAGTAGATATAACTTTTTTATGAATTAAAAACTTAAATGATGATATATCAAAGGAATTTGTAGATTTATTTATAAATAAATTAAAACTATTTTTCCATAAAAATTTCAATAAAAATAACATACAAAAAGGAATTAAATGAAGAATTATTAGAGATAATTATAAACATATTACATTTTCTATGTCAAAAGAAGATGATATATCTAAGATATTATTTTCAGAATTTCATAATAAAAATGCTTTAATAGAATATATTTTTAATTCATTATCAGAAAAAGAATTAAAATGAGTATTAAGTAATTCAAAAATTAGTGATATTCAAACAATTAAGCATATATTATTAACTGAATTTAATTTTTGAATTTGATCAACTATTGTATGAAAAACTATTGAAAATAATAATATACAAAATAAAATGGAAGCTTTTTATAAAGCTGAGATTTCAAGTAGAAATAAGGTTGAGTTAAATAATATATGAGAAAATATTAATTTTGATTTTAATAGAATTAAAGATTTATCAGATAAGGCTTTAAAATTAGAAAAAGCTATAATTTTAAAATTTAGATATAAAAAATTTAATTTTAATGGTTCAAATTTTGATGTAATAGTTAATTGAAAAATTAATAATATATTATTAAAATATGTTAGGAAAGGAGAAAGTATATGAGAGCCAGAACTATTTGGTATGGTTGAAGAATATATTAATACTTTAACATATGGTTTTGATTTTATAGCACCGATTATTAATGATGTTCAATTAAAAAGTATTGATTTCATAGATAGACAATTAGAGGATTGAATAATACAAATCGATTTAATTCAAAATACTTATAAAAAAACTCTTTGAGTTGATGCTTTAAAAATTAAAGCTAAGTGAAAAAAATGATTAAGAATATTTATAGATATTGTTGATATGTGAATCATGAATTTAAATGATTTTAGACAGTTATCTTTATGAGTTAATAAATGAAATATAGACGAAAATAATATTTGAAAATTATTAAAATCATGAGATACTGCAACAAATAGGTTTCAAAATCTTGTTCATGAAATTAGGAATATTTATCCAAACTCTGAAATAGCACTTTGATGAGATGAAATTTTTATTTTTATTGAATGAAAAACTACTGAACAATCTCAAAATATTATCTCAAATATTTCAAAAAAACTTAAAAAAGAAGATTTAGTTTGAAGAGTTTCTTCAAGTAATAATAATGAGAATGAAAATATATATGATTATTTAGATATGATTACTTCTATTAATAAATTTTTCGAGAAAAAAATTGAAAAGATTATCTCTAATAATAGTAATGTTAAAGTTAAAAAGGTAGATAATTTATGAGATATTAAATTATTAAAAGATTTTAAATGATTTACAAGTATTAATCTTGATATTGATATTAAAATACAAGAATTAATTAGTAAAAATTTAAGTAATTTTTTAATCAATTTAAAAAGAGCGATTGATTATAACATGGTTAAGGCAATAATAATTTGAAAAAGAGATAAATATAAATTAAATTATCAATGATTTAATATAGAAATAAAAAAAATAAACAATTCTGAATTAATAATTTCAATAAAATAAATATATGCTTAATAAAGTACAAAATAATATAGATCATAAAATAATAGAAAACTTTTTTAATATTTGGGTATTAAAAGAGCTTATTTATGATGATAGATTTGAAAAATATTATAATACATTTATTGATGATAAATGAATTATATCTAATCAAAAGATTCAAGATAAATTAAAAGAAATATATGATTTTATTGGACAGTATGATGTTACATCTGATTGACCTAATAAAATATATTTATTAAAAAAAGCAAAAATCCAATATATTTTAGAAAAATGTTGAAAAGAATATGAATATGGATGGAGTTTTACTGATGATATTAATACTCAAATAATGTGATGAGATATTAGTATGATTTTAGAAAAATATACTGAAAATTATTACAAAAGAGATGAACAAATAGAAAAAATTAAAGAGGGGTTAAAAGTTTATTTAGATTCATTATATAATAATTGAATATATAATATTTGAACAACAGAAACAATAGATGATATAGTGAAAAAAATAGTAAAAATAATAAATAAGAAATAGGATATGTGAAAATATATTCTATTTCTTATTTTTATTAAAAATTAAGTTTATTTTTCTTTAATTTTGTGTACAATAGTGAAAATTTAATATTAATATGTGAAAAATGGCAAAACCAAATGAAACAGTAATAGGGTTTAAAAATGTTGATTTCAATTATGATATCAGAAAACCTATTTTAGAAGAAGTAAATTTCAATATTAGAAAGTGAGCTAAAATCACTTTAATGGGACAAAATTGAGCATGAAAATCTACTATTTTTAAGCTTATTAATGGTACTTTAGAAAAAACAGGTTGAGTTATAAATATTGATCAAAAACTTACTATTGCTACTGGTTTTCAAGTAGTAAAAGCAGAAGATAAGGAGTTATCAGTTTTTGATTATTTCGTAAAATATGCTACTAAAAATAATGAAACAAGTATAGAAAAACAAATAGCAGATATATTAAATGTTGTAAATCTAAAAGTAAAAGATAATAGTAAAAAAATATCTGCATTTTCAGGTGGACAACAAGCTAGACTTTTATTAGCAGCAGCACTTATTGGTGAACCAGATATTTTACTACTAGATGAACCAACTAATAATCTTGATACAGATGGTATTTGGCATTTAACTGAATTTTTGCAAAATTATAAAAATACAGTTATAGTTATTTCTCATGATGCTGAGTTTTTAAATAGTTTTACTACTGGTGTATTATATTTAGATGTTCATAATCAAAGAGTAGAACAATTTGTATGAGATTATCATGATGTTGTAGAAAAGATTAAGAAAAATATGGAGAAAGAAAATATGGCAAATGCTAGACTTGCAAAAGAAGCACAAGCTAAAAAAGATCAATCTAATGTGTTTGCACATAAATGAGGTAAACTAAGAGCAGTAGCTAAAAAAATGAAAGAAGCAGCAGCTGAAATGGAAGATGCAATGGTTGATACGAGAAAAGAAGATAAGACTATTAAAGATTTTACTATTCCTATGCAAGAAGGTATTGGTTGAGTATTACTTGATATTCATTCAGTTCATATTATTCAAAATGATGAAGTTACAATTAGAAATGTAGAGGTTCAAATTAGAAAAGATGATCATTTACAACTTGCATGACCAAATGGTATTTGAAAGTCTACTTTACTTGAAAAAATAGTAAATGGAGATGAATCATGAGCTATTTTATGAGAATGAGTAAAAATAGGTTACTATAGACAAGATTTTTCAAATTTAGATTTTAAACAAACTGTAATTGATTGTTTAAGAGAAGCAGCATGAGGAGAAATGACAGAACAAGATTTAAGATCTAAAGCTGCATGATTTCTTATCAATGGTGATTTAATGAAAACAGAAATTTGATTTTTATCAGAAGGTCAAAAATGACTTGTTGCATTTTGTAGAATAGTATTCTTAAAACCAGGTTTAATTATTCTTGATGAGCCAACTAATCATATTAATTTTAGACATATCCCTGTGATAGCTAAAGCATTAGATGAGTATAAAGGTGGTATGATATTAGTTTCTCATGTAAATGAATTTGTATGGCAAATAAGAATAGATCAATATTTAGATTTATAAAAAATCTTAGTTTTTAAACTAAGATTTTTTTATAATGTTCTTACTTTACTCTTAAGTAAAAATAGTTGATGAATGAATTGATAATGAAATAGCATATCAATTATGATTATTGAATATTTTAATTAATACTAAATGAAAAAAGAATTTATGCTTAGAATTAATAGATTTTAATTTACTTTTAAGCTCAGTAAAATATAGAGATATATTAGAATACGTATGAACTTCAGAATGAGATATACTTTCTAAATTAAAATTATCTAAATATTTAATTGAAATGGATGTGCCATTTAATAAATTAACTAATACACTAGATAGAAGTAATGAATATGATTTTAATAAGCTTAAAACTTGAAATAATGATATTAAAACAATACTTTGATTAATTACTGAAGAATATTGATATAGTGATGCAAAAAAATACAGATTATAGTTTAAAAATAATAAAGTGCGATGATAAGGATAGAATTTAGAGCTACAAATATAATTGATTTTAAAATATAAATAAATAATATTATTTATATTTGTTTATTTAATTTTAAAAATTGTTATGTACAAGTTTAATGTGCCTGATTATACTAAAGATAATATTGTAAATTTAATGAGCTCAATTTCAAATAGTTTTTGAAAAACTCATGACTATAATCAACTGAAATATTTAAAAGATGATGATTTAATGTGATTTGATAACATTGTTTTAATCGTTGTAGATGGTCTTGGGTATAACTACCTTAAAACACAAAAAGAATCTTTTTTATATAAAAATAGTCACACTAAATTGAGTACAACTTTTTTATCAACAACAGCTTGTGCAAATACTGTATTTCAAGTTTGATATCCACCACAACAGCATTGATTAACAGGTCGGACTATGAACCTAAAGGAAACAGGGTGAATTACTAAAATATTACCTTTTACATTAAGATCTTGAGGAAATACTTTATCAGAAAATAATTTTAATATAAACGAAATTATAGATATAGAATCTTATCATAAAGGGTTTAATTGAGATTGTTTTACTATTGTATCTGAAGAAAAAGAAAAAAGAGATTTTATAAAATATGTATGAAAAGAAACGAAGATTATAGGAACTAAAAAATATCAAGATTCATTTTGAGTATTGAAAAAATTAATTAATAAAAAATCAAAGAAAAGAAGATATATTCATGTATACATGGATGAATTTGATTCAATACAACATAATCATGGAGTAGATACAAAAAATACAAATACTTTATTTAATGATATTGATATAGAAGTAAAGAAATTATCAGAATCAATACAGGGGACGAATACAAAATTAATTATTGTATCAGATCATGGTTTGTTAAATGTCCCTAAAAAGTCAGAGATTTGGGTAGAAAATATTTCTGGTTTTGAAGAATGTTTAACTGTACAAATTACAGGTGAACCAAGAGTAAGAGATTGTTTTGTAAGACCAAGAAAAGTTAAAGATTTTGAAAAAATAATATCAACACAAATGTCAGAATATTGTTGGTGTTTTAAATGAGAAGAACTTATTAAAAATAATTTTTATTGACTTTGAATAGCTAATAAAAAATTATATGATAGAGTTTGAGATTATGTATTAATAATGAAAGATAATTATGTATTAAAAGATCATAATGATCATTCTGAGAAAAGTTCTCATGGTGCCTTTAGTGATGAAGAAATGTATGTTCCTTTAATACAAATTGATTGTTAAAACAAAAAAATCTACAAAACATATGTTTTGTAGATTTTTTCTTTGTTTTCAAAAATGGTCGGAAACGCAAGACTCGAACTTACAACCCCGCGTTCCCAAAACGCGTGCGCTACCAATTGCGCCAGTTTCCGAAAAATTAAAGCTGCTGTTCCTAAGAAACAAACAGCTTTAAGTTTTATTTTTAAAAATGGTGGGAGTAGATGGAGTTGAACCATCGACCTCACGATTATCAGTCGTGCGCTCTAACCAACTGAGCTATACTCCCGTAGTATAAAATAAAAGTAGAGAGTAGTAATACCTTCTACTTTTATTGCAAATTGTTAAATGGAGCGGGCAATGAGACTCGAACTCACAACCCTCTGCTTGGAAGGCAGATGCTCTAGCCAATTGAGCTATGCCCGCGTAAATCACTTCTTAACTTGCGAGACATATTCTATTAAAAAACTTTCTTAAGTCAAAACTTTTTTTGATATTTTTTGATAAAAAAAACAAATAGCTTTATTTTGCTATTTGTTAATTATTTTTTATAAGATTTTAATGTATTTTTCATAAGCATTGCTACTGTTAATGCTCATACTCATCCAGGAACAGGAGTTATTTTATGTCATGAATTATTTATTGAATCAGTTTCAGCATCTCAAAATATTTCGTTATCAATTACTGTAAATCAAACATCTATTATAATGCTTCATTTTTTAAGCATATTTTCTTTTAATAATCATGGTTTTCATACTGCAACTATTACTATATCAGCTTTTTTTGTAAATTCTGTTATATCTTTAGTTTTACTATTACATGAAGTAACAGTTGCTCAAGCATTTATTAATAATGCAGTTATAGGTTTTCATACAATATTACTTCTTCATATAACACATACATTTTTTCATACTAAATCTATATATTCTGATTCAAATATGTTCATTATTCATGCTGGTGTGCAGGGAATAAGTCATGTGTCATCTCATATTAAAATTTTTCATTGGTTAATTGGATGAAATCAATCAACATCTTTTTCTGGCAAAATAGAATTTAATACACTATTTTCATTTATGTGTTTTGGTAATGGTAGTTGAACTATATATCAACTAATATTTTTATCTTTATTAAAATCAGAAACTATCTTTAATAATTCATTTTCATTTATATTTTCATCTAATTTTATTAACTTAAAATCAATTCATGTATAGTCTGCCCATTTTTGTTTTTGTTTTATATATCTTATACTTGCAGAATTTGATCATACTAAAATAGCTCACAAACAAGGTTTTGTTTCTAAAAGGGATACTTTAGCTTTTATCTTATCATATATATTTAATGCTATTTCTTTTCAATCTATTATCATAATTTTTTGTTAGTTATTTATATAATAATATTTATTATTATTTTTAATACAATATTTTTTGTTTTATTACTTATTTCAATTATTATAATTATATATTATTTAAATATATAAAATATGAGTAATAGATTATTATGAATATTGATACTATTATGATTTATTTGATTTTGATATATTTATTATCATTTAAATTATTTACCAAATAGAGATCAAGAAGCTAAATTATTTTTAGCAAATGAATTAAAAATAAAACAAGCAGAAGAAAAAGAAAAAAATAAAATAAAATTGTTAAGAATAAATACTAATAATATTATTTCTAATAAAGATAAGATAAGAAATCTTATTGAATCAGAAAAATACTATAAATTAATTAATTTAAATAATTGATGAAAAATTTATTGTACAAAAAATGATTCAAAAATTGAAATATTTTATAATGATATTAAAGTAGGGATATTTGATTTGGTATTAGAAAATGAAATAAATATTCAAGAAATATTTTGAGATGAAAATGACTTATATATTAAATTAAGAAATAATAATTATTTTTTTGATATAAGTAAAAAGAAATTATCTACAATTGATATAAAAGTTGTTATAAATTATATAAAAAAATGAAATGCTAATAATTTAATATTAGTTACTAATAAATGAAGTACTATTTATAATTTAGTAAATAAAAAAATAAAATATTTTTCATATTTTAATGATTATGTTTTTTTTGAAAAATGATATATATGATTAGTTAAACCAATAGATTTAAATATATTAAATAACTTATGATATAAAGCTGAGTGAAATAATTTAATAGTATACTATAATCCTTTTTCTAAAGTAAAAAAAATATTATTTAAAATTGAATGAAATGTAAATAAGATTTATACTAAAAATAATAGTGTTTATTTAGAGAGTAATAATTGAGAAATATACGAATTAAATAATATAAAAAAGAACATAGACTAATCTATGTTCTTTTTTTATTAAAATGGAATATCTTCAATTGAAATTTCCTCCTCTGCTTTAGGAGATGATTTTTTTACTGCAGCTGAATTATTAGTTCATGATTTTGAACTAAGTGATTCTGAATCAGTCTTTGAATCAAGCATTATCATATTTTCTCATACAATTTCTGTTTTGTATCTTTTAGTTCCGTCTTGAGCTTCCCAACTTCTAGTTTGTAATCTTCATTCAATAAATAATTTAGATCATTTATTTAAGTATTTATCAGCAATTTCTGCTAATTTACCCCATAATACTACATTATGAAATTCTACTTGTTCTTGTTTCATTCAACTAGAATCAGTCCAATTTCTATTAGTAGCAATTGAAAAACTCATTACATTTTGTCCATTTGGAGTTTGTTTTAATTCCAAATCTTGCGTAATTCTACCTATAATTTGCGCTTTGTTTAAATCCATAGTTATATTGTTAGTATGGTAAAATATATGTATAAGATAAAGTATTTTAAACTTAAATCTTATATATATTATAATTATTTATTTATAAATGCAAAAGTTTTATAAATAAAGTATATAAAAGGAGTATATTACTAACTATAAAAATAGTAATAGTCAAGCTAAAATGTATAAAATCATGTATTCATTATTTTGATTATATGTGTTTAATGTGATATTATTTATTAAATAACTACTTTGTAAACAATTATTATGTTTAAGAAAATTATACTTACATTTATTCTATTTACTGCTGGAGTTGTATATTCTAATACAATTTTTGCTGCAAATGAAGAACCAGTCTATACTCAATTTAGAGTTGTAGATGTTTCAACATTTAATGAATTCAGGTATAAAATGACTGATGAATTT
>Ga0256838_1000619_pt1 | contig 20377 bp, 16 predicted proteins | sample 4571419metaG_FD_185978 | JGI IMG/M metagenome (GOLD analysis project Ga0256838, IMG submission 185978) | Hydrothermal vent microbial communities from Guaymas Basin, Mexico - 4571-419 | ecosystem: Environmental > Aquatic > Marine > Hydrothermal vents | place: Mexico: Guaymas Basin | collected...
CAAGACAAGCAAGATAAGATAAGATTTTTCCTCTTTGTGCTATAATAATTACATTCAGAATAAAGAGTGGGATTATGCAAGAAGTAAATTATATTGGAATTGGTTCTAGTGCTGGTGGGTTAACTGCTCTACAGGTTTTATTGTCAAGTATTTCTGCACCTTCTCATAGTATTTATATAATTGCACAGCATCTTAGCTCTGAGAGAAAAACTCTTTTAGCAGAAATTTTAGCTAAATATACAGACTTAGATGTTATAAAAGCCGAAGAGGGCACTGAACTTTTAATGGGGAAGGTGTATGTTATTCCTCCTAATATGACACTTTCTCAAACTTCAGATTTAAAACTTATTGTTAAAAAGTCCATAAATCAAAATGCACCGCAGCCAAGTATTGATGATATTTTTACTGTTTTAGCACACTTTAGTGGTGCTAAAACTATAGGGATTCTTTTATCTGGTAGTGGTCATGATGGGGTAAAGGGTTTAAAAGCTATTAGTGATGTAGATGGCATAAGTTTAGCACAGTTGCCTGAAGAGGCAGAGTTTAAGTCCATGCCTCAGTCTGCAATAGATGCAAAAGTAGTCGATGCGAGTTTAACACTTTATGGCTTAGCAAAAATAATTAGTGAGCTTGATAGTGTCAGTGATGATGAGACAGCTTTAGAAGCCATTCGTATTTTATTGATGAACTATAATGGTTTCGATATTCATAAGTATAAAGAAAATACTGTTTTACGCCGTATGCACAAGAGAATGTTGCTTTTGCAGATTGATACTTTTAAAGTATATACAAAATATGTTATTAAAAACCATAAAGAGCTGCAACTGCTCTATGAAGATATCTTAATCGGTGTTACCAGCTTTTTTCGTGATAGAGAAGCATTTAGTATATTAAGTGAACAAGTCTCCTCTTTATTAAATAAATCTAGTGAAAAAAAAGAGTTTCGAGTGTGGGTAACTGCATGTTCTACTGGTGAAGAAGCATACTCAATTGCTATAATGCTTAGTGAGATTATGGATAAATTAAATAAAAAAGTATCTATTAATATTTTTGCTAGTGATATTGATGATGTTTCATTAAAAAGGGCTCGTAAGGGAGTCTATGCAGAGTCAGAGTTGAAAAATATTGATTCTCTTTTGCGAGATAAATATTTTATTCAAAAAGAGAGTGATTTTGAGGTAAATCAAAGTTTACGAGATATTATAGTATTTGCCCATCATGATCTACTGAATGAACCGCCTTTTATTAAAATGGATCTTATTACATGTAGAAATGCCCTTATTTACTTTACACACCCTGTTCAAAAAGAGATCTTTACAATGTTTCATTATGCTTTAAACTCAAATGGGATACTTTTTTTAGGTATTTCAGAGGCACTACCACAAAGTATGAACTATTTTACTCTTTTGAATTCTAAGTGGAAAATTTATGAGAAAGAAGCAAGTATTACTCCCCCAAAATTAGCACCTCGCTTTTATAAAATGCTCTCATCTGCTAGTGCTCCTGAAAATGCTATTGATACCTTAAAACAGAGTAGTGCAACTTCTATAGAGACTCATTTATCGGAGTCAATGTATAAGCTTTTTACTCCATCGTGTGTTATAGTTAATCGTCATGATGATATGATTTATACAAAAGGAAAAATTCCATACTTAGAGTTTTCAGAAGGATTTTCATCTTTAAATATTTTTAAAAATCTCCATTTAAACTTACGCTTAGAGATACGATATACTTTAGATAAGTCTCGTAAAACAAATAGAAAGATAGTATCTAAATTTGTTGAGCTTCAAGATGTTTTCGATAAAAGTGTATTTGTAAGAATTACAGCAACACCTTTTTCTTACCAAAATAATGACACCCTTACGCTGCTCTATTTTCAAGAGTATAGCATTGATGAGATTATCTTTGATGCACAAAGAAGTAACCTTCCAACAGAGTCTGATTTAGTTAATTCCTTACAAACCCAAGTATCACAGATGAAAGAGCAACTCCATGCTCTTGAGAATGAACTCGATAACTCTAATGAGAATATGCAGATGATAAATGAAGAGCTTCAATCTTCTAATGAGGAGTTGCAATCCTCAAATGAAGAGCTAGAAACTTCAAATGAAGAACTTCAAGCTACAAATGAAGAGTTAAATGAAACATATCATCATATTGATGTACTTAAACAACAATACAATACTATCTTAGAATCTTCATTGGATGCTATTGTTGAGATAGATTTAGAAGAGCGACATACTTATGCTAATACTATTGCACTTAAAATGTTTGGTTATACATCTCAAGAGCTTATCGGAAATGTTGCACACTCTATGTGGCATCATACAAAAGCGGATGGTACACCTCTTCCTGAAAGTGAATGTCCCATAAGAAATGTCCTCAAAACAGGGGAATCTATTCGAGGGGAAGATATATATTGGCGTAAAGATGGGAGCTCTTTTGAAGTGGAGTATAACACTTCTCCAATTATGAAAAACTCTAAAATTAGTGGTATAGTCCTTTTCTTTCATGATATAAGTGAAAAAAGAGCACTTGAGCGTGCTGTAAAGCATGAGCAGTCTCTAATAAAACACTATTTTGATACTACAGAGGCCATCATTGTTATTCTCGACAAAGAAGCAAATATAGAGCTCTTAAATGAAAAAGGTGCGAGTATTTTAGCTACGACACCAAGTAAAGCAATTGGTCAAAATTGGTTTACTAATTTTATAGAGAAACCTATACGAAAAGATATGCAAACATTTTTTGCTTCAATAATGGAGAGTGATATTGATAGCATTACTCCTTATACTAATGAAATAGTATCATTTAAAGGTGAAAAACATTTAGTCTATTGGACAAGTACTCCTTTAGTTGATGAAAATAAAAAAATAATTGGGGTTATTGCCACAGGTATTGATATTAGTAAAGAGAATGAACTTAAAACTAAACTACAAGAGGAAGAGAGAAAATACTCTTTAATCTTTAATAATGCTCATATAGGAATAAAATTAATAGACTTAGAGGGAAGATTCCTTGACGTAAATCAAAGAGCATGCGATATAGTGGGCTATACAAAAAAAGAACTTTTAAAAATACAGTTTCATGATATAACGCATACTGAAGATCTAAATCGTGAGTTAGAATTTATAAAACAGTTACTGCATGGAGAGATCTCTTTTTATGAAATACAAAAGCGATTTATTCATAAAGATGGTTCTATTGTTTGGGTGAATCTATTTACTGCGCTTATTAAAGATGAATATAATGTAGCTAAATATTTTGTATCAGTTATTCAAGATATAACAGAATTTAAAGAGACTACTACAAAGCTTCATGAAAAAGAGGAGATGATGCTAGCACAGTCCCGACAAGCTGCTATGGGAGATATGATCTCCATGATTGCACATCAGTGGCGACAACCTATTAGTATTATCTCTATGGAAGCTAATAGCTTAGAAGCTGACTTAGAACTTGAGAATGAAATTAGTAAGGAAACACTAAGTCACTTAGCAACAACAATAGCGACACAAACACAGCATTTATCTAAAACTATTGATGATTTTAGAAACTTCTTTAAACCAAATAAAGAGGTGCAAAGTACCACCCTCAATAATATTTTTAGTAATATTAAAAGTTTAATACAAAAAAGTTTAGATAATAATGGCATTACTTTGTCAATAAAGATTGAAGAAGATTATAAGATTCTTACTTATAAAAATGAGTTAGTTCAAGTCTTAGTAAATCTTATTTTAAATGCTAGAGATGCCATAGAAGAGCGAGCTACTTCTGGTGGAAAAATTGATATTGAGGTTATAAAAAAAGAGAGTAAAGTATTTATAGAAGTTTGTGATAATGGTGTAGGAATTTCAGAAGAGCTGTTTGATAAAATAGGAGAACCTTACATATCATCGAAGGGTAAAAATGGAACAGGACTTGGTCTTTACATGTCAAGTGTGATTGTAACAAAGCATTTACAAGGGAGCTTAACATGGAAAAATATAAGTGATGGGGCTTGTTTTAGTGTTATCTTACCATTAAAGGTTAATAATGAAAAGTGAACTAAATTTACTTAAAAAAATTGCACATAATTGCACACTGCTTTATGTGGAAGATGAAGTGTTATTACGCAAGAGCACAGTCAATTACTTAAAGAAGTTTTTTTTACAAGTTGATGAGGCTGCAGATGGTGAGGCTGGACTAAAGCTTTATAAAGAACATCGGTATGATTTAGTAATAACAGATATTTTAATGCCAAAATTAAATGGTATTGAGATGCTTAAAGAGATTCGAGAGATAAATAGCGAGCAAGAGACTATTATTATCTCTGCATATAGTGATAGCTCCTATTTTACTGAAGCAATTATGTTAGATGTAAGTGGATATATTTTAAAGCCTATTGATTTTAACCAGATGAATAAGACACTTTTAAGATCTGTCTCTAAACTCTCACTTAAGTATGAGAATGAAGCTTATAAAAAGAACTTAGAGGAGATGGTAAAACAGAGAACATATGAAAATTTACAACTTGAGGGTGAAAAGTATAGTAATTTTGAAAAAACTCTACAATCCTTAGTCCATATGGTTGAAGGTCGTGACACTTATACCGGAGGTCATTCTCAACGTGTTGCAGAGTATTGTCGTGCTATTGCGAAAGATATGGGATTTTCTCATGATGATTGTATGCTTATTTATCGTGCGGGAATACTGCATGATATTGGTAAAATAACTACTCCTGATGCGGTACTGCTAAAACCTGGAAAATTAACATTATTAGAGTATAAACTTATTCAAGAGCATGTAAAAGTGAGTTATGATTTACTGACCGATATTCCCATGTATCATGAGATGGCAGAAATCATTCGTCATCACCATGAGCATTTCGATGGAACAGGCTATCCAAATGGTTTAAAAGGGGATGCAATTTCAATCCTTTCTCATATAATGATTGTTGCAGATGCATTTGATGCTATGACTACAAATCGCATTTATAAAGCGAGAATGGATGTTATAATCGCATTAGAAGAGCTAGAAACACTTGCTTCAAAACAATTTCATCCCGAAGTTGTTAAAGTAGCTGTAAAAACACTTCGTAGTGTTAAACCAATGGAGTCTATTACTCAGGTTCCTATGACGGAAGTAGAGCAGGAACGGTTTGCCTATTTTTATAGAGATCAAGTAAGCTTAGCATTTAATCAAGATTATCTTGATTTTGTTTTAGTGAGCAATACCTATGCACATGAATATAGCTTTATGCATCTCTTCTTTATGCATAAATTTACACAATATAATGAAAAGTATGGATGGAAAAGTGGTGATAAACTTCTAAAGTCATTTGCCGAGTATCTAAAACATAATTTTTCAGAAGCTAAGATATTTCGTATACATGGTGATGATTTTGTACTTTTATGTCAAAAATCAATGCAGATTGATGTACAAGATTTTATAGATGATTTGGACTTTGATAAAGCAGATGTAATAATTACTCATCAGGTAATTGACCTAAACAGAACACCAATAGATAGTTTTTCCGTGTTAGAAATTAAACTTAAGGCTTGAGTAAAAAATATGTTTTGAAGATTTTTTGTTTTGAAGATTGAATAAGTCCCTGAAAAGGGACTTGATCACTAATTAAAGTGGAGTTACGTTCTCAGCTTGAGGACCTTTTTGACCTTCACCAACTTCGAAAGTTACTCTTTGACCATCAGCAAGTGAAACACGTCCACCTGAAGTGTTATTAACTTGACGGAAATGTACGAATACATCTTTCCCACCATTGTCTTGTTCTATGAAACCATAACCTTTTTCGTCGTTAAACCATTTAACTTTACCATCTTGTAATTCTGCCATTGCATAGCCTTTTGTATAAAAATTCACTATGGAATTCAATCCATTAGTGGAGTCAAAAATTGGAGAGTCTTTAGGGGTCTAAATGCAATACTAGCAAACTTACACACTAAAGATGAACTCGAGCCTCATCTTTCATCGTCAATAGTATAGCGAAATTATTACAAGAAACCAAGTATTTGAATAAATTATGCAAATACTTTTACAAAAATTGGGTTTTTTTGGTAACTATGTGTAAATAAGTACACAATTGTATTAATATGTCGATATAAGTGATGTAGAGATAAAACTATATTAAAGGAAATATCATGCAAGTATCTTCAAATGTTGCACAAGCAACAACTACACAAGCTAGACCAACTAGTATAAAAACAAATTATACAGAAAAACTTACTGCTGATGAAGCAACACAATTAAAAGCACAAATAGAAGAGAATTCAAAACAGTATGCACTTCAATCCATAACTACACAAGGTTCTTTAAGTGCTAAGGATGACTTTACAAAAGCATATGATGAGTTTCAAAGTTTTTTAAGTGATATAGGCTATGAAGGAAAACCTATTGCTGAACTTTCTCAAGAAGAAGCATCTGCTCTAGTGGCTGAGGATGGTATTTTTGGTGTACAACAGACATCTGAGCGAATGGCAAATTTTGTCATAAATGGAGCAGGGGACAATGAGGAGATGCTTCGTGCTGGACGTGAAGGGATGATTCAAGGTTTTAAAGATGCTGAATCTGCATGGGGTGGTGAACTTCCAGAGATTTCTCAAAAAACGATGGATGCTGCATTAGAGATGGTAGACAAAGCGATGTATGAGTTAGGATACTCTATATTAGATAAAGAGGCTTAGAATATAAGTTAGGATTTTTTTTCTTAGTTAAAATATTTGAGGGTGTTGCTAGAGATAGAGTTGTTTTACTCTATCTCAGCATCTATTATGTTGTCAGTGCTAGAAGTGTTTAAATTTTACTCTATCTCAGCATCTATTACGTCGTCATCTTCTTTTTTCTTTTTAGCATCCGCTTCTGCTTTTGCTGGATCTTGCTCTTTTTTGTACATCTCTTCTGCCATTTTATGTGCAGCTTCAGTAAGTGTTTTTACTTTCTCTTCAATTTGCTCTTTTGTTGCAGACTCATCTTTTAGAGTATCTTTAAGAGTAGTAACAGCTGCTTCGATTTTTGCTTTCTCTTCAGCTTCAAGGTTTTCACCCATCTCAGTTACTGATTTTTCAGTTTGAACTATAAGTGCATCTGCTTGATTTTTAAGATCAACTAATGCTTTACGTTCTTCATCTTCAGCTTTATGAGCTTCAGCATCTTGAACCATTTTTTCAATCTCTTCTTCACTTAGTCCAGATGAACCAGAGATTGTGATAGACTGAGATTTACCAGTTCCTTTATCAGTTGAAGAAACTGTTAATATACCATTCGCATCGATGTCAAATGTAACTTCGATTTGAGGCACACCACGTGGAGCAGCTGGAATGTCACCAAGCTCAAAAAGACCAAGAGATTTATTATCTTTAGCAAACTCACGCTCACCTTGAGCAACACTGATAGAAACAGCTGGCTGGTTATCTTCAGCAGTTGAGAAAACTTGAGATTTTTTAACAGGAATCGTAGTTCCTTTCTCAATAATCTTAGTCATAACTCCACCAAGAGTTTCAATACCAAGGCTTAAAGGTGTAACGTCAAGTAAAAGAACATCTTTAACATCTCCACGTAAAACACCACCTTGAATAGCAGCTCCAGCAGCAACAACTTCATCAGGATTAACACCTTTATTTAAGTCTTTACCACCAAAGTATTTAGAAACCGCTTCTTGAGCAGCTGGTACACGAGTAGATCCACCAACCATAATGATCTCTTTAATCTCATTTGCTTCTAAATCAGACTCATCCATAGCAGTTTTTATATGCTCAATAGTTTCATCTATAAGAGAAGCAATCATACCCTCAAATTTAGCACGAGTTAATTTCACAACTAAGTGTTGTGGTCCAGCTTCTGTCATTGTGATAAATGGTAAGTTGATTTCAGTCTCTTGTGCTGAACTTAACTCTTTTTTAGCATTTTCAGCTGCATCTTTAAGACGTTGTAGTGCCATTTTATCATTTTTAAGTTCAATACCGTGAGATGATTTAAACTCATCATTTAACATGTCAACAATTTTATTATCGAAGTCATCACCACCTAAGAATGCATTACCATCAGTTGAAAGAACTTCAAAAGTACCATCAGAGATCTCTAATGTTGTAACATCAAATGTACCACCACCAAGGTCATAAACAAGTACATTCTCTTCAGATTTTGATTCTAAACCATATGCAAGTGCAGATGCAGTAGGCTCATTGATAATACGAAGAACATTAAGTCCAGCGATTGTACCAGCATCTTTTGTCGCTTTACGTTGACTATCATTGAAGTAAGCTGGAACTGTAATAACAGCATCAGTTACAGTAGAACCAATGTAAGCTTCAGCATCCTCTTTTAGTTTTGTAAGAATTTTTGCTGAAATTTCTTGTGGTGTGTAAACTTTACCAGCCACATCAACACAAGCAGCACCATCTTTATCTACTATGTTATAAGTAACTTTATCGTGTGCTTGTTTTGCATTTTCTTCATTCATCATAAGACCCATAATTCTTTTAATAGAACTAATAGTTTTCTCAGGATTTGTAATTGCTTGACGTTTTGCTGGATCACCAACAAGAACCTCACCTTTATCTGTAAATGCAACTACTGAAGGAGTAGTATTTTTACCCTCTGCATTTGGGATGATTTTCGCTTCACCACCTTCATAAACTGCTACACATGAATTTGTTGTTCCTAAATCTATACCTATTACTTTACTCATAATATTTTCCTTTAATTATTTTATAATTTAAGGGAACCTTTCCCTTTTACTAGTCCGTAAAAGGAACTAATCCCTTTTACCCCGCTTGCGCCACTAAGACGACTAAAGTTTATATTTTTAAATTATTTATTTTTTAAACAGTGAAAGTATATACTCTTTCACTATTTAGTTTTGCAACTTAAGTTGCAAAAGGTTTAATTTGCTACGATAACCATCGCTTCACGAAGTGGTCTGCTTTTATATTTATAACCTGTTTGAAAAGTTTGAACAATTTGACCAGACTCTACATCTTCACTATCTACTGCTTGTACAGCATTATGAATATTAGGATCAAAAGGTTCATCGTGAGGAACCATTGTTACACCGTGCTTCTCTAACTGTGTTAAAAATTGCTTGTGTGTAAGTTCAATACCCTCTTTTAGTTTATCAAACATTTCTGCCTTATCAGCATCTGTATCTGCGGACTTCATCGCACCATCAAGTGCATCCATCACGGGAATCATATCTTTTGCAAATTTTTCATTTGCATACTCTACGGCAGTATATTTCTCTCGTTCAAGTCTTTTTTTGATGTTATCAAAATCAGCATGAACACGAGCATATTTATCTTTTAGTGCAGTAAGTTCTGTTTGTAAAAGATCAAACTCATTTTGAACAGCTTCTGCTTCAGCCTCAGCTTCATCAGAAGTTATCTCTTCGTTTTCTTCCTCATTTATGAGGTTTTCATCTTGTAATTCTTCTTTAGACATAATGATTTCATCACTCCTTTATTCAAAAGATAGTTGTATTATACATATTGAGTGTAACAATGTCAAGTAATAGTTTAGTTTAATTTGTTATTTAAGTTTAGTCAATATGTATCAAGTTTAAAAATATAATGAATTGAAGAAGTAAATAAATTATGTAAAAATATCGTATAATAGCGATAATAAAAGTAAAATAGGGGTTGTGCATGAAAATAGTTTTTTGGATAGTAGGTGTAATTTTAAGTATAGTTACAGCAGTTTATATACTTGTTTTTACATCTTTGGGAAATAGTATGATAAAACCCATCTTGGAGAGTAAGATAAATGAAGAGACAGCACTTGGTCTAAAGGTAGATACTTTTGCACTCTCTTTTTCTGACTTTAATATAGTGATAGCATTAGATGAAAAAAACTCCCTTGCATTTAAGGGAAATTATAAGATTTTTAAACAATCTTTTGATGTAGATTATGATGTAAAGCTGAATGACCTAGCAAAACTGAATGCTTTAACACAACAGCAACTTAATGGTTCTCTCTTCACATCCGGAAATGTAGCTGGAAATATGGCACTTATAAAAGTTCTTGGTAAAAGTGATTTTGCAGAGAGTCACACCTCTTATGCAGTTGAACTTACTGATTTAAATCCTACTTCCATCATTGCAAAAGTAAAAGATGCAGACTTAGCATCACTACTTTATATAGGAAATCAAAAAGCCTATGCGACAGCAAAGATAGACTTAGATCTTAATTTTAAAAATATAAAACTACATGAGTTCGATGGAAACATACTGCTTCAAACGAAAAAAGCAAAATTAAATGCAGAGTTGATGAAAAAAGATTTTAATCTTAGCGTACCTAAAACATCTTTTACTATGAATCTTGTAGCCGATTTAATGGATGATGATATAAAGTACAAATATAATCTCAACTCAAATATTGCAAAAATTAGTTCATCAGGGAGAGTAACACCTGAACCACTGAATGTAGATATTAAATATGGTGTTGCAGTGAAAGAGTTAGCACTGTTAAAAGCTATGACTGGTGCAGATGTTCGTGGAAATTTAACTTTAAGTGGAAAGCTCAAAGGGGATAAGAGTAGAATGCTTTTAGATGGAAAAACAGATTTTGCATCCTCACAAACTACATTTAGTATGATTTTAGATGATTTTGTTCCTAAAAGTATTCAGGCTAAAGTAAAAGCTCTGAAATTACAAAAAGCACTTTATATGCTAAAACAGCCTCATTATGCAGATGCTTTTCTTGATCTTAATGTAGATATAAGTGATGCAAGAGAAGGAAACCTTAAAGGAACTATTCAATCAAAAATTTCTAAAGGTTTAGTTGATTCAAAATATATGACAAAGGCTTATTCATTTAAAAGTAAGATGCCAAAAACAACTTTTAGTGCAACAACTTTTACAAAACTAAGCAAAAATATTGCTGACACTAAGCTTTCATTTAAATCAAATTTAGCTAACTTAGATCTCAAAAGTGCAAAATTTGATATTGCCGATAGTTCATTAGATAGTGACTACACAACGAAAATACATAATCTTAATAGACTCTTTTTTGTAACGGATAGACATCTTAAAGGAACACTTAAAGCCGAAGGTCATATTAAAAAAGCAAAAGATTTGGACTTTACAATGCAGAGTAAAATAGCGAGTGGTGTTCTTGATGTTACACTTCACAATGATGACTTGAAAGCAAAACTAACAAAGATGCAAAGCTTAAAAGTTCTCGATATGCTTTTGTATCCAAAAGTTTTTAAATCTAATGTTAATGGTGATATTGTTTATAATCTTGCAAGCAGTAAGGGTACATTTAAAGGAAAACTTTATGATGGCTTTTTTACAGGCAATAAAGTTTTAGACTTAACAAAAAAGTATGCTCATATAGATCTGTATAAACAAAAATTTAAAGGGGATGTGAATGCAGATATAAAGAAAGAGAGTATTTTAGCATCCCTTAATCTAAAATCAAATACATCTTCTATAGTTACAAAAAATACAAAGCTCAATACTAAAACCAATAGAATAAAATCTAAAATAGATGTGAATGCAAATGGCAATCTTATAGAGTTTTATTTGGATGGCCCTCTACAACAGCCAGATGTAAAAGTAAGAGCAGATGAACTTATAAAAAAAGAGGCGACAAAAGCGATAAAAAAAGGGCTTAATAAATACTTTAAAGGTCTTTTCTAGTCTTTTACTTTATATTGACATCACAGAGTGTGAGACAGAAAAGAACCTCTTTGTTCGCTTTTTGTAGTATTTCTACAGCTTGTGTGAGTGTTTCACCTGTTGTTATAATATCGTCGACTAAGATTACATTTTTATTTTTAAAGGGTATAAGTTGAAACTCTCTTGGATTACTAAGTCTAAAGGCTCTACTCTTTCCAGAGTATGAGATGCTATTTTTAGCCCGTAGTCGTTTGTAGAGAGCTTTAATGCTTCTTGATTGAAGAGAGCGGTTAAGTATAGCAGTGTGAGAGTAGCCACTTTTAATGGTGTCATCAATGCTAATACTAACAACTTTCTCTTCAAATTCAAATGCTAAAGCAAATTTTTTTAGGCTATTTTCTGCTAGAATATTGTAGATATAGTAACCAATATCTGTATGCTTTGTATGAATAAACTTTTTTATTTCATTATATTTGTAAAATGAAAAAACTGTAATCTCGTTTGTAAGTTGGCGTTTATAGAGGGAGGGTGTTAAATAAGTTGTTTGACATGGTTTGCATATGTGAGTGAGAGAGAGGTTCTCACACAGCATACATCGCATAGGGACTTTTTTAGTCCATTTTAAGAACAGACATAAAGGCTTCTTGAGGAAGTTGCACTTTTCCAATAGACTTCATACGTTTTTTACCCGCTTTTTGTTTTTCTAAAAGTTTACGTTTACGAGTAATGTCTCCACCGTAACACTTAGCAGTAACATTTTTACCCATAGATTTTACAGTTTCACGAGCGATAATTTGAGAACCTAAAGAGGCTTGAACAGCAACTTCAAAGAGTTGTCTAGGAATCTGCTCTTTCATGTTCTTAACCAAAACACGACCTCGTGAGAGTGCCTGTGTTCGTGGAACAACGATGCTAAGTGCATCTACTGCTTCACCCGCTACTTTAATATCTAGTTTAACAAGATCACCCTCTCTAAACTCAATAGGCTCATAATCAAATGAAGCATACCCTTTAGAGATTGATTTTAGAGTATCGTAAAAGTCCATAACTATCTCATTCATAGGTACTTCATATTCAAGCATAACTCTATCTTCATTAAGGTAAGTCATTTTAGTTTGTGTACCACGTTTGTTGATAAGAAGGGTTATAATATTTCCAAGATATTCACTTGGTGTAATTACGGTCGCTCTTACATAAGGCTCTTCAATTCTATCTATACGGTTAACTTCAGGAAGTTCAGATGGATTTTGAACATTTATAAAATCACCATTGTTTAAGTATACATTATAAATAACTGATGGAGCAGAAGCTATAAGATCAAGATTAAACTCTCTCTCTAAACGCTCTTTTACAACTTCCATATGAAGCATTCCTAAGAACCCAACACGAAAACCAAAACCAAGAGCTACTGATGTTTCAGGCTCATAAGAGAGAGAAGAGTCATTGAGACGCAGTTTATCAAGTGCATCACGTAGGTCTTCAAACTTATCTGTATCTATTGGAAAGATTCCAGCAAATACAAATGGTTTCGCTGGCTCGTAGTCTCCAACAGGCTCGTGCGTCGGATTTTTAACATCAGTAATGGTATCACCAACATTGATAACGGCAACTTCTTTTAATCCAAGAACAACGATACCAATCTCACCACACTCAATAGTGTTAGTTTTAATCTTCTTCATTGGGTGTGGATACATAAGATCAAGAACCTGATGCTCTTCGCCATTGCTCATAAGCTTAATATTTTGACCTTTTTTAACTTGACCATCAAATACACGAACAAGTGCAAGTGCACCTAAATACTGGTCAAACCAAGAGTCATAAATGATGGCTTTTGTAGTAGCTTCAGGGTCTCCAACAGGGGCAGGAACTCTATCTACAATAGCATCAATAAGCTCACGAATCCCAACACCCGTTTTAGCAGATACTAAACAAGCATCAGTAGCATCGATACCGATAGAAGTCTCTATCTCTTCAGCTACTTTGTCTGGATCAGCAGCAGGTAAATCTATTTTGTTTATAACAGGAATAAGTTCAAGGTCATTATCAAGTGCTAAGTAAACATTTGCAATAGTTTGAGCCTCAACACCCTGAGCTGCATCTACGATAAGTAGAGCACCATCAGAAGATGCAAGAGATTTACTCACTTCATAAGAGAAGTCAACATGCCCCGGTGTGTCGATGAGGTTAAGGATGTAGTGTTCACCATCTTTTACATAGTCAAGTCTAACAGATTGTGCTTTGATGGTAATTCCACGCTCTTGTTCGATGTCCATAGTGTCCATCATCTGTGTTGACATTTCACGCTCACTTACAGAGCCACACTCTTGGATGATACGGTCAGCAAGAGTGCTTTTACCATGGTCAATATGTGCAATAATAGAGAAGTTTCTAATGTTTTTCAAATAGGGTTCCTAATGTATAGAAATAATTGTCGCAATTATACAAAAAATGTGCTGATAGAGTTGTTAAAGTAGAGAAGAGAGTTATTTTAAAATATCATAAACTTTATCTTCACTTTTGAGTTGTATAGTAAACTCTACTCGTCTTGATTGATTGCCCTCTTTTAATTTAGAAAATGCCATTCCATTGGCTCGAAAATACTTCTGGAGCCAAGTTCTGTTCTCTGTTATAAGTGCATCTTCTAACGAGTAGCAGTAAGAGAGTACTTTATATGCTCTCATCTGTGATAGTTGCATATTTTTTAGATAGATCTCTTTTTTGGATTTTAAATTTCCCCATGTGTCAGAGGTATGTCCCTCTACTCTAAGTTCAAGTATCTCATCTTTATACTTTTTAGAGGTCAAAATTTTTATATATCTTGAAAAAAACTCTTTGAGCACACTCTTAAATGCATCGTTTAAATCACTTTTACTCACCTCAAAAAGTAGCTCTGGTGAGTTAAATGTAATGGTGTTATCAGTTGTGATAGTTGCATCCCAAGCTTGCAAATCATTCTCAAACTCAGCAAATAGTGTTTCATTGAGATTTGCTTTTGTATCTCTGTACTCGATGGCTATATCTTTCATTTTCTGTTTTTCAGCCTCAACTTTCACCATAAAACTAATAGCGATAAAGAGAAAAATCAACATTAAACCAGACATCATATCGGATATACTCATCCACTCATTGTTATCAGTTTTCAGAGTTTTCCCTCAGTTTTTGAGTGATAGAGAGGAGAGTAGATACACTCATACCAACTATGGAGGTGAAAAAAGCAGTTTTAAGACCTATTAAAATATCATTTACACTATTGGTAATGTCAGCAGGATTAAAACCTTGTAGACCTATAAATATACCAACAAAGGTACCAAGAACACCAACACTCACGATTTGACTTTTAAAATCTTTGCCTGTTTTAATATCTAAAAATGCAAGTAGAAAAATAATGATGGCAAAGAGTATATTTATAGGATCAAGGAGAACACTTTTAATTGCCAAGAGAGGGGAAATTTTTTCTTCCTCTTGTGCAATTTTACAAATACCGAGAGTTAAATTGTTTCTGTTACTTGAGATGATTTTTTTACTTATACCTTCAATATTGGAGAGTTCATCAAGAGTTTTAAAGCATTTGTTCACTTCTCGATATGCTATAATTTTTTGAGATTTTGCTTTGCCTATTCCGTTGAGTTCTAAAAGCTCAGTAGAAGAAGCATTGTTTAAGTCTACAAGAGAAAAAAGGTTTGAAGCAATAAAGAAAAGTAGTACTAAAAATTTTAGAATAGTATCATCCTCATGTTAAAGTTCCTAACTATAGTGTTAATTTACTTTTTTTCTACTAAAATTGTTTAACTTTATGAGAGTTGAGAAAATTAATTAAAAAAGAGTTATAATTTCACTTATGAAACAGAAGTTACTAGTAAAATATATCAGTATTATTTTTATGATTACTACTTTTATGGGATCTATGCATCACCATAATGATTTGAAAGTACATAGTGACTGTCAGATATGTAGTATTTCTCACAACGTTTCAGATATAGACACCCCAACAGAGGTAAGTTACTTCTCCCTTCTTAGTAATGTTTCTGAAACTATACTGGGTAGTTTAAAAAACCTTCAAACAGAGCATATTGAACTCTCTTTTCACTCCCGAGCACCACCTCTTTTCTCTTAAAAAACAATTACTACAAAATAACAACTATTATGATGGAGAAAAAATGAAAAAGAAAATAATACTCTCTGCACTTTTAGCAAGTTCGCTTTTTGGCGATGCCGAGATGAATGCAATAAAAGAGCAGTTACAAGCACAACAAGAAGCAATGGCTTCACTAAACGCCAAGTTAGTACAACTTGAGCAGAAAAATACAAATCAATCAGCGAGTTTTTCACAAAATGCATATTTACCAGATATGGCACTTATTTTAAATATGTCAGCAGTGAGTCGTAATATATCAAACAGTGACTATACAACGTCAACAATACCTGGATTTATTGATTCAGGTGAAATGAATTTTCCTTTTAATAAAGATCGAGGCTTTAACCTAAACTATGCAGAGTTTGCTATGCACTCAGTAGTTGATCCCTATTTTGAAGCTTTTGCAAACTTTCACCTTCATCCAGAAGCATTTGAAATTGGAGAAGCTTATGTGCAGACAACTTCTCTTGCTTATTCTTTGCGAATAAAAGCAGGAAAATTTAAAAGCTCTTTTGGTCGCATGAATAAAAAACATCAACATAGTTGGAATTTCGATTCGCAGGCACTTATATATAAAGCTCTTTTTGGACCAGATAGTATAAGTGATGCAGGAGTACAACTTCAATGGATAGCCCCTATTGATACATACCTCATGTTTGGAACCGAAGCAATGCAAGGAACAAATGGACGAAGTTTTGGAGATAGTTCGAGCAATAATCTTTATATTGGATATGTAAAATCAAGTGTAGATATTGGAGATGATTTATCTGTTTTAGGGGGTGGAAGTTATGCTCATGGAAAAAATATAACATCAAATGCTACAGATATTTATGGCATTGACTTAACATTTCGTGAGCAGTTAGGGAGTTACTCTGCTTTGATTTGGCAGAGTGAATACCTTTATAGAGATATGACACTGAGTGACACAAAAGATAAACAAGCAGGGTTTTACTCAGAACTTATTTATCAGTATAACAACAACTACTCTTTTGGCACAAGGTATGACCGCATCACAAAAAATGAAACTGACATATCTATGTATAGTGGTGTCGATACAGATAATTTAGATAGATACACAGCAAAAATAGACTACAAGCCCTTTCCTATGTCACGTTTAAGACTCTCTTACACCTATGATAGAAGTAAGATAATAGCAGGAGAGAGAAAAGATGTAAGTGAAGTAATGCTGAGTTTAAACATTGCAGCGGGTGCGCATGGCGCTCATGATTATTAGGAGATTATAATGAAGAAAATTTTACTTTTACTACTGGCGTTGAGCACGATTGTTTCTGCTGCACTTCGTGTGGAAACTACATATACAACTTTGGGTGATATTACTCAAAAGATAGGAGGAGATTTAGTGCATGTTCATGTTTTAGGAAGTTCAAAATATGATCCTCACTTTATTGTTCCAAAGCCATCACTACTAGCGAAGCTTCGTCGTGCAGATCTACTTATTATGAATGGTGGAGGACTTGAACTTGGTTGGTTACCACCACTCATTAGAGGTGCCAATAATGCTAAGATTCAAAATGGTGCAAAAGGTTTTTTAGATATTTCTCACTATATTCCTATGATTGATGTACCGACTTCTGTTTCTCGTGGTTTTGGAGATGTTCATGCTCAGGGAAATCCTCACTACTCTACAGATCCTCATATGGTACCACTTATAGCAAAGGCAATAGCTGATAAACTTGTGGAAATAGATGGTGATAATTCTCTCTCTTATGAAGAGAATCTCAAAAGTTTTTTAGCTAAATGGCAAAATTATCTTACTAAACTTGACGCTACAATGGCAGAGTGCAAGGATAAAAAAGTAGTACAATATCACGAACTTTTTAACTATTTTCTCAAACGCTACAACTATAAAAGCTATGGAAATATTGAACCATTACCAGGTATTGCACCAAGTTCAAAACATACTATAGCACTTATAAATACAATAAAGAAAAATCACATTCATCGTATCTTACAAGATGTTTACCATGAGAGAAAAACAGCAAAGTTCATAGCTTCTAAAACAGGTGCACAAGTTGTACTAATACCTCATGATATGGGTGCAGCTGGAAGTGAAACTTTAGAAGAGTACTATAATACAATAGCGAAAAATATATGCAAATAATAGAACTTCTTTGGCCTGCCTTTGTGCTTGCCATTGCTTTAGTTTTCATACATACTGTTTTTGGTATAGAGATTATTAAACGCGGAGTTATTTTTACGGACTTAGCTATTGGACAAATAGCTGCGAGTGGCATGGCAATTAGCATTGCATTTATGGGTGGTGAGTATCAGAGTGCTATGACGCTTCTTTTTGCAGTTTTTGGTGCACTCATCATCACATGGGCAACCAAAAAAGTAGAGAAGATAGAGGCTTTCATTGGGCTTCTTTATGCTTTGGGTATCTCAGCTATTATGCTTATTTTAGCGCAGAGTGCAGAGGGAACAGAGCTTTTCTCAAAACTAAGTGCTGCTGATATTTTGTTTACTTCGAGTGAAGATTTGTATAAAGATTTGGCTATTTATGGATTTGTGGCATTTGTAATGTTTGTGATTTATCCACGAGTGCAGGGGCTTAAAAAAGAGTTTCTTTTCTTTTTGATGTTAGCGATTACTGTTACATCATCTGTGCAGTCAGCTGGTGTCTTAGTAGTTTTTGCACTCCTTATCGCTCCATCATATATAGGAATAACACAGAAAAAGTACAATCCTTTTGTTTTTGCAACCTCTTTTGGTTCTTTAGCTATTCTTGCTGCTTTGATATTCTCTTATAATTATGACCTGCCAACAGGTTATACAATTATTTTTACTGTAGTGAGTTTGTCTCTTTTGGGGGTAGTATTGTATACTCTGTTTGAAATAAACAACAAGGTCATAAACGAAAAATGAGTTTTCAACCAAAACTATTTACACTCTTAAAACAGGGTATATCTAAAGAGCAAATTTTTAAAGATATCATTGCTGGAAGTATTGTTGGAATTGTTGCACTTCCTCTTGCCATAGCATTTGCAGTAGCGAGTGGGGTTTCTCCTGAAAAAGGTATAATAACTGCTATTGTTGCAGGGTTTATTATCTCACTTTTTGGTGGGAGTAGGGTACAGATTGGAGGTCCTACAGGGGCTCTTATCATCATACTCTATGGAATAATCCAGCAGTATGGAGTTGATGGTCTTTTGATCTCCACTCTAATGGCAGGTGTTATTTTAGTGCTTTTTGGCGTTTTAAAATTAGGGAATCTGCTTAAATACTTTCCTCATCCACTTATTGTCGGTTTTACAAGTGGGATAGCTGTAGTTATTTTTTCTACACAGATAAAAGATGCTTTAGGTTTAAGTATAGAAAAACTTCCAGCAGATTTTTTTGAAAAATGGCAATGCTATTTTGAACATATTCAAGATATTAACTATTATGCACTTGCTATAACTTTCCTGACTATTCTTATAACTCTGAATTTTAAAAAGATAAACTCTAAGGTTCCAGGCTCATTTGTAGCTCTAATCCTTTTAACTTTAGGTGTACAGATTTTTCATCTTCCCGTCACAACGATTGAGACTTTTTTTGGAACAATCCCTAATGATATTACTTTTTCTCTTCCTCATTTTGAGCTCTCTAACCTTACAACTTATATAGTTCCTGCATTAGTTATAGCACTTCTAGGGAGCGTGGAGTCTCTTCTCTCAGCAGTAGTAGCCGATGGAATGATAGGTGGTGCTCATCGTTCAAACACAGAACTTATAGCACAGGGGTTGGCAAATATTGCTACACCATTTTTTGGAGGTATTCCTGCAACTGGTGCTATAGCCAGAACGGCTACAAATGTAGAAAATGGTGGAAGAACACCCATTTCAGGAATAGTCCACTCTCTTACACTTTTACTTATAATGCTCTTTTTTATGAACTATGCAAAGCTAATCCCTATGTCTGTTCTTGCAGGTATTTTAATCGTAGTAGCTTTTAATATGAGTGAGTACAGATCTTTTTTCTCTATTTTAAAGGGTTCTGCTTATGATTATAGTGTCTTACTGAGTACTTTTGTCTTAACAATTGTCGTAGATTTAACGGTCGCTATTCAGGTTGGTATAGTCCTTTCATCTCTTCTTTTTATGAAACGAATGGCAGATGTTGATAAGCATGAAATAGTTGTAAGTGATGATGAAGATGATATAGAAAATTATGAAAAATTACCAAAAGATATAGCCGTCTATGAGATAGGTGGACCTCTCTTCTTTGCCTCAGCTAAACAGTATGCAGAGTTGATTCAAAAGAGAGCTATAAGTGCAAAAATATTGATTATTAGAATGAGACATGTGACATTTATTGATGCAACAGCACTGCATAATTTTTATGAAACTATAGAGATTTTAAAAGAGAACGGAACAGTTATTGTAACTTCAGGAACAAATAATGAAGTATTTGAAGCATTGAAAAAACATAAAATTGTCACTTTAATAGGTGAGGAAAATATGCATAGAACATTTATAAGAGCAGTGAGTTCTGCTAAAACTCATTTTAATTAAAATATTTTTCATTTTGTATCCTCGTATAATTTCTTTTATGAGTAACCCATCTTTTTTTAAAGTTTTTTTGACTTTAAATCAAAGATGTATTACTCTTTTAAGATTGAAGTACTAAC
>Ga0256838_1000620_pt1 | contig 20347 bp, 24 predicted proteins | sample 4571419metaG_FD_185978 | JGI IMG/M metagenome (GOLD analysis project Ga0256838, IMG submission 185978) | Hydrothermal vent microbial communities from Guaymas Basin, Mexico - 4571-419 | ecosystem: Environmental > Aquatic > Marine > Hydrothermal vents | place: Mexico: Guaymas Basin | collected...
AGTTGGCAACCCCCTAGGGCAGAGGTATTCCCGGCGACAATAATACCTATGGGTTCAGCAGCCGGTAGAAGGTATGGTAGATGGTAGCGGGGCTGTCGCTAGCTGGTAGCGCCAGAGCAGCTCTCAAGAAGCTCGCGTAGCCTCTTTGCTAGACCCACACGGATGCCGAGCCTCCTGTCGGTGTATATGTAGACGAGTTTCTTTGATTGCAGCATGCGCAGCACGCCCAGCAGCCAAGCCCTGTCGGCTTCGAGCTGTTTCTCGAGGTGGTCGATGTAGGTGTATGTAGAGCCCCATTTGACGTAGTGGTCGAGTAGTGCTTCAAGCACAGTCTGCTCGTCGCTTGAGAGCTCCTCGAGATCTGCAAGGAGCGCGGTGGCGCAGGCTCTTGCAACGCTCCTTTGTCGTTCACTGTCAGCCTTACCTTTATTGTCGGCAAGGAATGGCAATTTTTTGCCTGAAACAGCGCCGCGTCGGGCATGCGTCTTGTTGTTTCTTGTCAAGCTAATCTGTGTTGGTTGTAGCTGGCTGCTCTGGAGTATCCTCTGAGCCAGAGCGGCATACTGCGAGAGACGTGTATTCATTTCTCGCTCTGCTATGGTGCGGGCGTATTCCTCACCCTCCTCAGTGAGGACCCAGAAGCCGTTCTCGTACTCGAAGAGGCCTCGTGTCCTCCAGTAGCTGAGATAGCTACTGATATAGCGCGTACTGTAACCCAAGATCTCGGCTATTTCGGCAGCACGCATGGGCTTGGCAAGTAGTAGCACAGCTATGGCTTCAACTAGCTTGCTGCGAGGCCCTCCACGCTTTGCATGGACACGAGGCCCTCTAGTAGCCTCCACGTTTTCATATTCCGCGTAGTCCTCTTGCCTCACTATCTTTCCCATAGATGGCCCCATAGCTGTATTTTGTAGCATAGACACTGTTCAGAGGGGCTCCGAGGCGGTAACACCGGTAGGGTAGGCCTCGCTAAGGTTATGGCATGCTGAGGTGCTGATAGGGCTCTGGGCCTGGCTGTGGTGGTGGCCTCAACGTGGCCCGCCTGCTCTTCCAGGAAGACAGCTACATCAAGGAATTTGACGCAACGGTTACGAGGGTTAGCGATAACAAGGTGTTCCTTGATGCTACGGCTTTCCATCCCAGACCTAGTGGGGGCCTTGATGCTGACCGTGGTGTACTGCTCCTGCCCAGCGGAGAACAGGTAGATGTAACCGATGTCGTCATAGAAAACGGTGATGTAGCACATGTTGTAAAGCGTGTCGAAGGGTTTAGGCCTGGCATTAGGGTGCACGGCGTAATTGACTGGGATAGAAGGTACCGCATGATGAAGCTTCATACAGCAAGCCATATCCTAGCAGCTGTTTTGTACAACAAGTATGGGGCGCGTGTCACGGGCGGGCACATAGATCCTGAGAAAGCCAGAGACGATTTCGAGATAAACGTTGAGGATTGGAAGAACGCGATAAGCGAGGCTATAGAAGAGGCAAACACTATAATAGGAAGGTGCTTAGAGGTGCGCATATACTGGCTGCCAAGAGAGGAGGCGCTGAGGATACCCGGCATAGTGAAGCTCGCCGACAAGCTTCCGCCAAGCATCGAGAAACTGAGGATAGTCGAGATCCCCGGAGTCGACGTACAAGCGGATGGTGGGCCACATGTGCGCAACACGTGCGAGATAGGCGCGATACGTCTACTAAAGCTAGAGAGCCGCGGCAGGCGCAGAAAACGCGTCTACTACACGCTGGCGGAGAGCAGCTCGTAGATAGCGCTGCTCTCCAATGCTGAGGCCAGCTCATCCAGCTCGGTCGCTGGTGGTGTGTAGCCCGTCAGTAAGGGCCTTGACAGTGCTGACAACAGCTTGTCGGTCCGAGTGAAGCCAACGACCTCCACTGCCCTACACACCTTCTCGCCGCCATAGACAGCGTAGAACCCCGGCGCGACGACCACATAGAAGTCCAGGCTACACATGTCAAGGCCTCTGTAGGGTGTTACGGCGTTGTTGAAAGACTCTATTATTAGTAGTCTTGTTGCTTGCTCTTCGAGCCTCTCACGGCACTTTTCGAGAACCTCGTCGAAGCTACCTCTACCCAGTTCCTCGTAGAACTGGTTGGCGTCAGCAGGCTCGGCGTCCACTATGACGGCTACCTCTTCGAGCACGCGGCGGAGCGTTGGCGGAGTGAAGCTAAGTGCTTGCTTCGAATAGAAGTGGCTGTTTCTGTCCTGACAAGTGCTTATCCTCCAAAGGGCCGTTGTCTTGGCTACGTCATCGAGGATGAGCTGGTACTTGGCAGGGGTGAAGCGGGTGGGGTCGGGCATTGTGGTTACATATGCGAGCGGGTTTATCGCTGTGAGAGAGGTGCCGGTTAGCTTGTGATAAGTCCTGGCGTCGCCGCCAGCGAGTATCTTGTCGCGGAGCGTCTCCTGTAGCACACCGTAGCTATGCCATGCATTGAAGCCCCCCAGAGGCTTATACGCGGCCACGGTGACGCCACTCTTCTTGAGGGCCTTGATGAGGGCTGCTGTGAACCAGGTCTTCCCAGAGTCGTGTGGCAGCAGGCCAGCGATTAGGATACGTAGCGGCGGCATATCCTCCCCCGGGTTCCCCTGCACATGCGACACAGCAGCCTTTCTAGAACATTGTCGGGAGGCACGCAGGGTAGCCCTATTAGGCTCTCCTTTATCCAGCTAGAGGAGGACTATGGATGCCAGTAGCATTGCGAGCCAGAGCATGATGTTCTGTCTCAGTATCTTCGAGCCATCCAGAGGATGGAAGGGTAGCAAGTTAAAGAATGCTAGCCATGCGTTTATCTCTCTGAAGCCGGCCATGAGCGGAGGAGCTATTGGCTGAAGTAGCAGCGCGGCTAGAGCTAGTGCTATGTTTGTGGCGGGCCCTGCAGCGGCTATCACATCCTCCCGGACACTCCGCGGGGCCCAGCCCCCATAGCAGTATATCGCTACATATCCGGGCGCAAGTATGGCTATTCCGAGGCCTAGGGAGCGCAGCAGGCCCGAGAGCAGTGTGAGGCCCAGGCCCAGGGGGGTGAGCACAAAACCCGCTAGGCAGCCCTGGCGTCTCGCTGCCTCCCGGTGCGCTATCTCGTGTAATAGGAAGCCTAGTACGGCGCCGACGAGATAACCCGTGTAGACGCTGTGCGGGTGACGCAGCGTGTAGGCGATGTTTATCCCGGCGAAGCCAAAGGCGACACTGAGTGCGCCAATAGCGAGTGTAGTCCATCTACCGAGGTATATCTGCTCGTCTAGGCGGCCGCTACGCCACGTGAAACCGCTCACAGCTGTTGCCCCGCCCGCTTGTCCTCCTCGGCCCCGTATCTTGATACCTTCGCTACAGTTTCCTCCCCATAGTCGATGACGACCCGCACATAGCCCGCTAGCTCCTTGTCAAGCTCGGGATCGCCGGTATCCACGCGCAGCATGGGCGTCTTCTCGAGCTTAGCCCTGGGCGCAACGACTAGCAGTGCGTCTGCCCCGCCCGCTTCCCTGATGACACGTGGCGATATCTGCTGGTTACCTCTACCAAGTATGAAGCCTTGACCCCCTATTGGGGTCACTACTATCACGACCCTGCCGCCCTGTTTACGGTGCAGGTGTACTATCTTGTAGAGTGTCTCTTCGTCAACATCTGCGGCAACAAGTCTACCATTATGGACAACGTCGACACCTAGGAGCGTCTTTTTGACGCCCAGTCTTCTAGCTATAGCCTCAACCGTAGTGCCTGGACCCAATATGTAGAGTGTGCACTCCTCCATGTTCTCTACGACGTATCTAGCTATTGCGTCCACATTCTCGGCTAGGGCGTCGTCGTGTATGTGCGTCGGCTGCTTAGAGATTGTCACCATGCCGGGGCTGCAGACAGACGTTGCAACACCGTAGAGCTTAACATCCAGACGGTCGCCGCGGAAAGCCTCCTCGTTAATGTCTAGTATTTCCACCGGGCAGGGGACGGCCTCGCCGCGCAGCAGGGCTCTCAGGGCTCCTGCGGCAGCCTCCGACGTCTCAGCGAAGACGCCACTATACATCTTCACCCCTGCCGGGACGCCTATGAGTACAGCCTGGCTACCAGCGGCACGCAGCACATCCCTCGCCGTGCCGTCACCCCCGACGAAGACAATAACCTCAGCCCCCTCGCCTAGGCATGCCCTGACTGTTGCCTCTGTATCCTTGCTGCTCGTCGGCCAACCGGACGGGCTATAGACGATGACATGAGACAGACCGGCCTCAGAGAGATAGGTAGACCCCATAGCCCCCTCAGCAGTCAAGAATAGAACATCAGACACGTCGCTCAAAGAGGCGGTAAGGGCACGAACAAACCTCCTAGCCCTCTCCGGGGCAGAGAGCTTCAGCCTACGACGCAGTGCCTCCACAGCAAGCCCATCGCTACCCTTCATTCCGAGAGGGCCGCCAACCCCCGCAAACGGGTTCACAACGAAACAGACCCGTCGTATCATAACCTGTATCCCTGCCTCCCTTGCTGTCCACGGCGCAGGGTCTAACCCCTCAGCCCTGTCAAGCTTCATAGAGGAAGGTGAAGCCCCTTAATCTGACCCCTGCGGCGGGCCTAGCCGGGAAGTGCCCTCCTCCCGGGGGGAGGGCACAGCCCTCGGCATCGTGGCGTTGGATTGACAGGCTATGCGAGAGGCCAGAACGACGGTATAAAAGGTGGTCACGGTTGTGTGCTAGCGGCTTTGACGGCAAAGACAGGGTCCTCTTCTTTGGCCGGTTTCAGCCGTTCCACTACGGCCATCTCGCGGCCCTTGAGTGGCTCCTGGAGCGGTACCGCGAGGTAGTCATCCTTGTCGGCATGTCCGATGAAAGCCATACGTGGATAAACCCGTTCACAGCTGGCGAGAGGCTCCTGATGATACGTGAGGCCCTTAGAGACGAGGGAGTGGACCTCACAAGGATAATAACGGCGACCATACATACTCTGCGAGTCTTCGCAGGATATGCAGGCTACGTGTTATCCTACGTTCCCCCCGTTGCGGCGGTTGCCACGGCAAACTACCCCGTCCGCCGCGCCTTCAAGGACGCCGGCTACGCCACGGTGACGCCCCCTCTCATTAGGCGCAACGAGCTCTGTGGCGAGTACATACGTGTACTAATTGTAAGGGATGACCCTCGTTGGAGGAGCCTAGTTCCGCGCCCAGTGGCAGAGATAATAGAGGCTATTGACGGCGCCGGAAGGCTCAAGGAAATAGCCAGGTCCTACCCCGTGCCGGTTGACATGGAGAGGGCGGCCGAGGCCTGTAGGAATGCGGCACAGCAACGATAGCACCTCGGGTCCTCAAAAAGAGCCCACACTAGGTGCCCTGTGGCTGCGCAGACGGGCAGATACTCGATGTACGCCTCAACTATCTCCGGCGGAGCGCCTGGCACGTCGACGGCGCCGTCCACGCAGCTCCCGATGAGTCTGAGCCTATCGGGAGAAGCGAGCAGGATAGCTATATCGTCGCGAAGCCTCACTACGCGCCGTTTGAGTACGGTTATGTAGTCTCTGGAGGCCTTGAGCATGCAGAGCGTTGAGGGACTATATCTAGCATCGAAACCGGTGAGGAGCTCAGCAAGTCTCTCGGTCGGCATCGCGCCAGCCCTAGCAATGCGGACGAGACCCAGGCTTCGGAGAGAGGCCACAAGGTTCCGTACCTTCCTGTCACCCAGGCCAAGTAGCCGCGACAGTCTAGGCCGGCCGGCCACGCCCTCGCCGTAGATGGCTAGAGCTACCGCTAGTAGCTCGGTCGCTCTGCTTCTCTCCCCGGCTGCTTCTGCTAGGAGCGCTGCTAGCCTCAGAGGAGGCGGTGTGGCCCCCCTGAGCGGGCCAGGGTATGCGCGGTACGCTCTCCCCAACGCTATATCGCCTCACGGCCTCTATCCAGCTAAGCTCGTCCACCTCGACGCCGCTATCTAGGAGGAACACGGCGAACTCCTGGGCAGTAACAGAGGGATCCATTAGGGCTGAACGTATGCGGCGCCACTCAGGGCGCACACGGATACCATGCTCCTCATACAGCCACTCGGCAACCTCCTCCGCGGACAAGCCCGCCCTGACAGCAGCTTCGAGAAGCACCTCCTTTACACGACGCTCAACAAGCCTCATCCTCGTAGAGGACAACGTGCCTCCCCCGGTCCGTGAACCCCTCATCCCCCGGGTCCGCGTTCACGCCCCTCGGGGTTCAGCATGAGAGCCTCGGTCATCGGCACAGTGTGCTAGTCTCCGCCGCGTGTGTCGCCGAGGTTAACCCGCTTAATGGGGAGCTTGAGGTATTCCGCCACCCTCCTCACTACCCACGCGTAGCGTGGATCGCCCATGCTGCGGCGCAGCTTCAGCCTACGATACACTGCACGATAAAGGAGCCGCCCCTCGCCATCATAGACCTCTATGTACCCCTTTATGTGGCCCCGCAGGTTCCGGACAAGCCATACGTAGACGAGGTACCAGCCGTCAGGAACGTTGTAGAACGCCTCGTACGCCTCACCCTTGCGGTATAACGGTTTCGCCCGATTAGTCATCCGTGGCCTTGGCTCCATCACGTCGCCCTTCTCGGACACGAGCAGCGCGAGTGCGCGGACAGCATGTTTTCCACTACGGCTGCGACTCTTCTCCAGCTTCACCCTTATCATGCTCTTCCACCTCTACTAGCAGCCTTCCGCCATGAAGCCTTGCTCTTGCGGCAGCGGGTATACTGTAGACTACGAGTCCACCCATTAACCCCCTCGAGGTATAGACGGGCCCCCTCCTAAACTCTACCTGCCGTACACCGCGGAACTCCTCGGAGCTACTGAGTCCCCCGTCCCTGCCATAGACGTGGAGTATTGCTAGTCCACGCCTACTATCATAGAACAACAGGTTGTGCGTCAACGCCTGTCACCCAGAGCGACACGGTGGCTCCCCGGCTACGGGGAAAATGTGGTTAGCCATCACCGCTCCTCTATATAGAAGAGTGGGGGTGCTATGCGCTGGCTCTTACAGCGGGGACATCGGCTGGGCCTCCTAGGCTCTTTGAGATCGGTAAAGACGTAGCCACAGTCCCGGCAGCGCGGTGGAACCATGTAGAGAACGTATCTACCCCCATAGCGGCGCCTCAGCGTCTTAGCTATATGTCGTATGTGTTCATATATCTCCTTCTCTGTGCGAACAGGATCAAGGCCAAGAAGCGCTGCTATCTCTTGCGCCGAGAGAGGCCGCCGCGACTCTAGGAGGAGACGCAGTATCCGCTCCCGCGTAGTCTCCTCAACACCAGGCATAGGCCGGCGCCCCCATACATCAACAGTGGCAAAGGAGGCTCACTCACTAGCCTATTGATGACCCATCTCGCTGAGCCTCTGTTCTGCAACAAGCTTTGCTTCAGCAAGTATTCGGTTAGCCTCTTCGCTTACAGAGGGGCTCGGCTCGGAGTAGCTGTGCAGCTCGTAGCCCGCCTCGGCCGCTATAGAGGCTATCATGTTATCGAGCTCGCTCATTATGCTTGTAACGGCTGGACCCAGTTCGCCATATGCTTTTCTAGCCTCCCCTATCACGCTATGCATTAGAGCAAGCGTCTCTGACGTTACAGCACCCACCTCAGCTAGAGTCTCAAGCCTAACAGCCATTATCTCGAAGACAGCTTGTAGGGCCAAAACCTTCCTAAGCATATCCTCAAGCGAGGGGTCCTGCGTCCTTGCATAGGTTCTCCTTATACGGTTAGCTAGAAGCCCCATGCGTGAGGCTGCATACCTTGCAGCAACCGCTAGCTCAAGCAGCCGTATCCTTGGCGAGACCCTCTCCCTGTGTCGCCTACGCCTAAGCCTCCATACCACGTCCCTGACCCCGTGACACGAAGAGTAGGAAAGGAGCGTGGTCTTTAACAAAACATGTGCGGCCCACGAGGGGCAACTCGCCGCTAGACCTAGCCCTCCCAGACATAGAGAGTTATTATGTGCATGACGATGCTGCCGTCAGCGCCCACCAGTGGCCTCCCGCTCGAGTCCAGGAATGGCGCAACTACTACGGCGTAGAGCTTGAAATGTTTTAGCTTCATCAGCGGTATTTCGGCGCCAGCAAAGTATACCTCTTTAACCTTCCTATCTCCAAGCAGCTTCTCCGCAGCCTGGGGCGTTACTACAGAGTGCGTCTCTAGATAGTAGGGCGCGTTGATCATCATCTTGAATATCAAGGTATTGTTTATGAAGCTGTGAAGCTTCTTTATGTTCTCGGCGCGGTTGCCCTGATTTGTTAGCAATAACTCGATTGTATGTGTGAATTCTGCAAACTTTTGGTCCCTCGCGGCTATATGGTGCATAGCCCATGACTTGAGCAGGTCTATGCCGGTATTGGGGAAGAGGTAGCTCACAGTACCGGTCTTGGGGTTATACACTATGTAGTCGTTGAAGAGTACGAGTGTGTGTCCCGGCTTCAGCCGCAGCATGTGGAATATCTTGTTAGCCTCCTCCTCTGTGCCGGTGAATGCTGTTGCAAGGAGGCGTATCTGTGTGCCATTGAGTGTGCCGCCGTCAGCCAGCGTAGGCCTGCCGGAGCCGACGCTTATCCAGTACCCGTAGTCCCACCAGGCCGCAACAATAGTGTCGTTAGGGGTAGCGGTGGCTAAATGTTCTAGCGTCCATAGCCAGCTCAGATAGATTCTGTTGACACTCCCGCCGGTAATCGTGGCGGCTATCGCAGACATTGTTTTTCGTGTGTCAGCGGCCGCAAAGGCAACTCCAATCACGACCAGTGCAAGAAGTATCAACGAGGCTACCTTTACCAGGTCCTCCGCGGTGCCTCCTCTATGCTCGTGCCTCTTCCTCCTCTTGGCAGCCTTCCTGGTGCTGTCTGTCTCCTCGCTCCAGCTTTCAAAGAGAAGCCCGACAAGGCCTGCAACGGCCAGCAGGGCTATCGACGAGAAAGACTGGAGCAGATAGAGCATGCCGAGCACACTGTAGAAGAGCAATAGCGTGAGCGAAGCCACCGGCAGATGTCTTATCTCGCCGCGCTTTATCCCGCGGTGCAGCAGGTAGATGGCAGCGATGGGAGCCAGTATGCCAACTATGTTAGTTTGGTAGAAGAAGTCCCTGAAGTTGCCGCGTGTGAGGACGCCCGCCATCTCGGCCACTGTCTCGCCTATACGCCCTACATGTATTAGCCCTAGGTCGCGTAGGGGCCAAAGGAGCGTGAACGCGTACTTGCCCCCTAGTATGCCGCCCATGTAGCCTAGCAGAGGCCCAGCTATTACTACGGTAGCTAGGGTGTAGATGTAGAGCCGCTCGGGCTTTGAGGCATACCGTGCTGGCAGGGCTACGGGTAGGCGGCCCTCAACGTAGAGCCTGAACACATAGACAAAGAGTATAGCGGCGTACGTTATTGCAATGAATGTATAGGAGAGTCTGCCGTAGCCCAATGCTGCCAGCGTGAAGCTAGTAACAGTAAACAATGTTAATGCAGTGATGCTGACAATTACTATTTTCTTTAACTCCTTGCTTCTAAAGCCGACAGCTAGCGGCGACAGCATTACCGTCATGGCTACGGCGACGTTCATAAGCCCGTAGCCGCCCCAGCTGAGACCCAAAAGCAGCCAGAAGACACTAGCGGCGACAGCATACAGCAGCGACCTCCTTGCATTCCTTTCCTCGATCGCGAGCGTGTAGAAGAGTAGGGCAGCTATGAGGAACGGCATCGATATGCCCGTCTTCTCGACAAAGCCGGCAAAGGTCCTCGAGGCCGCAGCGGGTACGAAAGCTGCTAGGAGTGCTGCAACAAGACCCCCCAATGTGCCGTAGAACACTGTGGCGAAGATGAAAGCAACTATGACTAGCGCGGCGCCGGCATAGGCCGGCAGCTTAACGGTGGCTATCAGCGGGTCACTACCAAGGCTGCCCAGCATAGGCACGAGCGGGTACTCTGTTTTCGTGAAGTCCCTGCCCCAGGGGTACCAGAAGATGCGTGTAGCAGGATTATCTCTCGTAAGCGTCGGCCAGGATGTGAGGCCGTGTTCGTGTAGATACGATGCTAGCCAGTACTCTATCCAAGGATCGTTAGCGTTTAGGTAAGAGTATCGTGCGAACTCCTCACTAATACCATACTTCTCCGCGACAGATGCCACCTTCTCGTAGTTGTAGAACGGCAGCATGCGTAACGTATACGCAGCATAGGCAACAAGGAGTACGACTACCACGGCAGCCGCCGTAATAAGACGCTGATCAAGCACTATGTGTTGCGGGGTTCCTGATAGGCCCCTACTTCGAGCAGCCATGGCTTCACACCCTACGCGGCGGCAGCTCGGGTCCTGTGGCATGAAGTGTTTTAGCCTATGTTGCAGCGCGCCGCGGTTCCGCATTAAAATGCATAGGGAGGTCCCCGCATGGTATCTAGGGGCTACCCGTGCATGCTACCTTCTTTTCGCGGTGCGTAAGGCACGCAAAGCATTGTAGAGAGAGAGAATTGAGGAGAGAGCATTGAGGACCGTAAAGACCGGATCACCAAGCAATACCGAGTAGACAGTCAGCAAGAGGCTTCCGATAAAGTAGATAAGACTAAGCCTAAAAGGAGGACGCTCAGGTATCGAGACCAGCCATGCAGCCACTATCAGGGCCATGCCAGTGAAGCCTATGAGGCTTCGCAGCTCCTCCATAGTGGCCGCCCCCTACACCTTCCCGGCAAGGCGATGCATAGAAGACTCTTTAAGCCTAGAGGGCAGGCATCGCGCCTAGCCCGGGGGTGTGTCCCGGCGTGACGCTCGCGGAGATAGTGTTTGAACAGAGAAAGCTCCAGCAGCGCTACGGCGTAGAGGGCTACGTGGCTGGCCGTTACGTAGAAGCGGGCTATAGCGTCACGATGAAGTTTAAGACACCCAAGGGTGTAGTATCGTTTGTCGCTAAGAAGTCTGGCGAGTTGATAGCGGCGGACGTAATATACGGCTCGGTGAAGGTTAACACAGAGCACATCAACGCCATAGCGGAGAAGGCGGCCTCAATAAATGCTAAGCCCGTACTCGCCCTCTACGGCTCCGGGCCAAGGGTCACTGAAGACGCCACTAAGGCTGCCGAGGAGAAAGGTGTCGCGATCAGAAGGTTCCGCTGAATAACAATTAACAATACAAGAGGCAAAAAGGAGCTGTTCATGGCGAGAGTAGTAAGGCTAGCACAGCTTTTTGTGCGTGAAGACGGTTCTCGGCCTGCTCCCATACGACGCTCCAAGGCCCTTCTATGACCTCGTTTGTTACCTCTTCGCCACGATGAGCTGGCAGACAGTGCATGAATATAGCGTTGTTCGACGCTAGCTGCATCAACTTCTCGTTGACCTGGTAGGGTTGTAGCAGCTTCCGACGTTCCTCGGCGTACTCCTCCTCGCCCATGCTGACCCAGACATCGGTGTATACGACGTCGGCGCCTCGTACAGCCTCTTGGGGATCCTCATAGAGCTCTAGTTTTCCGCCTGTCAGCTCAGACTCCTTTATGGCCTGGCTGCGTATGCGCTCGTCGGGCCAGAGCTGGCGTGGAGCAGCCACGACCATATGGGCGCCCATCTTGACGGCAGCGAGTATAAGGCTGTGTGCTATGTTGTTCCTAGCGTCGCCGACATAGACTATCCGGAGCCTCCTAGGGTCTCCCTTGAGCTCCACTATGGTGAGCATATCTGCAAGTGCTTGGAGTGGGTGCTCGTAGTCGCTAAGCATGTTTATGACAGGAACGTCGGCGTATGCGGCTAGCTCCTCTAGTGTCGAATGGCTGTAGACCCTTGCTGCTATGGCGTCAACGTACCTTGAGAGAACTCGAGCAGTGTCGCGTACAGGTTCGCCACGTGCAAGCTGCATCTCGCTACGGTTAAGCACCAGGGGTGTCGCTCCAAGCTGTGCAGCGGCCACCTCCATGCTCACACGGGTCCTCGTACTCGGCTTCTCGAATATTAACGCGATAGTCATCCCCTTCAGGGCTGGTGTGATACGCTCTCCCAGGTAGAAGCGCTGCTTAAATAAGCGTGCAGTCTCAACGATGAGCCTTACCTCATTGCTCGTAAGGTCGCTTATGCCGAGCAGGTCGCGGCCGCGTAGGGGGCCGGGCATGGCCAACACACGCCTCCGGCCGATGGCACGCGGCCTGATGTCAAGGAAAACAGGACACTAAAAGTGGGACCACCAGGGGCTCGGTCCATGGGAGTATCTTCACGGGCCGTGCTCGGCCTCGGTGACCGCTTATCCTCCTCACAGCCCTCGAGGAAGAGACAAGTCTCCCGAGTTTAGGTTGCCAACAGTTTCTCTAGGATCACGATGAGGTAGAAGAATCCGAGGACGGTATTTACCCTTATGAAGGCCTTTCTAGCGTAGCTTGGCTCTCCGCCCGACTCGATGTACTTGGCTGCAAGGTACATCATGTATGCTGCAGACGCTATCCCATAGAGCGCAGATATGGCACCTACTGCGCCTAGTAGTGTCAGCGCGGCCACAGCGTACCCCATGGCCATCGCTGCGAGGCCGACGCCGGTCCCAACGATAGAGGGCTCGGCGATTACTGGGAGCATAGGTACGCTGGCACGGCGGTAATCCTCTCTATAGAACGTTGCTAGGAACCATATGTGGGCTGGAACCCAGGATGCCACGATGAGAGAGAAGAGCACCGCTGCAGCGTCTATCCTCCCCGTCGCGGCGGCCCAGCCACCCAATGCGGGTGCACCGCCCGCGACCGCGCCCGCGATGATATTTATCGGCGAGCGGCGTTTGAGTAGCAGCGTGTACGCTACGATGTCGAACACGAAGCCCAGAGCTATCCCAAACACATACCATACGTTAAAGAGGATGTAGCCGGCTACCATGCTGGCTGCGAGGAGCATGGCCGAGAACACGAACACGAGGTGAGGATTCAGTCGCCCAGACGCCAAGGGCCTATCCATGGTCCTCGGCATTAATGCGTCAATGTCTCTATCAAAGTACATGTTCATAGCTGTCACAGCGGCTATCGAGACAAATGAGACGAGGATGAACTCAGCTTGTTTCAGTAAGTCAAGTGCAAGGCCACCACCGGCAATGAAAGCTGCGTAGGCCGTGAAGACAAGCAAGAGCGTCTGCTTAACCTTAATCAAGCCGCCGATAAGGCTCCCGGCGTTGCCCACAAGACCTGTCCTGCTAGCGTTACTCGCCTCCATGCCGGATTGCACCCCGAGGAGAGGGAGACAAGGCTATCCTAACCGCCCGTAAAAGTTCGGCAGGTCGGGGCATACCGTGTAAAGGCTGCAGCGCAGCCTGAATAAAACGCTGATAGAGCCTAGAGCCGGAAGATGAAGCCAGCACGAGCCTCTATGCTAAAATCGTGGCGGTAGAGGTGTGCCCGAAACATGTACGAGGCGAAGCTCGTGCTTGCAGCCACCAGGCCCGAAGATCTACTAGCCTGTACGGAGGCACTCATAACGACACTCTGTGGTAAAGCTAGCTGCATATATCCAGACACACGTGCGTGGCTTGTCGCTAGCACGCTCGAAGACGACTGCTCCATAAAGATGTATCAGTTCCGTCGGCTCAACCTTCACGAGATAGGCCTAATGCCCCCCTATGCGGCCGCAGTAGAGGTTCACTGCGAGAAGCCGGGCCGCCTTGTGGAGGCAATCTCAAAGCTCCGTGATGCTGCCGCGAAATGCCGGAACGCTATACTCGTGCTCTACTCGTAGAGCGAGTTCAGGGGTACACAGGACTCAAACAAGAACAAGGTTCAAGTGGCTCAGCAGCGCCCAGCATCTCATCACACTAAAGGAACGGGACAGGTCAGCTCCGGTCCACGTCAGCATCCACGGATACAGCGTCCTTGGGAACAGCCCCCGGTCCCATACACGTCTTAATAGCGCGGCTTTTATTTCAGCGTGTATCCGGCGTTTCAGTGAGCCAGGTACAATGGGGATGATGAGCCCGAAGATAAAGGATGTGTAAAAGTTTGATGACTGAGGCCTTCCTAGCCGACCCCTCAACCGAGCCTCACGGTTAGAGGCCAAGGATGCGTCTAGCGAGCGGCAGAAGCTCCCAGCCGTGCTTGAGCTTTGCGCGAGCTTTCTCGCTGCACGTCATCTCGTCGAACCTGCCTGGCCCCTCGTTAATGGCCGCATAGGAGAGCATCCATGGGACAGGGTCGCCGCTATGGCTCTTCAACGACCAGGGTGTGGCGTGATCGGATGTTACTAGTATGGCAACCTCGTCGATATTAATAGATTCGAGTAGTGGTTGTATGAAGTGCTTATCTATCTGCTCTATAGCCTCCTTTTTACGCTCAAAGTCGCCGTCGTGGCCAGGCTCGTCGGGTCCCTTGAGGTGCACGTAGACGAAGCCGCCACGTCTTACTGCAGAGAGTGTAGCCTCAAGCCGCTCTGGCATGTCCCTAGCTATATCCCCGCTAGGAGGCGACACTGGAATAGGCTCCATATGCGCAGCTTTAGCTATGCCAACCTCCACCGGCATCTCGGCTATACCGTAGGCAGCATCTAGTCCCACAATGTTCGTTATCGGAGGTAGGTGTGGCACTTTATCACCGGCGTCACGCAGCAGCACGGCGTTAGCCTTCAAGAGGCCGCGCTTAGCCCTTTCAGCGTTGACAGGATGCATTTCAAGCACCTCAATAGCCCTGTCAACGAACTCGTCGACTAGCCTACAGGTATAGCGTGCCTCCGGGGTATCCTCTAGGGGCTCACAGCGCGGAAGAATCATCGAGGGGTTCGGAACAGCCTCAGATATCAGCCCTCTGCGGACATATGCCGGGTCTATGTTCTGCACGGCAGCACTAAGTCTCCTACTCCTACTCCCTATTATCACAACAGCCCGGTGACCAATGGTGGCACGTACCCTCGCATAGCCGTCGCCGCCACTCAGCTCCATACCGTCAAGTGCCTCTGCAAGCTGGCGAGCCTCCTCGCTGGTTAGACTACGCCCAACCCTCCGATCAATAATCTGCCTCGTGACTGGATCTATCGTAGCAAAGTTGGCGCGGAACGCTACTTCATGCCCCTCCCTGAGCTCGAGGCCGACACCTAGAGCCTCAAGAGGGCCACGGCCAGTATAGTAGCGCTCCGGGTCATAGCCGAGCAGGGAGAGCGTCGCCAGATCGCTCTCGGGGGCTACACCAGGCGCAACCGGGTAATGTGTGCCGCAAACAGCGTGCTCAGCTAGTCGATGGAGGCCAGGCGTGTTCGCGACGGAGAGCGGTGTACGGCCGTCCACGGGCCTATCGGCTGCACCATCAAGTATCAGAAGTATGAGAGTTTTTGGCGGCTTCATCGTAGCCACCCGCTTGGCCCTCAAGGAGGGACTGGCTAAAACTCTTAGCCGGCGGCAGCACGGCCTCGGGGTCCACATAGACCTCGGCAAACTCTCTTTCAAGCGCTGCGAAGAATGCACTCATTGTCTTCATTCGCTCTCGTGCAATTTTTCGAGACTCCTCAAGACATAGTAGCTTGTCGAGCCTCCGCAGTTTCTCATAGAAGTGTTCGAGAGTATCCATCAGTCTACGCCCAACACGGCAACCGTGTATTATAGCTCGGGACACGCCTATAGCGCCGATGGCGTCCAGCTTATCGGCATCAGATAGTATCCTTGCAAGAATGCTAGCTGAGCATACGTCTCTGCCACGGCCAAGACTGTAACTATGCAGTACGATGGCTTTAACTATCTCCTCTAAAGCCTCTTCGCCAAATATGCCGTGGAGCAACTCTCTAGCCAGCAGGGCCGAGATAAGAGCATGGTTAACTCCGAGCCTGTCCTCAAGGCTCCTGCCGGCGTCGTGAAGGAGGGCGGCGGCAAGCACCCTATCCTCCGCGGGGTAGTGCACAAGCCTTGCGAGCCTAACCGCAAGGCAAGTTACCCTAAGCGTGTGTGGAAGTCCATGGGCTTCATCGAAGCCCTGCATGGCTGTCACGGCGGTTACGAGGCCGTCGCACCAGGGATAGCGGCGGCAGAGCTCGCCCAGTAACCTATTACAGTCTGACCTCATGCGGGCTCCCCTCCTAGTGATGTGGCCTCACTGCTCGATGGGGCCGATGAGGAATTCCGGCGGACCAGAGCCCTACCTAGCTGCAGTGAAGACCTCTTCGCTGTCCCGAGGCCTCCTGCCACCACGCGGCGAGTTGTCTCAACCTGCGACATGTATGACAGTAAAGAATATGACAGATCCAAGCCCTATGAGCGCCATCCTCAGCCCGCTTAGGATCTTATTCTCGCCGCTTATTGAGCCCAAGTAGTAGCCTAGTGCAAAAAGCTCTATTATCATTATAGCGGCGGAGGCGTATACTAGTAGGGCAACGTTAGGGGCGTTTACCCCTAGGAGTCTTGCAGCAAGGAAGGGTGATATGCCAATAAGAGGTAGAAGCATGGCGCCAAGGCCGCTCCAGAAGGCCACATAGACAGGCACAAGCTTAGCGGCCTTCTCATAGATAGTGCCCTTCAACGAATGCAGCATTACGCGTTCTGTGCGCTTGAGTTCCCGTAGCCTTTCGGCACGCTCAGAAAGGTAGGTTGCAACAACACCACTGAAGAAACCTAGCGAAAACGATGCACCAAGTACTGTCCCTATATAGCTCTCGAGGCTAACAGTGCCAGACACGTAGTTGCCGAGAACAACGCCGAGACTAGAAAGGAGCCCGTCAAAACTATTGGTCACAAACATTCTTCGAGCTATTTCTTTAGCCTTCAATATAGACGCGTAATGTACAATCTCCCTGTAGAAACGAAATAGAGTCTCAAAGAACATTAACGCGCTTAGCCTCCAAGCCTTCAAGGTTACCCTTCAGACCCTCCTCGCACCCCATGGAGCAGCATAAAGGAGGAAGGCTCCTCTTTTCAGCCAGAGGAAGCAACGACGTGATTTCCGGCGCTGGAACAAGGCCATGGTAAGTTAAAAATGCTCGTAGGGGCCGGACAGGCTTGCATGGCCCAGAACCTATGTTTTTGATGTTCTGTTTTCGCCGGCTATCAATGCTCTAGGAGTGGACGCGTCTTCCGACCCGTGTCGCTATGCTTCTCCTACGATACTCCTCGCGCTCAACTATGATGTTTGAACCGTTCCTGCGGACGACTATTATCTCGTCTTGAAGACGGTAACCGCAGCGTGGGCACTTGTAGTAATACTTTATCTTCTTGTAGCCGTCGCCGAGCTCGATCTCAACCCAGTACTCCATTGGTGTCCCGCACCTGGGGCATGGCATTCTCCTCTCTTCCGCTGGCATCAGGAAACACCCTCCGCGTTGAAGCCCGTGGCCTTCCTCTCGTGGGCCCTCGGTGGGCTAGAGCAGTGCATGTTTTTGAATTCCCGCGTGGCTGCTTATCGCAGCGGGAATACGCCGCTCCAAGCAGCCCGTATAGCATACAGCCGGGAGTTATATAAAGAGAGGAGCCGAGAGGCCGCGGCTCCCTTACTGTGTAGACGGCTAGGGGCAGGAAACGTGGCAGGAAAGAATTAACGATGTGTAAAAGAACGTAACTGTTGGGTAGAATCTCTCCCCCGGGGAGAGCGGGTCTGAATGGAGGTAGACAGGTGAGCTGTGACGCAGGTACTCTTTGACCGGTACGGTAGGCCTCTTACAAATCTACGTATAATGATAACGGGTAGATGTAACTTCTCTTGCTTCTTCTGCCACATGGAGGGTTATCGTGAAGGTGTTGAACGTGAAGAGCTCACTCTAGAAGAGGTGGAGCTACTCCGGGAAGCCTCTGCGAGGCTTGGAATAAACGTGTTCAAGATAACGGGCGGCGAGCCTACAGTCAGGAGAGACCTAGTTGACATAGTTAGAGTCCTGCGTGAAGGCGGCAGCTATGTATCAATGACTACCAATGCATCTCTCCTTCACATCCATTTACCGGCTCTGGCCGAGGCCGGCATAGGCCATCTAAATGTGAGCCTACATGCTCTCTCGGAGGCTGCTTTCGAAAAAATAACCGGCGTTAGGCTCCTAGATAAGGTATTAAGCAATATAAGGCTAGCTAGAGAGTACGACATCCCTGTCAAGATAAACTTCGTTGTACTGCGTGGCTTAAATGAGCAGGATATAGAGAAGGTCATAGACTTTGCATCAGAGGTGGGGGCGTCTGTCCAGTTCATAGAGCTTCACCCGGTGGGTAAAGCTGGCCGTGTCTTCCGTAGCCATCATCTACCGAGGTGGCGTGTGCTCGAGAAGCTCGACAAAAGAATAGTTGAGATAAAGTACCGTGTTGGACTACACAACAGACCTATACTTGTGCTCGACAATGGTGTTATTGTAGAGATTGTTGGCCCTGTCGGTAACTACCTTTTCTGCGCTGCATGTACACGTGTAAGAGTCACCTATGACTTCAAACTAATACCATGCCTCAACTGGCGTGGAGCACCGGTAGAGGTGAGGCCGAAGCTCCAAAAAGCCCTAACCAGAGAGGAGAAAATAGAAGCCATAATCTCGGCACTAAAAGATGCCAACATGCTTCGCGAGCCGTACGTGAAGTTTCCGTTGCGGGCACCCTTCAGTCTCCCGAGGCGCAGCTGGGCGACAGCACGCCTCGGTCTGCCCAAGAGGGATGGTAGACTCGTTTTCACCCGCAGCAGGGGCTCCGGAAGCGTCGCCAGGGTTTTGAAAGAGTGGGGAAGTTACCTGGCCTAGACTAGCTGCAGCTTCGCGCTCCTCAGCCTGCTTAGTCTCGAAAGGCACTCGTTGTAGGCTGCTCCGTCCCGGGCCCTTGCAACGCATCTGCCCACATCTATGATGAGCCAATAGTCTTCCTCCAAGAGGGGCTCGTCCAGATAGATAGCTAGCCCGCAGCTCGGGGACACTATGAACTCCGCGATGCCTCCACCTGCTAGAAAATCGGCGAAAGCATAGAGATCCTTTGCAGAGGGGTAGCACAAGTCTGGGTGAGTGTGCGCAAAGACTACGCCGGGTACGCTAGGCAGCGTAACGCTCCGCTCACTGCCGGGGCCAAGCGCGTATGCGCCATTCCAACCAGCTACGTAGAAGTATTCACGGTCGAGTAGTGAGAGCCGCTTCAAACAGTCGAGCACGCCTCTACGGAACCCCTCGACAAGCATAGCTGCCAGCCCCTGGTATCGTAGCGCCTCGGGGGCATCCTCGCTGCACGACAAAGCCCTCACTAGCGGCTCCTTCACGCCCAGAATCTTTGGGAGGCTTCTCTGTAATGTAGCAACGCTATCCATGTCGCAGCCTGCATAGTCGACCAGTACCACGCTGCATTTCTCGTCGTCTACGCTGACAGTAACCTCGGCCTGGCGCCCAGTGTCTTCCTCGTAGTAGCTGAGTGCGTGGAAAGCTAGGCCAAGGCATGCCGCTCTCCGAGCATACTGCGCCAGAGAGGCTTCGCAGTAGAGCGGCCTCCTATCCATGTGTTCCGTCAACATGCTTGCACCTTTCTCGGCTGGGGATGCATGTCCGGGCGGGGGGCACCCTATCTGGTATAGAGCTGTGGCAGCGGCTCCGCTGTTAGTATGGAGACGGGCGCCTTATCAGTCGCCATCCCGGCGTCAGCCTTTTTCTCTAGTTGAAGGAATAGGATTGTGTTGGGTGTTTGGCATGCGTCCCCAGCCGGGCTCTCCTGCGCCAGACTTCGAGGCCTTGACCCATGACGGTGAGAGGATCAGGCTGAGCGAGCTCCGTGGGCGCGTAGTTGTCCTTTATTTCTACCCCCGTGCTATGACGCCTGGCTGTACGCGTGAGGCGCAGCGCTTTAACGAGCTACTAGACGAGTTCACTAAACACAATGCCATAGTAATAGGTGTATCCACAGACAGCAATGAGAGAAACAAGAGGTTTGCAGAGAAGCTTGGTCTGCGGTTCAAGCTAATAGGCGACCCGGAAGCTAAGATAGTTGAGCTCTATGGTGTGAGAAAGAAGGGGACTAAGAGGCCTAGCGCTGAGCGCGTGACGTTCATTATAGGACCTGACGGTGTGATACGGGAGGTCCTTTCCGGGATAAGACCTGCCGAGAAGCATGCCGATAAAGCGCTGGATCTGGTTAAGACGATAGCCTCTCAATAAGGTGCATCGCGATAGCGTAGTCCAGTACTGCCGTGCCGACGCTCTTGTAAAGCGCGACATTCTTCCAACGGCATTCTCTCTCACCACGCACAAGCTCGCCTAGCTCAACAACCTCGGCAAGGCCGTCAATTTCCTTGGATTCACTTAACACGCCCTGCCTTGTATCGGCGACCACGCAGCCAGCCCTCACCACGGTACGCGCGTCGACCTCACGCACCGGGTGAGGTGCGCCCACGCTGGCCACAATGGCTTCCTCGTCAAGGAGCTCACCTAGGATTAGAGGGCTTGTCGAACTAGTAGCCGCTACTACCAAGTCACTGCGCCTCAAGACCTCGTAGAGGCTAACCACTCTGCCCCCATAGTATTCGGCGAGCA
>Ga0256838_1000621_pt1 | contig 20307 bp, 21 predicted proteins | sample 4571419metaG_FD_185978 | JGI IMG/M metagenome (GOLD analysis project Ga0256838, IMG submission 185978) | Hydrothermal vent microbial communities from Guaymas Basin, Mexico - 4571-419 | ecosystem: Environmental > Aquatic > Marine > Hydrothermal vents | place: Mexico: Guaymas Basin | collected...
GATAGCTGGTCGTCAAGTTTATATTAAAAATAGTTGTAATGCTTGTCATTCACAACTTATCCGTCCGTTTAAAGCTGAGACTGATAGATATGGTCACTACTCTTTAAGTGGTGAGTATGCTTATGACCGTCCATTCTTATGGGGTTCAAAAAGAACTGGTCCAGATTTACACCGTGTAGGTAATTATCGTACTACTGAGTGGCACGAAAATCACATGAGAAACCCTAAATTAGTTGCTCCAACTTCTATTATGCCGGGTTACCCATGGTTATTTACAAACAAAGCTGATATTGATACTGCATTTGCAGAGCAATTAACAGTTTCTCAATTCTTTGGTGTACCATATAACAAACCAGTTCCTATGAAAGATGGAACTACTACAGTTGTTAAATTAGGTAAAAGTATCGCAGAAGCAAATGCTTTAGCTTTAGCTGAAGCAAAAGAAGTTGCAGCAGATATGAAAGACCAAGATGTAAAAGATGCAGTTGCAAAAGGTGAGATTCCTGAAATTGTAGCTTTAATTGCATACTTAAATAGTCTTAAATAAGTAAAGGTTTATAGTGAATATTGCTGAAATACAGGCTTATGGTTATTTTGCGATTACCGTTTTTATGACGGTATCTTTATATGCTTATATATATCATTTATATAAGACAAGAAAAGATGCGGATGGTCATGATTATGAAGAGTATAGCAATCTTGTACTAAACGATGATATAGAAGATACTTTAGTAAAACCTATATCAGATAAAAAAGAAAAATAGGAGAAAGATATATGAATAAGCTTTATCTTTGGGGAATTATCATTACTGCTGCGATGCTTGGAGCTACTTATGTAACTGTTGGGTATCAAAAGGGTGGTTTAAATGGTGATATTGTCAACATGCTTGCAATTGCAGGGGCTGTTGCTCTTGTAATTATTACAGTTTTTGTTGTAATTAAGTATGTTCGTCAAATGCAAACAGATACTGCAACTGGTGAGTTAGCAGATGAATCTTGGGATAATATAGGTGAGTATAAAAACCCTGTACCATTTGGTTGGGCTATTATATTTATAGGAACTATGATTTGGGGTATGTGGTATTTCGTAGCTGGTTATCCAGTAAATGCTTACTCTCAAATTGGTGAGTATAACGAAGATGTTGCTGCTCACGATGCTAAATTTGAAAAAGAATATGCAGATGTAAAAGGTAGCAGACTTGTTGCTATGGGTGAATCTGTTTATCTTGTAGAATGTGTTGCTTGTCATGGTTTAAATGCTGATGGTAACAACGAAGTTGATGCTGCAGATTTAAATGCAAGAATCTCTGCTAAAAGTGTAAAATATGTTATTAACCACGGTTCAAATAACAAGCTTTTAAGCCAAGATATGTCTATGCCTGACCGTAATGGTCTTTTCAATACGAATACAGGTGCTTTAATCACAGATGCAGAGATCGAAAAAGTTTCTAAATATGTTGCTAATGGTATGACTGGTGAAGGCTCTAAAGTTTTTGCTGGTACTTGTTCTTCTTGTCATGGTGCAGATGGTAAAGGTATGGATTATGTAGCTCCAAATATCAAAGACTGGAGCAATAGTTTAGTTGTTAATGTTCTTAATAATGGTAAATCTGGTGCTATCGGTACAATGCCTATCATGGATAGACTTAGTGCAAAACAAAAAGAAGCGATTGCAGCATATGTAATGAGCTTAAAAGAAGGAGAGTAACATGAACGAAAGTAGAAGTGTTTGGGCTCTTAACGGTTTAACTGGTGGCTTAATTGCTACTGGTTTACTTTTAGCAATATTAGCATTTTTAAGTGCGAATGCTATGAGTGTTCAAGAAGCTCAGGCAGAAAACTATTATAAAATAGTAAATGAAAAATCTATTAAGATGTTTAGCGTAGATAATGCTAAACATGTTGTAGACGCTAAATAAGGAGAGTAGAATTATGGAAAAAATTTGCGCTTGGGGTCTAGTTATTATGGCTGCATATACTCTTTTTGCTGTTGTAACACCAAATCATTTATTTGTTGGTTAGGGATTTCTTTGAAGTTTTTAGCTAGAGGGCTTTTTGCCCTCGTTTTTATATTATCGTTACAAGTTCAATTGTTTGCAGAGTATTTATATAAGGATGAAGTTATCTATAATCCTAAATTCACTGAAGAAGTAGAAGCTTTAGGAGCTGAGCTTTTTAATAAAACAGGAATTTCTTTACGCTTATTAATGCTAAAAGAATTACCAACTGATATGACAATGTATGCTTATGAGCAAAAGGTTTTAAAAGAGCTTAAAGAACCTACTGTACTATTGACATTTTCAGAATTGAATTCTCAAATAGATATAGAAGCTAGTGAAGCAAGTTTATATAAATATTTTGACAAAAAACAAGTTCTTAGTCCCGTTACATCTTATGTTCAAGCTTTTATGATGGCTGTTGTTTATTCAAAAAGTTTTGATGATTTTAAAAATATCATGAGTAATACTGGTGGGACTATTTTACCACTTTTGGGTGGAAAAGCTAAGAAAAATAGGATAACAGGTAAGTATGCTGCTGCTATGTTTAATGGTTATTTAGATATTGCACAACAGATAGCAGATGCTAAAAATGTTGAGTTAGAACATGGTTTTGATAGTAAGTCAAATCAAAGAACTCTGTTTTATGTTAAGTTATTTTTCTACAGTTTTGTTTTTTATGCTATAGTTATGTATATAAGAAGAGTCATATACAGAAGAAGGCATAAAAATGGATAAAAAAAGTAGTGGTAGAATTTGGCCTTATGCAATAGGTACAGCTATAACATTAGTATTTAGTTTTTGTGTAATGACAATAATCGTTACAGCAAAAGCAAATCTTCAACTTAGTGATAATTATATGATGAAGTATCAAGATGCAGATGCAAATGCGAATGAATTTATCAAAGCAAAAATAGATTTTGATAAAAAATATAAAGTATCTTATGTAAATAATGGTTTAAATCAAGATGGAACAGATTTAACTTTTAAAATTACAGATTTGCAAGGTAATCCAGTTTCAAATGTTAAGTTGATTTTAGCTATTAGTAGACCTGAAACACATGATTTTGATAAAAAACTTGAAAATTTTGTTCAAAAAGATTCTATCTATAGTTTTAAAAATTTAAAATTAGGTAAAGCTGGTAAATGGAATTTTATTACTAAAATAATTATTGGTGATAATTATAGATTTTTAAACATAAAAGCCGACACAAGAGATAAAAAATTCTCTGAATTTTAATGGAAGATAAAACTATAATTCTCCCCTCTGCTCGTGCAATTCGTCACGAGCAACTCTCGATAGATAAGCAAACACTTTTTTTACCAAACTATATAACTATGGGTGAGTTTATCTCAAAACTTTGCATAGTTAAAGACTATAAATTAGTAGATGATGATACTCGTACACTTTTACTTCTACAAGCGAGTGATTTTAAATCTTTTTCAAACCTACAAATCCAAAGAAACTTTTTTACTTTTACTAAAAATAGTTCATACATCTTTAAATTTTTTGAAGAGTTAAGTGCTGAAAAATTTGATATATCAAACCTTGATTCTTCAGATATCTATGCAGAGTTTGAGGAGCATATAGAGATACTTCAAGAACTCTATAAAAGATATGAAAAACTTTGTGATGAGAAGCAAATACTAGACAAGATATTTTTACCAAAGCTATATGAATTTAACACTTTATATGCATCTTCACTTAAAGATATAGAGGTTCATATAAGTGGTCATTTGACAAACTTTGAGTTTGAACTTTTAAAAAAATGTAGTGAAGTTACAGATATAAACATCATATTTATAACATCTGCATTTAACAAAAAGATGCAAGATAAATTTCTAAAACTTTTAGAGATAGAACTAGAAGAAAACTTTAGATACAAAATATCGTTAAATCAAAAAATAATCATAGAAAAAATACCCGTCTTACAAAACAAAACAGTAAGTTGTAACTCTTTTAGTGAGTCACTACTTCAGATGGCTTTTGTAAAGAAGAAAGTATATGAGTTTATAAAAAAAGGTCATAAAGCAGAAAAAATAGCAGTGATACTGCCAAATGAATCAACAGCTCAAACACTAAAACTTTTCGATGAAAAATCAAACTTCAACTTTGCTATGGGTGTTAGTTTTACTTCAACAAAGATGTATGAAAAACTAGATGCTACACTTCAACAGATAAACCAACAAACACAAGAGAATGAAGCTAGATTAAACAGAGTAGAAGATGATTTTTATGTAGAACTTCTGAGTATAGGTTATAAAACTATACAAGAGGTAGATATAGTAGAGTTTTTACAAAGATACAAAGATAGTTTCTCAAGCAAAAGGGAGATTAAAATTTTTGAAGAGGAGATTTATAGTTTTAAAACTATCTTAGCAAATCTAAATGAGATGAACATAAAATCTGTTTTATCTTTATTTTTACAAAGATTAGCAACTAGAACATTAGATGATGTAAGGGGTGGTAAGATAACTGTTATGGGTGTATTAGAGACTCGTGCAGTTGAGTTTGATGCAGTGGTCATAGTGGACTTTAATGACTCAAATGTTCCAAAAAGAAGTGATAAAGATATGTTTTTAAATACAGCCATAAGAGAGATGGCATCTCTGCCAACTATGAGTGACAGAGAAAACCTACAAAAACACTACTATAACCAGCTTATAAACTCATCTAAAGAGGTAGCCATATCGTTTGTAAAGTCAAGTGATAGTAATGCTTCTAGGTTCTTAAAACAGTTAGGTATAAAAGATACCCCCATAGAAGATGAACAAGTTTATGCATCTATACTTTTTGAGATAAAACAAACTACAAAGCTAGATGAAAAAGAGATAGTTATCCCTTATAGTTTTAAAGGTATAGAATTATCTGCTACAAGACTAAAAACCTTTTTAACTTGTAAAAGGAAATATTTTTATAACTATGTGCAAAACTTAAAAGGGCATCAGATACCAAGAGATATACCACAAGAGCATGAGATAGGTAGATCAGTACATGAAGCCCTAAAAGAGTTATATACAAAAACTCAAAGCTATACAGATGTAGGTAAGTTAAAATCAGACTTAGACTATGAACTAAATAAACAAACAAAAGATAATGAACTAGATAAATACCTAATCGCTTTACAAAAGAAAAAGATGATACCATTTGCTAAAAATGAGGTAAAAAGATTTGAAGATGGTTGGGAAGTTTTTAGTTGTGAACAAAACTATAAATGTCCATTTGCAGGTACAACACTTATGGGTCAGATAGATAGAATAGACAAAAAACAAAATGAGATATTTGTACTTGACTATAAAACAGGTTCATACCCACTTTACAATAAAAATAATTTTCAAGATGCAACAGATTTTCAACTAGAATTTTACTATCTTTTAGCATCTCAGTTAGGTGATGTTTCAGGTGTTGCATACTATGACCTAAAAGATATAAAGATAGTTTCAGAGGCTTTTTTAGAAGAGAAACTAGAGATATTAAGGTCAAATATAAAAGATATGTTGATGTTAGAAGAGATAAATTTTACTAAATGTGAAGATACTAAAAACTGTTTGTTTTGTGATTATAAAGTTATATGTCAAAGAGCATAAAAATCTTGATGAAAGAGTGTAATTTATAGATGATAAATAGTTTAAAATCTAGGTTAAAAAAATTCCTTTGTAAAGATGATTCGAGACTTATTGTATATGGTGATATTCATGGTTGTTTAAATGAACTTATAAAACTTCGTTCAAAGATTAATCCAACTTCTAAAGATATAGAAGTATGTGTAGGGGATATTATCACAAAGGGTTATGATTCTATCGGTGTGCTTGATTATCTAATACAACACAACATAAAATCAGTTCTAGGAAATCATGAGGATAAACTTCTTCGTTATCTATCTCATGAAAAAGAGAAAAAGAAAAATCCAATAAAACTAGATGCTGATGAAAAAAAGATTATAAAAAACCTTAATGAAACACATTTAAAATACTTACAATCTTTACCAGTGTATCTAAAATTTTCAGAGATAACCATAGTTCATGGTGGATTACAAAATCATACAGTTTTAAGTAGACTTACTAAAAAATCTATGCAAAAAGTTTTAAGACTAAGGTTTGTAGATGAAAATGGTAATTTTATAGCAAAAGATAAAGAAAATAAAAAAAGCCAATTTTGGGCAGATGTTTATGATGGAAATCAAGGCTTTGTGATACATGGTCATAGATGGATGGATACTGTTCATATACACCAAAATGCTATAGGGATAGATACAGGGTGTGTATATGGAAATAAACTAACAGCTATAGTTATAAATTCAAAAGATGATTATAGGATAGTACAAACTAATGGGTGTTAAAACTAACATAACATTAGTTAGACTAAATCAACTTTTTCCATCTTATGATTTTTTAGAGATTATCCATACTGTAGCTGGAATAATGGACACAACTTACATAGTAAACACACAAACACAAAGCTATATACTAAAACATTATGAACGAGATTTGAAAAGTAAGGTTATACAAGATGCAAAACTTTTAGATGGATTAAAATCTATTGGTTTAAATGTATCTGTTTTGTTAGAAAAATCAGAAGGTTGGTATCTTTACACAAAACTAAAAGGTAAAGAACCAAAACATATAAAAATTTTTCATATTCAAGCACTTGCAAGATTTTTATCTAAGATGCATAATTATACATATAAAAAAAGCTTTGCTAATGATTTTGTAAAATCTAAAGAGATAAAAGAGATGTTAAAAGTTATAAAAACAAAGAAGTTTTATCTTTATCATAAGTATAGTTTTTTACAAAACATTAGTTTTAAAAATGATGGCATCATACATGGAGATATTTTTAAAGATAACACTGTTTTTGAAGATTTTAAAATAGGGGTATTTGATTTTAGTGATAGTGGAGATGGATGTTTTGCTTTTGATGCAGGGATAACACTGTTTGGATTTGGTATAGATGTTACAAACAAATTTTTTATAAGAATATTTGTAAATACTTACAATCAGTACACAACAAAAAAGTTATCTATAAATAAACTAACTACAAATATAAAACTTGCTTCTAGTTTTTATGGTTTAAAAAGGGTTTGTAGAGTTGTTTAATGATATACTCAAAATATGATTAATATAACCAACATAGATATAGCAGAATTAAACATCTATAGACAGCTTAGAGAAAAGCATTTTATGGATGACAATAGTTTTATAGCGGACTCTCCAAAAGTTGTAAATATACTTTTAAAAGAAGATATTGAAGTAAAAAGCATCTTAGCTACTAAAGAGTATTATGATGAGTTTAAAGAGTTAGTAGCATCTAAAAATATACCAAAACTTTATATAGCTTCTAAAGATGAGATGCAAAAAATAGTTGGTCATAAGATTCATCATAACTGTATGATGCATGGCATCCGACCAAAAGATGTAGAACTAGATAAGTTAGATAACCATATAATCATGTTAGATAACATAACATCAACTGAAAATATCGGCTCAATAGCAAGAAGTGCTGTAGGTTTAGGTGTAACTTCATACCTTGTACCAAAACAATCACCACACCCTTTTAGTAGACGAGCATTAAGAGTTTCTATGGGTTATGCATCTATGCTAAAGATACATATATATGACGATATATTTACCACTATAGCAAAACTAAAAGTAAATGGTTATAAAATCTTTGCAGCAGAAGTCACACCAAATAGTACATTTTTAAGTGATATAAAAGTACCTAAAAAATGGGTAATTCTTATGGGGCATGAGGGTCATGGTATATCTAAAGATGTTTTAGAAATTTGTGATGAAGTTGTAACCATAGAGATGCAACCAAATGTAAAAAGTTTTAATGTAGCAGTTGCATCTTCTATAATTATGTATAAGTTTAAAAACTAAGCTTGTAAAAGTTTACTAAGTGCATTTGTATTTTGTTCATCTACTTGGTTTATAACCATTGATTTTTTTGTATTTCTAGTTGCAAAATCTATCTGAGAGATAGTCCCACAAGTTCCATCTTCTTTTAAAAACATACCACAACTTTTCATCTCGCCTAAGGTTTGATTTGTTTGGGTTTTAAATGTAAACTCGCTTGATTGAGAGTTTAAGAAAATAGCTCCGATTCCAACTTCACCTAGCCCTACCAACTCTTTTTCTTGACTGTCTTCATTTTTTAGCCAGATTTGCAGTTTATCAAAGATGCTATCATTTTCATCTATCCAGCCGTTGTTATCTTTGTCATACTCGCTTAACTCTCCAAAACCATCACCAGTTTTTGTACCAAATAGTTCACTACCTTGATTGATGATACCATCATTGTTTTTGTCTAGTGCTAAAAAGCCACTGTTGCTACCAAGTGTAGATATTTGGTCGCTTTTACCATCATTATCTAAATCAAAAGAGAATGATTTTTGTGAAAGTTCAGGTAAATCACCATCTATATTTACAACAAGTGGGTCAAAAAGTGAATAGGTATCGATGCGATTTTCAACTGCAAAACTTCTTTTCATAGAAAAATTCATATCTATATCTAGTGAACCTTTGTCTGTTTGTATGCATCCTTTTGTGCAAAAGTCTAGCTGTTCATCCTCTTGATAACTCATAGCTAATGATGTGTGATGAAGGGTTATCCCCTCAGATTGATTAGTACCTTGTAAATTTTGCACATTTGCAATATCTGTGGTCTGGTGTGATTTTGATGGATAGTCCATTTGAAGGAGTCTATTTATAAACTCTTGAATCATCTGCTGCACCAAATCCATACTATTGTTTTGTAGTAGTGAAGATTTTTCTGGTGCTTGAATCTCTTGAGTCTCAATATTTTCAGCATTGTTTGCATCTTGTGCTTTTTGTTCTTCTAGTTCAAGATATACTGTAGAAAAACTTAAATTTGTTTCTAGTTCCACTCTACTAAAAGAGTGTTCTGAATGCATCTGCATCTCATGTGATTCTATTTTCATAATAAAGCCTTTTTTAGTTATTTATATTTTACTTATATCCCTAATTGACCTAATTTACATCCGTTAATTATATAAAGCAAATTTAGTACCTAAATATTGCTATAATACCTGAGTTCGACAATAGAATGCCCAAAGATAGGGTAAATAAACGGCAATCTTTTAAAAAGTATCCTCTTAACTTAGCTAAGGCTAGGTTTTTGAGTATATTTTTTAAAATCTCATCATTTATTTCCTTATTTCCTTAAATTATAACATAAGATTAACTCTCATAATTTAGATAAAATAATAAAAAAATATCCTAAGAATCTGAAAATTTATCGGAGAGATGTGTCATAAGCAAAAGTTGACCCATACTTTCAAAGAACTTATCTATACCCATCTCATCAGCTTTTGTTGCTTTTTGCATAGCAGATACAAACACTAATCGAGAATCATCAGATGCCTGCATAAATGTATCTATAATATACTCTAACGAAAGAGAATGAACTTTACCATTTACATCAAAATCTATCTCACTTACAGGGTTTATCCCTTTTTCTTTCAATATATCTAAACATTGTTGTTTTTCATTTATCATTATACTACTCCTAAAAGATTTAACATCACTATAAACATAGCTATGGGTGTGATATATCTAAGTGAAAAATACCATGCATCAAAAGCAAAACCTAGTTGTGGTCTCATAACTGATTCTACCCTTTGCTTTTCTATAACAAACCCTACAAATATAGCCATAATAAGCCCACCAATAGGTAGCATTATCGCAGCTGTGATATAGTCTATCCAGTCAAAAAGATTTTTACCACCCCAAGTTAGCATCTCTTTATAACCATCTATACCAGATAAAATAACTAAAATACCTATAAGGTAAAAGAAAAGTCCCATCATAACAGATGCTTTAACTCTACTCCATGAAAATCTATCTATAAAGTACTGAACCATAGGTTCTACTAAAGATACAGATGAGGTAAGCCCAGCAAATGCTAATGCTATGAAAAACAGCGTTGCAAACAGATTCCCTAAAACACCCATCTCATAAAAAACAGCAGGTAAAGAGATAAAAACTAACCCAGGACCTTTAGCAGGTGATGAGCCATATTCATATAAAAATGTAAAGAGCATAAGTCCGGCTACTATGGCTATAGCAGTATCTAAAAAGACCACCCAAAAAGCATTTTGAACTATATTTGCACCTTTTTCCATAGATGCTGAGTATGTCATAATCGCACCCATACCTAAAGATAGTGTAAAAAAAGCATGACCAACAGCAGTTACAAAAGCATCAGAATTTATTTTTGAAAAGTCTGGTGTAAACATAAAATCAACAGCTTGAGAAAAACCTCCAAGAGTAGTTGCATAAAAGAACATACCTAAAAGTATCAACATAAGTGCTGGCATTAGTATCATATTTATCTTTTCTATACCACCTTTTATACCTTTTGTTAGTATGTATGTTATCCAACTAAATGCAAGTGTATGGTAAAAGAGTTGAGTGAAAAAACCACTATGAAGCATAGTTGTAAAAGTTGTCTCAGCTTCTTGAACAGATGCTGGTAAAGAGGTTATAGAGGTAACTATGTAGTGAAGTATCCAACCAATAACTACAGAGTAAAAAGTCATAATAAAAAGTCCTGCTAAACTTTGAAAGCCACCATATTTCCATAACTCTTTTTTTCTAGGTGCTAACTCTTCAAAAGATGTTACACTATCTTTTCTACCAAGATAACCTATAAGCATCTCAGCAAGCATGATAGAAAAACCTATGACTAAAACTGTCAAAAGGTATATAAGTACAAATGCACCACCACCATATTCACCTGCTATATATGGAAATTTCCATATATTTCCAAGACCAACAGCACTACCAGCTGCTGCTAAAATAAAACCAATCCTACTAAATCTAGCTATTTTCATCTTTAAAACCCTTTTTATAGGGGTAATTATACTTAAAAATAGTAAAATTTTAAAAGAAGTTATAAAAAGTATTGACATTGTTAAGATTATTTACTATAATTCCGACTCATCAATCAAATGATACTTGATTTTTGAATAGGTCGGGGTGTAGCTCAGTATGGTTAGAGTACTTGGTTTGGGACCAAGGGGCCGAAGGTTCGAGTCCTTTCACCCCGACCACTCTTTTTTTATTTTAAAGACTTTATGGTGGGATTAGCTCAGCTGGTTAGAGCACTGGTTTGTGGTGCCGGGGGTCGCGGGTTCGAATCCCGTATCCCACCCCATTTAAAATATAAAAAAACAATCAAATAAAATTAATAATTTTAGTAGCGTCCGTGGCTCAACTGGATAGAGTTTCGGATTTCGGCTCCGAGGGTTATAGGTTCGAATCCTATCGGGCGTACCACTTTATTAATCTCATGTGCGTCCTTAGCTCAGCTGGATAGAGCAATGCCCTTCTAAGGCATAGGCCAAAGGTTCGAATCCTTTAGGGCGTACCACCTTTAACAATCAAATTAAATCATTATAAAGTTATTAAATGGATATTATCTTTCTTATAAAATTAGGTCTTTCCCTAACTGTTGTATTGGTTATATTAGTTTATGTATTATTTTTAAAACCATCAAAAAAGAAAAAAACTGTTAAAAAAACTACTAAGGTAGTTAAAGAGAGAACACCAACAGATTTAAAATATCTTAGTTCAATTATAAAAAACAGAGAGATAGATACTAAAACATTAAAAGAAACTCTTGATTTGGTTTTAAAATATCATGTAAAAATTCCAAATAAAATAGGAATTAACAACCACCCAAATTTTGTAATGTATGAAGATATTATATTTGCAATTTGTAGGCATCCAAATACAAAATCAACAATTATTTCAAAATTTACATCTGTTTTAGAAAAAGAAAATAAACTATATAAATCTCAAATAAACGATGCTTTAACTAAGGGTTTAAATTCAAGAATGTAGTTAAAGTGTATTGTTAATACTACCTTGAATTATATAAATATCTATCTTTTCAAGCTTATTTAGCATATCTTTATCTTTTACATTTGTAGCTATAAAGTCTATTTGTGTTGTATTTTTAATATTTGAAATCACTTTTTTATCTAAAGATATTAGATAATTGGCATCCACTTTTATGTATTTTGGATTTAAATCTTTTAAATAATCAACACTATTAGGTTTATTATAAAACTCATATATACCTATCTCTATATTGTAGTTTTGTAATAACTCTTTATAAAGTTTGGCTTTTTCAAAATGTTTATCTATAAGATTATATGGGATTTCAATTATTAGTTTAAAAGGTAGATTATTACTATAAATACTGAGAATCTTTTTTAATTCTTCATAATTAGAATCTAAGACTAAGTAGTCATAAGGTAATCTAAATGAACATATAAAACCACTTAAACTTTCTTCTGGTGTTTCAAAGATTGTTTTTAAAAGATTGTTATATAGTTTATTTACTAAGTTTAGTTTTTCAACTATAGATATAAATTTGTTATATCTATACACTATACCATCATCTCCTTTTAAGCTTAAACTAAGTCTATTGTGAATAATTTTTTTATGTTTAATATCTACAGCTTTAAAAGATATAAAGTAAAAACTATTTGAATCGATAGCTTTTGTTATTATCTCTTCATATCTATCTGTATCTATAATATTATCAAAAGTATATAAAGATTTTTGATATATTTTATCTTGATTTAATTTAGCTTTTCTAAGAACCTCATTAGAAAAAGATAGTAATCTACTTGTATCATCTTTATCACTATATCCATATAAAGACAAATAAAAGTTTATAGAATCACTTAAATTAGCTTCATATATCAATAATTCAACATCATTTTGAATCTTTTTTGCAATAGTTAATGCTTTTTTATCTGAGCATTGTGGTAAAAATAAACAAAATTCTGAACCATTCATTCTAGCTATTATAGAATTTGTGACTTTTTTGGTATGAAGTTTAAATATATTTGCTATTTTTACAAGTAATTTGTCTACTTCCAAATAACCTATCTTTTCATTTGCTTTCTTTACATCATCTAAAGCTACTAAAATATTTACACCAAATATCAATTTATCACTATTAAAATATTTATGAAGTAAATTTATAAAATATTCACGATTATTAAGTTTTGTAGTTTTATCTATGTATACTAAATTTTCTTTATCCATTTTTAATTTGCCTTTCATAATTGTCTTTTATTAAACCCTGATGTTCCTATCTTTGAATGAATTTTAACATCTTTAGCAAATGGTTTTAAGTATTTTGGTACTGCACGACCTTTTAACTTCATAATATCTTGTAAAAGGTTATAAGCTACATCTTCATCTAAAAGGTTTTTAACATCTACTAGATACCTAAAAAGTAGTTCACTTAGTCTATCTAGTGATATTTTCCAAGTTGAATTTGTTTGTGTATATATCCAAATACTAAAATTATAAAAGTTTTTATAAACACTTTCATCTTTGTATAACATAGGTAAAGTATTTTTAAAATTTCCACTATTGTAAGTCAAATCCCAAAATCTAGCAAATCTTTTCATTATCTGAATATCTTTAAAACTAAGTTGATTGTTTTGTAAAATATCATAAGGTGGAATTTCACTATAGACCATACCATGAAGTATATCATGTCTATCTATCTGTGTTCCAGATAATTTTTTTAGTATCCCGATTTGTATTTCACAACTACTTAAACTTACCAATTCATCAAGATTTTTACCAAAACTATCTAATGTCTCACCAGGTAAACCAACAATCAAGTCAAGATGTATATGAGCATCTGTTTCATTTTCTAAAAAACTGATATTTTCTTTTATCTTATCTAGTTTTAATTGTCTTGAGATATTGTTTGCTATCTCTAAGTTAAGTGTTTGAATCCCTATCTCTAATTGTAATGAACCATGGGGAAATGATTTTATTTTTTCTTTTATAGAGTTTGGAAAATGGTCAGGAATAACCTCAAAATGTGCAAAATACTGTTCATCTTTTTCTAAGAAAAAATCTAAAATTTTGTTAGCAGTTAGCATATTTAGGTTAAAGGTTCTATCTACAAATTTAAAGTTTCTAGCACCTCTATCCCATAGTTTTTGAAACTCTTGTAAAACTTCATCAAGATTAAAAGCACGAACTCTCTCATCCATAGATGAAAGACAAAATTCACATTCAAAAGGGCATCCACGAGACACTTCTACATATATATAACGATTTTTTATATCGTCATCTGTATAATACTGATATGGAAGTTTTAACTCTTTTAAAGCTGGTACAGTTTGTTCTATATACTTAGTAGTTAGGTTGTTATTTTTATCTATACTTTTACATAATTCAAAAAAAGCTATATCACCTTCCCCTGAAATTATAAAATCTGCCAAATCAAAATTAACTCTAAATGGTTTATAACTAACTTCTGGGCCACCAAGTATAATGGTAGTTTTAGGAGATACTTTTTTTAGTATATGTATAAGTTCATATATATGTGTTGCATTCCAAATATACACTCCTATCCCTATAATAGATGGTTGAGTCTCTAAAAGCTTTTCAGCCACACTTTGTATAGCATCATTTATGCTAAACTCCATAATCGTTGTTTTTTGCTGTAAATAATCTAAATTAGCATAAAGATACCTAAGACCTATAGATGAATGTGTAAATCTTGAATTAAGAGTTGTTAAAATTATATTCATTTAGTTACTTTGAAGTGAAATAGTTAGAGGAAAACAAGCCAAGCTAAACAAAAGGGGGAAAATGCTTGGCTGTTTAAAATAATTGTTAAGAGTATATACACTCATTATGAAAGGGGGAAAACATAATTGAGATTTATTATTATAATATTTATAAGTTAATGCTAAGTAAACCAAGAAGTTTACTTGATAACATCGTATTGTTCGAGCATATCATCTAGTTTAGAGAAAAGAATTCTTGAAGCATCCTCCATTTTTGAAAAGTTTTGGAAAATAATATCAGGACTATCTCCTTTTAAAGTAGTACCATTCTCTACAAATTTAAGATTTTTAAATACACTGTCATGCACAATAGAGTGAGGTTTATCCATCTCTTTATATGCTTTTGTTTTTCCAAATATTTCAGCACCGTGAGTATTATACCATTGTCCCATACGACAGTTATTATGGTCAGCAAAAACAGCAGACTTGTCTGAGTCTAATATGGTGTGATAAGCATTGTTCTTAAATACAATATGGTCAACTTTTACCAATGTTGTAAATAATCTATTTTGAGTATTTTGAGCTATTGCAGATGTATCTTTTGCCAGATTATTAAGTTCTTGAAATGTATATTCAAAATTATTTACAGCTTCATTAGATTCACCAGCAATTTCAGAAATTTTATCTGAATTATTTCTCATATCATTTGTTTCTTGTTGTAGTGTAGATATATTTATCTCTATCTCACTTGTAGCTTTTTGAGTTCTCTCAGCAAGTTTTCTAACTTCATCAGCAACAACAGCAAAACCACGACCATGTTCACCAGCACGAGCAGCTTCAATAGCTGCATTTAATGCTAAAAGATTTGTTTGGTCTGCTATATCTTTTATAAGATTTACAACATCACTAATCTCACTAGAACGAGATTCTAAACTAATAATCCCTTCATGGGATGTTTCTATTAGTTCTACAAGTGAACCAAGTCTTTGAGAAATATCAATAACACTTTGTAAGCTTTTTGAAGATTCTACTGCTGTTTTATTGGCAACATTTGCTATATCTTTTGCACTATGTTGGGCATCACCAATATTTACTTGAACAACACCTAAACCACCAGCTATACCACCACCAAGACTATTAAGTCTATGACCTAGTTCACCTCTAATCTTAGTCTCATAACCAGCAGAGATAGAGCTAGTAGCATTAGTTAAACCTTTAGCAGTTTTTTCAAAAACACCATGTAGTCCAGATGAATAGGGATGCCTATATGTCATACCATTTGAAGCACACTCAACAGTTGTTTCTGAATCTCTCATAAATGCTTCCATCTGGTCTAATAAGTCATTTATAGCCCAAGCAAACTCAGAATTTTCACTGTTATCATCTGGAATATGAGTTACACGACCCTCTAAATTTCCATTTGCAGCATCCATAACAACTTTTTTCATTTGATTCATTAATTGTTGATTATTTTTATTGTTACCCTTGAATAGAGATGATAAGCTCATTATATGTAGTCCCCTTTTCATGTAATAAATCTGTTAAAATCTTAGTTCCAGCATTTACTCCACCACTTCTTTCAGCGCTGAGCATCGAACTATACAATGGTTTAATAATATCTAAGGCGGATGGATTAGGCATTCTTCTTACAGAATAATAACCTATGATATTTCCAGAATGATCATAAGATGGTGTAATATTTGCATATACCCAATACTCATTACCATTTTTAGTTTTATTTATAACATAAGCAAAAATCTCCTCACCTTTTTGAATCATGTCCCAAAGTAGTTTAAATACTGCTTTGGGCATATCTTGGTGACGAATAATGCTATGAGGTTTACCTAAAAGTTCATTTTCACTATATTCTGCCATCTTCATAAATATTTTATTTACATAAGTTATTTGACCTTTTATATTTGTTTTAGAAATAATAAAATCATTTTCTTTCATATTTTTTAGCATAAATACCTTTTCTAGAAATATTTTTATACAAATAAGTATAACACAATTATATAAAATAATTATTTATATTATCTTATAGGTTATAATTCTATATGTCAATATTACTTAGTATTTTTTATTTCTTTTATTTTTCTATTGTTGGTGTTTATATTATCTTTTTACCAAAAGTGTTAGCTACGATTGGATATGGTGCTACTGAGATTGGTATTATCTTTGCGACTGCTCCAATGGTTAGGTTTTTGCTTCCTTTTGCTTTTATAAAAGGTTTAAAATTAGATGCTAGAGCATTTAATATAGCTTTATTATTTATGCTTTTTAGTAGTATATCTTTTTATTTTACTAAAGATAATTTTGTAAACTTATTATTGTCCAACATAGGTATGGGGATAGGTCTTAGTTTAATCCTACCATATATAGAGGTGATAGCTTTAGAGGAAATAGGTAAGCAAAAGTATGGAAAAATTAGACTTTTTGGGTCTATTGGATTTGTTTTAGTTGCACTTGTATTAGTAAAATATCTTGATTCCACAGATATAGCATTTTTCTTTTTGATGACTTTAGCATTTTTAACATCTATATTTGCTTTTATGATTGTAAAAAATTCTCATCATGTTAAAACAGAAAAAGAATCATCACCAACTAACGATATAAATATTTTAAAAGATTGGTCTTTGTGGTTAGGTTTAACACTTATGCAAGTTAGTTTTGGTTCTTTTTATAACTTTTTTACTATATATGAAACTGACTTTGGAGTAAGTTTAGATATGACCATATATCTATGGAGTTTTGGTGTTTTAGCTGAGATAGTTATGCTTTATTTTCAAGGTAAGTTATTAAATAAAAATTTATTACTTATTTTACAAATTAGTATTTTATTGACTGCAATTAGATGGTTCTTAGTATTTTTGTACCCTCAAAATCTTGGAATGATGTTTTTTGCACAAGCTATACATGCTTTTAGTTTTGCTCTGTTTCACTCGACTACTATTGTGTATCTATTTGGTTTATATAAACATCGTTCATTGGCTCAACAATTTTTTCTAGGTATAACTTATGGATTTGGTGGTTTTTTAGGGGCATTAATAGCTGGTTATGTGTATGAACATATACCAACATATTTGTTTTTAAGCTCTTCGTTTTTAGCTATGGGTTCATTTATTTTTATATATATTTGGTCTAATAATCAACGATTAAATTCACACTAAAAGTATCATCTTCATGTGTTGCTTTAGTTGTTAAGATATTTACATAATCGTATTTATAACTTAAACTAGCTGAAAATAGTTCTGATAGTTTTGTACTAAATGCTGATTTTGAGTATATAAAGTAGTTTTCATTGTCTTGTATCTCTGTTCTATATGAAAGTGTTTGTTTAAATTCAAGATTATCAAATATTTTCCAAGTATAGATACTTTTACTCATAAATGAGAGATAATCTCTCGATAAATTTTCTGATTTATCTTGTGCAAAAAGTATATTGGCATCTATATTTAAAGTATGTTTATCTTCTTCTATGACTTTATAGTAAAGCCCAGGACCTGTGTAAAATTGGTAATCATAACTAGAAAATCTATCTTTTTTATAGCCAGTTACATAGTCAAAAGATAGTCTTGATGTTAAATCATAGTTATATTCTAACTCTAAGAGATATTTATTTTTGGTCTCTTGAGAATCACTTTTAGAATACTGAGCATCTATATGAAGTTTATTGTTATGTTTACCCCATCTTTTTTTGATATCTGTATCAAGATTAAAGTTTTGAGTGTCTGTATTGCCACCTGTGTTACTATATCCAAACTCTGTATGTGTGATATAGTTTTCATTAAACTCTTTCTTTGGAAGTTGAGATTTTAAAAGTTTTATCTTCTCATCAAGAAGTTTTTTTTCTTTTATAGCATCATCTATCTGTTGTTGTATATCAGATTCAGAAGATGCTAAAAGTAATAAAGGAACAGTTAAAATAGTAAAAATAATTTTCATAGATATTTTTACTATTTATTACCCATACTAGCTTTTACAAAGGCTAAAATAGAAGGATTTGGAGTTTGTAGTCTTGATGTAAATTCTGGATGAAATTGTACACCTAAAAACCATGGGTGGTCTATAATCTCTACAGTCTCTATAAGACCATTACTCTCACCTGTAACTATCATACCAGCATCTTCAAGTTGTTTTCTATATGCTGGATTTGCTTCATATCTATGGCGATGTCTCTCTTGTATAGTTTTTGCACCACTGTATGCTTCTCTTAGTATGCTTCCCTCTTTTGTATCACATGGGTATTCTCCAAGTCTAAGAGTTCCACCCATAGGGCTTTTATGAGTTCTAAGTTGTGTATCTCCACTTTGGTCTAAGAAATTATCTATAAGGTATATAAGTGGATTTTTAGTATTTTCATCAAACTCTACAGAGTTAGCATCTTCTATACCTAAAACATTTCTAGCATATTCTACAAGAGTTAACTGCATCCCAAGACATATACCAAGATAAGGCACTTTATTTACCCTTGCATATTCAATAGCTTGTATTTTACCCTCAACACCACGAGAACCAAAACCACCAGCTACCAAGATAGAATCACAATCAGCTAAAAGTGCTTCAGCACCTCTCTCTTCGATATGCTCAGAATCAACCCAACATATCTCAACTCTAGTATCAAGATGAGCTCCTGAGTGTATAAGTGATTCTGTTAGAGATTTGTAACTCTCTTTTAGTTCAAGATATTTACCAACAAAACCAACTACAGTTTTATCTTTTGGTTGTACTATTTTTTTAACTAAAGAATCCCACTCATCCATATCTGGAGTAAGTTCACCCAAATCTAACTCTTTAGCGATAGGTTTTAGTATATCTTGTCTTAAAAAGCTAATAGGTACATCATATATAGATGCAGCATCTAATGCTTCTATAACATTTTCAGCACTAACATCACAACTCATTGCAAGTTTTTTCTTAAATGATTTTGGTAAAGAATTTTCACTTCTGGCAATTATCATTTGAGGAGTAATACCTATGCGACGAAGTTCTTGAACAGAGTGTTGAGTTGGTTTTGATTTTAATTCCCCAGCTGCTTTTATAAATGGTATAAGTGTTACATGGATAAAGTAAGTCCCCTCAACATCATCATCATGTTTCATTTGGCGAATCGCTTCCATGAAAGGTAAGCCCTCTATATCACCAACTGTTCCACCAAGTTCAACTACAAGTATCTCATGACCTTCACCAGCTTTTTTGATGCGAGATACAATTTCACCAACAATATGTGGTATAACTTGTATAGTTTGACCTAAGTAACCACCAGCTCTTTCTCTCTCAATAACACTAGAATAAACTTGACCAGTAGTAAAGTTAGCAGATTTTAAAAATGATGCATCTAAAAATCTCTCATAGTTACCTATATCTAAATCAGTCTCAGCACCATCTTTTGTAACAAAAACTTCGCCATGCTCAAGTGGTGACATAGTTCCAGGGTCAACATTTATATATGGGTCTATTTTTAGCATACCTATTTCTTTACCTGAGTGCTTTAAAAGTGTACCAACACTAGCAGCTGTAATCCCTTTTCCAAGAGAACTTAAAACCCCTCCGGTTACAAAAATGTATTTAGTCATGCAAAAATCTCCATATATTATTTTATATATGATTATATATAATTATCGCTTAAAAAATAAGTAAAATTTCTAAGAAACTATACCTTTTATCATAAAAAATACACCTGCACTTAAAGTAGCAGCAGCTGGAACAGTTATAACCCATGCAGCAGCTAT
>Ga0256838_1000622_pt1 | contig 20290 bp, 25 predicted proteins | sample 4571419metaG_FD_185978 | JGI IMG/M metagenome (GOLD analysis project Ga0256838, IMG submission 185978) | Hydrothermal vent microbial communities from Guaymas Basin, Mexico - 4571-419 | ecosystem: Environmental > Aquatic > Marine > Hydrothermal vents | place: Mexico: Guaymas Basin | collected...
AAGCTCGTCGGAAAAATTTTCCCCTCCGTCGATTATTTCCCTGATAATAAGCAAAACGTCTCTTCTTGATCTTTGTGCGATTGTGTCGATAAAAACGTCGATTTTTTCTTCAGGGGTTTTGCATTTTGCAATGTTTTCCTCCAGTTTTTTTATAAGGTTATCGAAATTCCTTTTAACGACTTCCTCAAAAATTTCTTTTTTGCTTTTAAAATAATAATAAAGCGTGCTTTTGTTTATACCTATTTCTTTGAGTAAAGAGCTGATACTTACGGCTTTGTAACCATATTTTGCGAAAACATCGGCTGAAATTTCCAAAATTTTGTCTTTTGTGTTCATCTTTTTCCTTTCATACCAACTGGTTGGTCTGAATTATAGCGTAAAGTTTAAAATCATTTCAAGGGATTTGTTATTGAATTTGGTTATAATTTCACCAAAAAAAGGAAATAAATGAAAGTAGGAATTGTGGGTTTGCCAAATGTAGGAAAAAGCACGACTTTTAACGCTTTAACGAAAACTCAAAATGCAGAAGCAGCAAATTTTCCTTTTTGTACTATTGAACCAAATAAAGCTATTGTTCCAGTACCAGATGAAAGACTTAATAAGTTATCTGAGATTGTAAAACCTGAGAGAGTTTTGCCTTCTACTATAGAATTTGTGGATATTGCTGGACTTGTAAAAGGGGCAAGTAAAGGAGAAGGACTTGGAAATCAATTTTTAGCTAACATTAGAGAAACCGATATAATTTTACATATGGTAAGATGTTTTGATGATCCAAATGTAATTCACGTTGAAAATAGTGTAGATCCGATTAGGGATGTGGAAATAATTGAGCAAGAATTAATTTTAGCGGATATGCAAACTCTTGAAAAAAGAATTAATAAATTAAAAAAACAAGCAAAAGGTAGTAAGGAAGCAAAAGCTCAACTCGAGATAGCAGAGGAGCTTATGAAATGGCTTGAAGATGGAAATTTTGTTTCAACCTTTCCAAAAAAAGATGAAGAAGCATTTAAAGTATTGGAAAAAGAGCTTAATTTCTTAACCAATAAAGAAATTTTTTATGGAGCAAACGTAGATGAAGAAGGACTAGGGGAAGACAATGAGTATGTAAAAGCATTGAAAGAATATGCTAAAAAACATAATAGGGAAGTAATTAAACTTTGTGCAAAACTTGAAGAAGAGATGGTGGATATGGACGATGAAGAGAGAAAAGAGTTTCTTGAAAGTATGGGAGCTAAAGAGAGTGGATTAGATCAAATAATAAAAAAAGCTTATGAAAAACTTGGGCTTATTAGTTATTTTACCGCTGGTAAAAAAGAAGTTAGGAGTTGGACTATTAAAAAAGGTACTAAAGCTCCACAAGCTGCTGGAGTTATTCATAGCGATTTTGAAAAAGGATTTATTAGAGCCGAGGTTATTAGTTATGATGATTTTATTAAGTATGGTGGTGAACAAGGTGCAAAAGAGGCTGGTAAGATGAGATTAGAAGGTAAGGATTATGTTGTTCAAGATGGAGATGTAATGCATTTTAGATTTAATGTTTAGGTTAAATTTGATTTTTTTTCTCTCTTTTTTAATTTTTTTTAATAAGACAATGGTTTTTAAAAGTATTACTTCGTATTACTGCTTTATAAGGTTAATGATAATTGTTTTTTTAGTTAAAATTTGTTATTTAGTCAGTGATTACGAATACTATGTTATAATTTATTATAAAAAAGAGTTATAAGATGTTTTGTCCTCTTGATTGTTGGGATAGTTGTAATTTAGAATTAAAAGATGGAAAATTCAAAGGAAAAAATCCTACTTTTTATTTATGTTGGAAATTAAATAATTATTTTAAATTTTATAGAGAAACTTCCGCATGGTATAATGGTAAAAATATTATGTTAAGTGAGGCTCTTAACGCGCTTTCTAACATTTTAAAAAATACTAATCCTAAAAAAGTGTTGTTTATAAAAGGCTCGGGACATATGGGAATTCTTCAAAATATAACTAAATTATTTTTTGAAGAATATGGGGCAACTTTTGCGATTGGAAGTACTTGTGATGGTATAGGAGAGAAGGGAATAAAAAATGCAAGAGGAAAATCTTTAATACTTCCTACATGGATAATCAAAAATGCTAAAAACATAATAATATGGGGGAGAAATCCATATGTGACGAATATTCATCTTTTGCCTTTAATTAAAAATAAGTTTGTAGTAACAATTGATGTAATAAAAACAAAAACTGCTAAAAATTCTAATTTCTTTATTCAAGTAAGACCAAATAGCGATTATTATTTGGCTTTGCTTTTATCTCAATTTGTAATTGAAGAGGGAAAGTATAAAAGTGATGGAAATGATTTTGAAGAGTTTAAAAAAATAGTTTTTAAATATTCAAAACAAGAATTAATGGAAAAATGCGGTGTAAGTAAAGAAGAAATAAATAAACTTTTAAAAATAATTAAAGAAGGAAGTGTTGTTTTAACTGGACTTGGAGTTGCTAAATGTAAAGAGTGTTATAAAACTACTTGGGCGATAGATTCTCTTTTTTATATGCTTGATTATTTTGGTAAAAATGATAGAGGAGTAGCTTTTCTTGGAAGTAGTTCTTATGGGCTTACCAATCCTTTTGATATTGAGCATAAAAATAAAATAGCTCTTTTTGATGTTAATTTAGATGAGTTTGAAGTAGTTTTTATTCAAGGAGCAAATCCTCTTGTTAGTTTTGTAAATAGAGAGGTATGGGAAAAGTTAAAGCAAAAAATTACGATTGTTTTTGGAAAATATTACGACGAAACGGCAAAAATTGCTACGCTTTTTATACCAACGAAAGATTTTTTTGAGAAAAAAGACGTAAGAGGAAGTTATTTTAACGAATATGTATTGGTTAATGGAAAATCTATTCCTTCTCAAGGAATATCGGAGTACGAATTAAGTAAATTTTTATATGAAGAATTTGGGTATGGGGAATTAAAAAGCGAGGATGAGTATATTAAAGAAATTTTAAATGGAGAATTTGAAATAAAAAATAATAAGTTGGTTGAACTAAAATCTCAAACTTTGGAAAAAATTGGAAATTGGGTTTTAAAGAAAAAAGTATTTGATAAATCTCCTTTTAAAGATGGTTTTTTTACGGAAGATAAAAAATTTAACTTTTTAAGTGAAGATTTTGATTATAAAGAAAAAGTTTTTGAAATAGTTACGGCAAAAGAATCAAAAGCTTTGAATTCTCAGTTTTTAAGAGATGAAAATATTTATCTTAATCCTAATAGTAAAAATATTATGTTAAATTGGGTGATGCAAAACTTTAATAAAGAAATAATAAAATTTGATAAAAATTTACCTAAAAATGTAATTTTTTCAAAAGGAGGTGCTATAATAAATAAAGTATTAAAAGCAAAAGGAGAGAATGCATATTACGAAATTTAAGGAGCTATAATGGTTCCAATTTCTCAAAAAATATATGCTTTAAAAGAAGTTTGGGATATGAATTTTAATAAATTTCCGTTAGCAAGTTTTTATCATGAATATCCTTTTTTAATATTCGAAAATTTAGTTTCCAAAGAAGAATGTAAAAGAATAATTGATTCTTTAGAAGATGATAATTATAGGGCAAAACTTATAGGTAAAGGTTTAGATGAGGAAATTAGAAAAACGATAATTCATAAGCCAACTCCTAAAATTAAGGAGTTTTTTTATAAAATTTTTGAGAAAGTTAAGAAAGAAACTGAAGATTTTTTTGGCGTTAGTTTTTTAAAAGGAAGCGAAATTCAAATACTTGAATATAAAGAAGGAGGATTTTATAAATGTCATGCGGACAATGCAAGTGAAATTTATAAAAATGGAGTACTTGTAGGATATAAAGAAGTAGTTAATAGAAAACTTACTACTTTGTTTTTTTTAAATGACGATTTTAGAGGAGGAGAGATAGAATTTTGTCATTTAAGATTTTTTGATGGTAAAAAGGTAATTTTTAAACCTAAAGCTGGGATGATGATAGTTTTTCCAAGCCATGGACTTTTTGCTCATGAAGTTAAAAAAGTAAAAGGTAGGAGATTTACTATAGTTAAATGGTGGGAGGTAATTTAATGAGAATTAATAGATTTCCTAAAATGGCGGCTCTTCAATATAAAAGAGCTTTAAAACTTGGATTTGACGAACCTCATGCTAAAGCTATAGGAATAGCTGAAGCTACAAAATATGCGATTTTTAAAAATCTTTCTCATAAGAAAAGAATAGCACACGAAAAAGAAGCTATAGCTAATAAGGGTAAAAAAGAGATTTCGCTTGATGATAAAAAATATGAAATTTTTAAACTTCAAGCACTTGATGGATGGCCGTTTGTGGGGGATAGAATTTATACTGATAAAGATTATGATAGATATTTTTTAAAATGGGGAGATGATATAAAATTAAAAATAGAAAAATGGGCTTTAGATATAGTTGATAAATGCGATGAAAAAATTTTAAAAAATGAAAATAAATTTTTCAATGAATGCTGGAAAGTTCATAGAGATGAACTTAAAGAGCTATAGAGTAAAAATATTATGTTAATATTTGATGTATAAAAGACTTTAAAAAGGAAAAACATGAGATATGCTACAACTTTTGGAGCAAGTAAAATAGAAAATAAAAAAATTTATAACGAAGGAGTAGAATTAGGAAAGTTTCTAGCTAAAAAAGGTTATATCGTAAAATGCGGTGGTTATGGGGGATTAATGGAAGCTGTAAGTAAAGGAGTAAAAGAAGCAGGAGGAGAAATTATTGGAATAACTTTAAAATATTTTGATGAAATAAGACCTAAAAATCTGTATTTAACCAAAAAAATTCAAGCTAAGGATTTATTTGAAAGATTAAAATTGTTAATAGAAGGAAGTGAACTATTTGTAGCTCAAGTAGGAAGCATTGGAACTCTTAACGAAATATTTATGGTGTGGGCTTTAAAATACGGGTTTGGGATGAATTTTAGAATTTGTTTAATAGGTGAAATTTATGAAGATTTTAAAAATTGCTCTTTTATTCCAAAAGAAAGATTAAAAGAAATCGAAATATATAAAACTCTTGATGAATTTAAGAATTCATTTTAAATCTAAGTTTTATTGCTTTTGCTAAAGAGTTTATATCAACATTTTCAAAGTGAACGCCTGTTGGAACTCCTTGGGCTATTTGGGAAAATTCGACATTTAAATCTTTTAATTTATCTTCTAAATATAAACTTCTTGCTTCGCTTTCGACGGAAGGAGGAAAAGCAAAAATTATTTCTTTTATTTCTTTTTCTTTTATAATGTCTCTTATTTTTTGAATATTTTCATCATCAATATGATGTAAAACAAAATAATATCCATTATAACTTCCACTTTCTTCGATAATCATTATATCTTTTGAATTTTCTACTATTGCCAAAGTTTTTTCTCTATAAGGATTATCGCAAATTTCGCATATTTCATGTTCGCTTAAATTACCGCATTTTTCACAAGTTTTTATATTGGTAACCACATTTTCTAAAGCGTTTATTAATTTTAAAGCTTTAAATTTGTCTTTAGCTAAGCTAAGTGCCAATCTAGTTGCAGATTTTTTACCAATGGTTGGTAATTCTTCAAGTGCTTCTATTAATTTATTTAGTGAATTTAAATCTTTCATTTTGCTCCTGTTTTGGATAGAATTTTTGAAATTATAGCAAAGGAAGTCGATAGATAATTATAAAAATAAATTTAGTAAATTTTTTAATTCGTTTCTGAGAATACTTGCTAAATATGAGAAATTATGATAAATTTTGTAAAAAAAGGAGAAAATATGTTTGATCCATTTGATGAAAACAAAACTCCAAAAGATAAATTTTTTGAGATTATGTTTCATGCAAATAGAAATCTTGTAATAGAAGAGCTCGAAAAAGTTTTTGAAAGACTTGCTGCTCTTGAAATATTGGCTGAGAAATGCTACGGAGATAAGGTTGAAGAAAAAATCAATGAAGTAATATTTAACGAAAGCGAAAAATTAGAAGAAGAAGAAATGGATTTTTATTTACATACTATGTCCAATATTTTAACGAAAAATGAGTAGGCTTTTTTTCTTTTTGCCTGTATTTTTATTTGCTGCTTTTATTACTTTTCCATATGAATTTTCCTTAAAAAAAGACGAAATAAGAAAATTTAACGTTTATTATAAAAAATTTACTTTTCCTTTTGAAATTAGATGGACTCTTTATAAAAATGATTATTTAGTAGTTTTATATAAATTTGACGATTTTCCAAGACAAGTAATGCTTACAAAAAATTATCCTCTTGATACTTTTAGAATAGATATTGCTAAATTTCCAGATATTTATCCTTATCTTCTAATTAAGTTTAAAGATTTTAATGGTAAAATAGCAACATTTGAAATGTATTTATTTAATACAGGTGTGACGGTTGAGGAGTTAAAATGAGATTCTTTGATATTTTAGATGAAATGTTTAATGAGTTTGAAGAGTATAGAGATATTCAAAAAGGAAAAGGTATAAGAGGAAAGTTAATAACAATTATCAATCCAGAAGCTCAAAAGTTGGCTGCTGTAGTTGAAGCTATACATCTTGCAAGTTTGCTTCATGATGATGTAATTGATGAGGCGGATATGAGAAGAGGGGTAAAATCCATAAATGCAAAGTATGGAGATTTTACGGCCATAATGCTTGGAGATATAATTTATTCAAGAGCTTTTTATGAACTTACTTCTTTTGATGAAAAGATAGCAAAGCTTGTTTCAAATGCTGTATATCTTCTCTCTCAAGGAGAACTTGAAGATGTTAAACTTTCAAAAGAGATTAATTTGAATAAAGAAAAATATATGCAAATGATTTATAAAAAAACGGCGAGCTTAATTGAAGCTGCTTGTGGAGCTGCTGCTATTTCTAAAGGATTAGATGAGAGAGATTTTATGGTTTATGGAAAAAATATTGGTCTTGCTTTTCAGATAGTTGATGACGTTTTGGATATTATTCAAGACGAAAAAACTCTTGGAAAACCTAGTATGCATGATTTTTATGAAGGAAAAACTACTTTGCCGTATATTTTACTTTTTGAAAAAATGGATTTTGAAGAGAAAAATAAGTTAAAAAGCCTATATAAAAAGAGACTCAGTTTTGAAGAAAAAAAATGGATAAAAAATAAAATGAAAGAATATAGAGCGATTGAAGAGAGCTTAAATATTGCAAATGCATTGATAAAAGAAGCAAAAGAAGCAATAGAAAAGTATAATATTCCTCAACTTTTGGAAATAGCCGATAAAGTAATTAGTAGGAATTCATAATTTCTTGAGCTATTTTTTTATAAGCTTTTGATATATTTGAAGTTGGCATTAATTCAATTATGCTTTTTTTCTCAAGCGTCATTATTTCAATATGATCGCTTTTGGGGATGTAAGTTTTAAAATATTGTTTTTTGGGAAGTTTTAAAATAAGTTCTACAATTTTCTTATGTAAAGGCTTTTTTTCAAATCCATTTAATAAAATTTTTAAGTTTTCAAAACCTTTGTCTACCATTTCATTAAACGTTCTAAGAGATAAAATATTTGGTAATACGGGAACTATAGTGATATCCGAATTTTTAATGGCTTCTTTTGTGGCTTTGTTAAGTCCAGCTGGAGTATCAATAATGATAATGTCGTAGTTTGTGATTTTTTTGAATTTTTTATGAATTAAAATATCAATGTTTTTATTGTTAGTTGGCATGATTTTTTTTTCAACGAAACAATCAAAAAAATATCCACACGCTTTTTGTTTATCCATATCATATATTAAAACTTTTTTGTTTTTTGAAAAAACATATGCCAAATTAATAGCCGTTGTAGTTTTACCAACTCCTCCTTTTATATTACATATGGAAATAATCATCGGAAGCCTTTTTTAGTATAATATCAAAAAAAGTGTGGGAGTACAAATGGAGAAAATAAATATAAATGAGCTCCATAATCCTGAGTGGGTACTTGTTGGAAATAAGCGTATGAGGCTTAATGATTTAATTAACGAGTATATGGAGCTTAAAAGAATAAACAAAAAAGCGGTTAAGAAATATCTTCAAGAGCAAGAGCTAAAGCCTTATCAAGCGGAACTTATAAAAATGCAAAGATATCTTGAAGAGACTCAAAAAAGAATGATAGTGCTTTTTGAAGGAAGAGATGCGGCTGGAAAGGGCGGTACTATTAGAAGAATCGTAAGATATATGAATGAAAAGCACTATAGAGTGGTTGCTCTTGGAAAACCAAGCGATGTTCAGAAAACTCAATGGTATTTTCAAAGATACGTTGAGCAATTTCCAAGAGGAGGGGAAGTAGTACTTTTTGATAGAAGTTGGTATAATAGAGCGATGGTTGAGCCAGTATTTGGTTTTTGCACAAAAGAACAATATGAAGTTTTTATGCAAGAGTGTCCTATGTTTGAAAAATCTCTTGTAATGGAAGAGACTATTTTGGTTAAAATATATCTTTCTATTTCAAAAGAAGAGCAAGCTAAGAGATTTGAAAAAAGAAGAAAAGATCCCCTCAGACAGTGGAAACTTAGCGAAATAGATCTTCAAGCTCAAGAAAAATGGGATATCTTTACGGAAATGAAATATAAGATGTTAAAAGCAACACACACTCATTATGCTCCATGGACTATTATTAGAAGCGATAATAAACATTTGGCAAGATTAAATGCCATAAAAGTAATTTTAAACGCAGTTGATTATCCAGATAGAAATCCAGATCTTGATTATACGCCAGATGATGGAATAGTGGTAACTGGTGCAAAAGAAATAGAAATTATGGAAGCTGATAGAAAAAGAAGTGGAAAATTCGTAAGTTAAGGAGAAAAAATGAGAGAAATGTTTGAAAAACTTTTTAACAATGAGCTTAATGAAGAAGAAGCAAGAAGATTTTTGATTGAGCTTTACAAAAAAGGAGAGAGTAGTGAAGATATAAAAAACGCAGCTGAAGTAATGAGAGAACATTCAATTAAACTTCCTGTAAGTGATGAACTTAGAGAAAAATTAATCGATATTGTGGGAACAGGAGGGGATAAATCTAATAGTTTTAATATTTCTTCTACGACGGCTCTTTTGATTAGTTCAATTGGAAGTTATGTAGCAAAGCACGGAAATAGAAGTATTACAAGTAAATCTGGAAGTGCTGATATGCTTGAAGCGCTTGGTATTAATTTGAATTTAACTCCTCAAAATCAAGTAAAAATGCTTGAAGAAGTTGGGTTTACTTTTATTTTTGCAATTAATCATCATCCAGCAATGAAACATATCATGCCAATTAGAAAATCTATTCCTCACAGAACTATTTTTAATATTTTAGGGCCTCTTACAAATCCAGCAGGAGCAAGAAAATATCTTCTTGGAGTATTTTCTCCAGAGTTTATAGAAAAAATAGCTGGAGCGCTTATGCTTATGGATGCTAAAAAATTTATGGTAGTAAGTTCTCTTGATGGGATGGATGAAATAAGCATAGCAGCTCCTACGAAAGCTATTTATTATGATGGAATAAGATTAAGAGATATGGAGATTCGTCCTGATAGTTTTGGAATGAAAGGAAAGAAAGAAGATTTAGTTGGTGGAGATGCCAAAGAAAATGCAAAAATTACAAGAGGAATATTAAGTGGAGAAATTAAAGGTGCAAAAAGAGATGCCGTTTTGTTAAATTCAGGAGTTGCTTTATTAGTAGATGGAAAAGTTAATTCAATAGAAGAAGGAATTAATTTGGCAAAAGAAGCAATTGATAGTGGAAAAGCTATTAAGCATCTTGAAAAAATTATTGAAATATCTAACAAGTTAGGAAAATAATGGCGTTAAAAGAAATAAGGGTTGGTGGAAAAATTTTTGAGATAAGTTATGAAATTGTTGGAAATGGAAATAAAGATATAATTTTTCTTCATGGATGGGGAGCAAATAAAGAAATTATGAAAGTTTTTGCTCCTTATTTTAAAGAGTTTCGTCAAATTTATATAGATATGCCTGGGTTTGGAAAAAGCTCAAATAAGTATGTATTAACCACTAAAGATTATGCCAAAATAATTGATGAGTTTTTAAAAAACATAAACGTTAAAAAAAATATTATAGTGGGTCATAGTTTTGGAGGAAAAGTAGCTACTCTTCTTAAACCAGATTTTTTAGTATTGCTAGCAAGTGCTGGTATTGTTCTACCAAAACCTTTAAGTATTAGGGCGAAAATTAAATTATATAAGTTTTTAAAAAAGTTTGGAGGTTCAAAATTTAGAAAATTTTTTGTTAGTAAAGATGTTAAAGAAATGAGCGAAAATATGTATGAAACATTTAAAAATGTAGTAGATGAAAATTTTGAAGAAATTTTTAAAAGTTACAATGGAGATGTAATTGTTTTTGGAGGAAATAAAGATACAGCGGTTCCTTTTATTGCTGTAAAAAAACAAGGAGAATTGTTAAAAAGTAAACCTATTATTTTAAATGGAGATCATTACTTTTTTTTTAAAAATCCTCAGAATATCCAAATTATAAGAGAAAAAATAATAGAGCGTTTAAAATAAAAAAGAGGAAAAAGAAGATTATCCTAAGAATGGGTTAGCGTAAAGTGCGATAAGCGCAAGTACAAGTGCATAAATAACTTGTGCTTCGATCATCGCAAGTGCGATGAACATAGTACCCATTAGTTTACCACCCATTCCAGGATTTCTTGCAGTACCAGCAATTGTAGCTGCTGAAGCGTGTCCCATACCAATAGCACCACCAAGTGCCGCAAGTCCAAGTCCAACAACCGCAGCTACTACACTGTATGCTTTAATCATAGTTTCACCATCAGCTGCAAATGCAAATCCCGCAAAAATTGCCATAAGTGCGATAATTTTTTTCATGTCATCTCCTTATAGTTTATTACGCTACGCCCGTTCGGCTTGCGTGTCCCTACTTAACACGTAGCGCAATAAAATTATAACAAAGTTAATGAAAAATTAAAAGTGTTTTAAAAAGTTTTTTATTCTAATTACGGCTTCTTGTAAAATTTTTATATCTTGAGTGTAAGCTATTCTAATATGAGTTGGATAATTACCAAAGTCTATTCCTGGAGTTACTGCTACTTTTGCTTTTTCAAGAAGTTTAGTTGAAAATTCCAATGAGTTATTTGAATATTTACTAATATCGCACCATAAATAAAAAGCCCCATCTGGGGAAGAAATATTAAAAACATTTTTTAATTCGTTAAATAGAAAGTCTCTTCTTTTTTTAAATTCGTTTTTTACTTTTTCTAAATATTCGTAATCAAAAGCTTCAATAGCCGCGTGTTGAGAAATCGTAGGAGCTGATATTAAAATATTTTGAGCTACTATTTCGGCTTTTCTAATTAAATGAGAAGGTAAAATTATCCATCCAAGTCTAAAGCCTGGCATGCAAAAAAATTTGCTAAATCCATTTATAACGATTGCGTCTTTATTGAATTTTAAAGCCGTGGTATAATCTTTTTCGTATACCAATCCATGATACAATTCATCACTTATTAAAAGACGATTATTTTTTTTACAAAATGTGGAAATTTTTTTTAATTCTTTTTTATCAAGTACTTTGCCAGTTGGATTATTAGGAGATGAAATCATTAAAGTGTCGTATTCTTCTTCTAAGTTTTTAATGATTTTAAAATTTTTATTTTCTAAGATAGCAAAGTTTTTATAGCAAGGATATGTTGGAGAAAAAGTTGCTATTGTTTTTGAAAAATGATAAGCTATTAAAAAAGCGGTAGAAGTTCCTGTAGTAATTAAGATGTTTTCTGGGTTTACTTCAACGTTATAAAAATGTTTATAGTGGGAAGAAATTTTTTCTCTTAATTTTAAAAGACCTTTTGTAGGTGTGTAGTTAAATTTATTTTCATTTATGGCTTTTATTGCCATTTCTTTTACTTTTGGTGGAGGTAATAAATCCGGAGAGCCAATTTCAAGATGGATTACGTCTTTAATTTTACTTGCTTTATCTACAATATCCATTACAATAAAAGGTTTCATGCTATCCTCTTTTTAGGTTTTGCTAAATTTTTTGCAATTTCTTCTATAAGAGTTTCTCTTATATTTAGATCTTCTTTATATCGTTCTTTAAAACCTTCTAAATCTTTTTTCAGAGCGTTAAATTTTTTTTCAAGTTCTTCTAATTCTTTTTTTGTTTTTTCTATCGTAAATGTAAATTGTTTTTGTTGCATTGAAAATATGAAAACTCTTTCTTTATATTCTTTGTTTGTGCGTATTTTTTGTAGATGAGGCAAGATAGACTCTTTAATTCTTTTTACGGCTAGTTTTATATCTGTAATTAAAGATTTTAATTTCTCTATTTTTGCTTTTAAATTTTTGTATTCGGTTTCTAATAGATTTAATCTTTTTTGAGCCGTGTGATATTTTATTAGGAGTTGTTTTATAATTGGAATGGGAGATGGGTATTGAGAACTATCGAATGGATAAAATATTGGATATCTAATTTTTCCTTGAGGAGTATTGTAAATTTCTCTAATGTCTGATACGAATGTATTTAACACAATAGAGTTTGTATCTATTAAATCTACAAGGTGTTCGGCAATTGTTTTATATATTATTTTGTCGTTTAATAAATCGTATTTAAAAATTTCTTTTGCTAAATTTTTTGCTTCGTTTTCGCTTAAATTAAATTTTTTAGTTAATCTCTCAGTAATTTTGTTGATAATTTTTTTTATATGAGTATCGATAAATTCTTTGTGGGTTAATATTGTGGGAGATATTGTCTTTTCTTTTAATTTTTCGTTTAGTAAGGACTTAACAACTTTTCTTAAGAAATCTTTTAGTTCGTCTCTTGTAAAGTATTTTGTAATGTCCATTTTTGATAAAATTTTATCAAATAAGGAGCAAGTATGGAAGATAAAGAATTGATTTTAATAGAAAAATTAAAAAATAACGAAGATATAAGGGAATTTTATAAAAATAACTTTAAAAATAGACCTATTTTAGAATTTGAAATTCTTTTTTGGCCAGTGGAGTATAAAAATATAGAATTATTAGAATTTTTCAGAAAACAAGGATTAAATTTAAGACTTTTTGACGATTTTTATTTCCAATATGCGGCTGGGGTAGGGTATTTGGATGTGGTTAAATATTTGTTAAAAAACGGTGCTGATGTTAACGCAAATAATTCCGCCGCTTTAATTTATGCAAGTGCAAATGGACATTTGGAGGTAGTTAAATTTTTAGTTGCTAAAGGAGCAAATGTTAATGCAAGATTTGATCTAGCAATTACGCTTGCAGCTAAAAACGGACATTTGGAAATAGTTAAGTTTTTGCACCAAAATGGAGCTAATATTTCGGCAAATTCTGAAGCCCCTTTAAAAGCTGCTGCCGAGAATGGGCATATAGATGTTGTTGATTATTTGCTTAAAATGGGAGCTGATTATCATACTACGGATGAATATCCTTTAAGAAAAGCTCTTAAAAATGGACATATTGAACTTGCAAAGATGCTTCTTGAAAAAGGAGCCGATCCAAACGCAAATAATTACGAACTTATAGAATGGGCTATAAAAACAAGAAAACTTGATATATTGGATATGCTTTTAAGTTTTGGAGGAAAACCTGACATATTTAATGGAAAATATGTAAAAAAAGCAAGAGAAGAAAAAGATAAAGAACTTCTTGAAATCTTAATGGCTTATATGTGATAATGACATATTTGATTTTAGCATTTATTGGATTTATTGCCGCTTTAACGCCTGGTCCTGATATATTTTTTATAATTAGAAATGGGCTTTGTTATGGTTTAAAAGAAGCTATTTTAGCTACTATTGGAATTCTGACAGGAAATCTGATATATCTTTTTTTAGTATATATTGGATTATCGATAGTAGGGAACAATCCTTATTTTCAGTTTATCATAGGTATTTTTGGAGCTGTTTATTTATTAAGAATTTCTATTTTGATTTTTAAGGAAAAAGTAAGATTAAATAATTCTTGCACAATGAAAAAAAACTCTTATCTCCAAGGACTTTTTTTAAATCTTAGTAATCCAAAAGCGATGCTATTTTTTTCTATTGTAATTACACCTTTTTTAGGGAAAAATATAAAAATAAGTTTATTAGCTCTTTTTAGTGGAATTGCTTTGGCATTTTTTATTGCTTCTGTTATAAGCTCAAAAATTGAGCTGAAAGAAAAATCGTTAAATTTAGTTAATAAAGTTATAGCTATAATATTTTTTATTTTTTCTTTAAAACTTTTTTTATTGGCTTATGAGTCATTTTTTATTTTGTTTAAATAATCACAGGCATCTTTATTTCCTAAATTGCAAGCTTTTTGTAGTAATTTTTTAGCTTCTTTTATGTTTTTTGTTTTATATTCGTAATATCCAAGAAGAGTGCAACTATCTTTATCGTTTAATTCACAGCCTTTTTTATAAAATAAAATAGCTTTGTTGTGATCTTTTTTAACGCCAAAGCCTTTATCGTAAAAAAATCCAACCATTCCACAAGCATATCCATCTTTTTTTTTGCATCTTTTGCTAAATCCTACAAAAGCTTCTTTATATTTTCCTTGTAAAGCTAGCTGTAAATCTTTATCGTTTGTTTGTCCATGACTTGCTCCAAATAAAATCGAAGCGCTGATTAGAAAAATAATTTTTTTCATTTTATTTTCCTTTTATAATTTTAAGATTCATTTTTATAAATTCTTCAGTGGTTTTTACACATTGCATTGTTGGAGATGTTTTTGTATCTGGTCTTAAAAATACAACGCAATGCATTTTAGGATAACCTTGAGTATCAAATTCATATACTCTTGGGTTTTGTCCTGAAGTATCTACCGTATACTCAATTGTAGGGATTTCTTTTTTAAATAAAGATACTAGCCAATTCCAGTCTGTTGCGTAAAGATTAGCTATTATAAAAAGTGATAATATCGCTTTCATTGTTCTCCTTTGATTTGTTTTTGTTTTTGTACATTCTTAAATCTGCTGTTTTTAATAGTTCAAATCTATTTAGTCCATCTTCTGGATATTTGGATATTCCAAAAGAAGCTGAAATGTTTTTTATTTCTATGCCGTTTATGTAATATGGTTTGCTAATTTCTTTTTGTAATTTGTTAATGATTTTTTTTGGGTCTTTTGTCGTTAATATTACGAATTCATCCCCTCCTAACCTTGAAATTGTCTCTGAAATGGAATTTTTTATTCTTTTTGCAACTTCTTCTAATAATTTGTCTCCAACTTCATGTCCGTATGTATCGTTTACTTGTTTAAAATTATTTAAATCCAAAAAGATTATATTAAATTTTTCATTTTTTTCTAGTGCTTTTTCAAATTTCTGATAAAATCCGGTTCTATTTAAAAAATTGGTTAAAGGATCGTGATAAGCTAGATTTTCGATTTTTGCTTGTTTAATTCTCAAATCTTTTTGAATTAAAAGTAATTTTTTAAATATTAAAGCGATTAATATTAACATTACTACACTAATTATAATTGAGACGATTAAATATTTTGAGATAACGTTATAGTATTCTTTTTCAATATCATCTATATAGATTCCACTTCCAATTACCCAATTGTATTTTGGAATAAGTTTGATAAAAGAAAGTTTTTCGTATGCCTTTTTGCTTATGCCGTTTTTTAGAGGTTTTGGCCATTTATAAAGAACATATCCTTCATTGGAGTGTTTTAATATTTCAAGCATGGCAACAAATAAATTTTTGTTTTCAAGTTTATATTCTTTATGGTTATATTCCATCATTGAAGCACAATTAAATTTTGTATCTAAAAGAGGTTTTCCATTTAAAGAAGGCAAATAAGGATGCATTATCATAATAGGAGGATTAGAGTTTGTAAAAAGCCAAAAGTAATTGTTTTTTTCAAATCTAACATTTTTTATAAGGTTTATTATTTCTTGTTTTTTTTGGGATTCTGGAATATTTTTTTTATCGATATATTGGATAACAGAATACATAGTATCTACGATATTTTTTATTTCTTTTTTCTTTTCGTAAAACATTTTTTCTTTTAAAATTCCAAGCCCTAAAAAAATGGCGATTATATAAGCTACTAATGCTAAAATAGTAAAAGTAGCAAATAGTTTTAAAATATTTTTATTATGCGTTACAACAAGCACATCCAAAACCTTCATCGTCATCTTCAAAACTTGGAAGATCCTTGCCTCCTGAAATTATAGACTCTTTATATGCAATAGTTTCGTCATTTAAAATAATCGTATAATAAATTTTGCTTGTATTTCTGACTGTATTAATTGTAGAACAATACGTTTCAAGAGAACTCAAAACCCATCTTTTTGCCGTTATATTATCGGCATTACTTTTTAATTTGTAAATAAAATGAAATTCCGTAAATATTTTTGGAAAAGTATCTCTTCTTGTATATTCAATTTCCATTTCGGCTTTTATGTCGTATCCTTTGTTTTTAGCGAGTTCTACTACATCAAATAATGAACAATTTCCCATTCCCGTTATAAATAATTCTACTGGCGAATATTTATCAGCATCAATTATTAATATTTCTTTACCATTTGTTGCTTCAAATTTATGGCTATCTAAATGTTTTATTTTTATCATTCGCTCTCCTTTAAAAATTTTTCAAAATATTTAATTTGCTCTTTTACTCTCTCAGGAGCAGTTGCTCCGTAACTTTTTCTACTTTTCATTGAATTTTCCAAACTTAAATCTAAGTCGTTTTCTATTCTATTATCGATGGATTTTAATTCTTCTAAACTCAAATCACTAAGATCAACTCCTTTTTTTTCAGCTAAAGCTACGGCTTTTCCTGTGATATGATGAGCTTCTCTAAAAGGAATGCCTTTTTTTACGAGATAATCGGCTAAATCGGTTGCTGTTAAATGACCTTTTTTACAGGCTTTAAGCATTTTTTCTTTGTTTATTGTCATTGTTCTAAGAGTTTCTTTTAAAATTTCGATGGAAATAAGGGCGTTTTTTACGCTATCAAATACTGGTTCTTTGTCTTCTTGAGTATCTTTATTGTAAGCAAGAGGTAATCCTTTCATAACTGTTAACAAAGCAATTAAGTTTCCATATGCTCTTCCGGTTTTTCCTCTAATTAATTCTGGAATGTCTGGATTTTTCTTTTGTGGCATAATTGAACTTCCCGTTGAATATTCATCACTTAAAGTTATAAAATTAAATTCGCTTGTTGACCAGATAATAAGCTCTTCTGAAATTCTACTTGCATGCATCATAAGCATTGAAATGTTAAATAAAATTTCCAATGCAAAATCCCTATCGCTTACCGTATCTAAACAATTTATAGTAGGCTCTTCAAATCCAAGTTCTTTTGTAGTAAAAAATCTATCGATTGGATGTGGAGTTCCGGCAAGTGCTGCACATCCTAGAGGATTTTTGTTATTTCTTTGAAAACTTTCTTTAAATCTTTCATAATCTCTTTTAAACATACTTGCATATGCCAACATGTGATATCCAAAACTTATTGGTTGAGCATGTTGAAGATGCGTCATTCCTGGCATTATTGTATCTGTATGTTCTTTTGCTAAATCTATCAATACTTTAATTAATTCTTTTATTTTTTTCATAAAATCTTTGTTTCTTTTTAAAACCCATTTTCTAAAGTCTACCGCTACTTGATCGTTTCTGCTTCTTGCTGTATGAAGTTTTTTTCCGGTATCTCCAATAAGTTCTATTAATCGTTTTTCGATTGCCATATGAATATCTTCATCGGCTATGTCCCATTTAAATTTTCCTTCTTCTATTTCTTTTTTTATTTGAAGCAATCCTTCAATTATTTTTTTTGCTTCTTCTTCGGTTAGTATCTTTTGTTGAGAGAGCATTTTAGCGTGAGCTATTGAGCCTTCTATGTCTTCTATGTATAATTCTTTGTCAAAAGGAATCGATGCATTGAATTCATCGAGTATTTTTGCAGTCGTTTTAGAAAATCTTCCTCCCCAAAGTTTCATTAAATTCCTTTTTTGATACAATTATACAATAAATATTAGGAGTATAAAATGATTTATATTAATTCAAACTCTTTAATGGCTCATCAATTTTTAATGGATATAAATGCAAATAATATTGTAAATACCAAAAATACAAGAAATGAAGCTCACATAGAAAATAATTTGGAAGTTAAAAGTAATCAAATTAACGAAAGTAATTTAATTAAAGATTTAACAGAACAAATAGTAATAGAAAATAGTTTTAAAACTCAAGTTCCGGCTATAAAAACCCAAGATGAAATAATAAAAACCATTTTGGATATAAAGATATGAATCCTTCTCTTGTTAAATTGATTTTCTCTACCGCTTCGATTGAAAGATGGAACGATTTGCCAAGACCTTTTAAATTTATGGAGCTTGATAAACAGGCTCACAAAATGATTATAGCTTATATATTGGCTCATTTTGAAGAGGACGTTGATTTTTTGGAATTAATAAAACTTGGTATTGCCGGAATTTTATATAGGGCGGTTCTTACCGATTTAAAATCTCCTGTATATCATTATTTAAGAAAGAAAAAAGGAAAAGAGCTTGACGAATTTGTAATAAGAAAGTTGAAAAATATTCTTGATGAGGAAATGCTTAAGTATGTGAAGAAACATAATTCAATCGATTCAAAAGAGAAAAAAATTTTAACCGCCGCTAGTTATTTTTCGAGCTTATGGGAATTTGAATTTATTTATAAGTTTTCAAAGGATACTTACGGAATAGAAGATATTAAAAAAAATTTGGAATATGAATTGGAAGATCATTATAATTTAAAAGGAGTTGAGATTTTATCTTTAAGAAAAAAAACATATGATTTTATCACTCTTTGCGGAAATTTGAGATTTCAAAAACGATGGGCTAATACTCCAAGGGTACCTGAAACTTCCGTTCTTGGGCATATGTTGTTTGTGGCTATAATAAGTTTTTTCTTTACGAGAATGTATGGAGGAAATGAGCATAAGCTCTATTATAATTTTTTTACCGGTCTTTTTCACGATTTACCCGAAGCTTTAACAAGAGATATTGTAGCTCCTGTAAAACATGGAGTAGCTGGGCTTGATGAAATATTAAAAGAATATGAAAAAATGATAATAGAAGAGAAGATTTTGCCTCTTTTGCCAAAAAATGTTCAAAATGAACTTAAAATCTTAATAAACGATGAGTTTTCAAATAAATTAATTACTGAAAATGGCTATAAAAAAGTAGAAATTGCCGAAGATTTGCTTGGAATGAAGGGAATTGATGGAAGTTTAATTAAAATAGCCGATCATTTTAGTGCGTTTGTAGAAGCTATTATGAGTATAAAACATGGAGTAAAGTCTCCAGAATTAATTAATGCTATTAAATTTTTATCTAACAAATATAAAAACAAAAAACTATTTGGAATAGAATTTGGTAAGTTTTTTGATGAAAAATATTTCGAAGAAGAGATTAGCCTCCTACGATAGCTATAATCTCTTCTACGATTTTAGGATTTTCCAGAGTTGAAGTATCTTGTGTTATTTCTTCTCCTCTAGCGATGCTTCTTAAAATTCTTCTCATAATTTTACCACTTCTTGTTTTTGGAAGTCCTGGAACAAAAGCAAAATTATCTACTTTTGCAATTGCTCCTATTTCTTCTTTTACTATTTCGTTTATTTCTTTTATTAATTCTACTTCTTCTCCTAAATCATCAGTTTCTTTTAAAACAATATAAGCAAAAATACTCTCTCCTTTAATTTCGTCTGGTTTTCCAACTACTGCAACTTCTGCTACGTGAGGGTGTTTTTTTATTGCCGCTTCTATTTCAGCGGTTCCAAGTCTATGGCCTGAAACATTTATTACATCGTCAATTCTTCCAGTAATCCATATATATCCATCTTCGTCATAAACAGCTCCATCTCCTGAAAAATATACTGGTTTTCCATCTTTTTTCGCGGTTGAAAAATAACTTTTTATAAATCTTTCTGGATCGTTCCAAATAGTTCTAATCATGCTAGGCCAAGGTTTTGTTATACAAAGTAATCCTTTTTCGTTTGGTGGCATTTTGTTGCCTTCTTCGTCTATGATTTCTGCAAAAATTCCAGGAAGAGGGAAGGTAGCGCTTCCCGGTTTTATAGGAGTTGCTGCTGGAAGAGGGCTTATCATGTGTCCTCCAGTTTCCGTTTGCCACCAAGTATCCACTATCGAACATCTGTTATTTCCTACCGTTTCATAATACCATTTCCATGCCGCTGGGTCAATTGGTTCTCCAACTGTTCCAAGTATTCTAAGAGAACTTAAATCGTATTTTTTTGGAGCTTCAGGATCTAGTTTGTGAAGAAGTCTAATGGCTGTAGGAGCTGTGTAAAATTGATTTACTTGATAATCTTCTATTATTCTCCAAGCTCTGCTAC
>Ga0256838_1000623_pt1 | contig 20283 bp, 13 predicted proteins | sample 4571419metaG_FD_185978 | JGI IMG/M metagenome (GOLD analysis project Ga0256838, IMG submission 185978) | Hydrothermal vent microbial communities from Guaymas Basin, Mexico - 4571-419 | ecosystem: Environmental > Aquatic > Marine > Hydrothermal vents | place: Mexico: Guaymas Basin | collected...
CTAGGTAAACAATTTCAGAGCTAAACCTCCTTAACTTTCTTTTAACGTTGGAGCTCTTCCATCCCCTATCTCCAGCAAGAACTAGTTTGTATCTCCTTAGTTTCCCTTCAGCTTTAAGTTCCAAAAAGGCATCAATTAGGCTCTTTAAGTTTTTCCTCGGTTCAAGGGTTGAAACAGAGAGTATGTATTTAAAGTTTAAACCTCTACTTTCAAGGTAACTTTTAACCAATTTCCTATCAATTTGCCTAAATAGGTTTTGGTTAACCCCTGGGTGGACAACAGCATTGACTTCAACTTTAAGCAGTTCCTTTAGCCTATTAGCAGTACCCCTTGAAACCGATACGACTCTGTCTGCCTCCGTTAAGCTCCTTTTAAAGAAAAACTTGTAGTTCAATCTCGTCCTCAACCTCATCGTTTCTGGAACAACGTAGTAATTTAAGTCGTGAACCGTTAAAACCTTCCTAATCCCTCTAAGGCCTTTTGGTAGTAGAGGGAGGCCTGACCAGAGAGATTCAACTTTAAGGCCTTCAATTAGCCTACCGGCGAAGAACCTAAACCAAATAGCCTTTGGTAAAGCCCTTAACCTCCTATTCGCCTCAACAATAACCGAGTAATTCCTTATAAAAGGAACTTCCTCAGGCTCTCTTTGACAAATTAGGAAGAAGTGGGCATTGGGAAGGAGTTTAGATAGAGTCCTACACAGGTTAAACACGTAGTTGCCAACGCCCGTCCTCTTTCCTAAGATGGGATTACCGTATATACCTATGTTAATAACTCTCCTTTCCATTAGGGGAATAATATAATATCCGGTCTTTAAAAATATGGTAAAGGATGTGAAATGATAACAAGGGAGAAGCTCTTAGAGGCCGTTAGGAGGGAGCTTAAAGGTCAAAATCAAATAAAGGAAGAGGAAGGGCCAAAAGAGGTCCATATTGACCAGCTGAGAGAGCTCCTTGATGAGGAGTTCATTGAAAAGGCCTTTTTAACCCTGTTAAACAGGAAACCAAGAGAGGATGAGAAGGAGTACTTTCTCTCAAGGTTAAGGACGGGAGAGCTAACTAAGGAGGAGATAATAGTTTCCCTGAGATTTTCTGAGGAAGGAGAAAAGGTAGGGGTTAACGTAGTTGGTCTAAAGAAGTTCTCCTTAATTAAAAGGGCCTTTAACCTTTTACCGGGGAAGAGGTTATCAAGGTGGTTAAAAGGGCTTATCTATACGCTAAGGCTTGTTAATGTTATATCAGCTCAGGAAAGGAAGCTCTTAGAGCAACAGAGAAAACTCTCAGAAGAAACCCAAAAGCTTAAAGAAGAACTTAATACCTTAAGGGAGCTCATAGAGAGAAAGCTCCTACCCTCAACAGAGCTCATTGATTTTACTGATGAAGAGTATGCAGAGTTTGAGGAGAGGTTTAGAGGGAAGAGAGAGGAAGTTAAGGAGAATTTAAAAGTTTACATCCCATTAATAAGGCAGCTTAAGAATAGGTTTGAAGATGAGGAGATAAGGGCTGTTGACCTTGGATGTGGAAGGGGAGAGTGGCTTGAGGTTTTAAAGGAAGAGGGAATAAATGGAGTTGGAGTTGACTTAAATGAGGTCTTTTTAAGTTACCTTAAATCGGTTGGGTTAAAGGGAATAAAGAAGGATGTAATAGAATACCTAAAGTCCTTAGAGAGCGATAAATTCCATCTAATAACTGCCTTCCATCTAATAGAGCACATAAACGTTAAAAGGAGAATTGAGTTTATAAAGGAGGCCTTTAGAGTCTTAAAAAGAGGAGGAGTTCTTATAGTTGAAACCCCAAACCCGAGGAACATTTTGGTCGGAAGCGGGGACTTTTACAGGGATCCGTCCCACGTAACCCCCCTCTTCCCAGATACCCTATCTTTTATAGGGAAGATGGTAGGCTTTTCAGTCTCAAAGGCCTACTTCTTTAAGGGAAGTGAACTCGTAGACATTGAAACAGTTAAGTTTGATACCCTTGAGGATTACGTTAACGTTTCAAGGGACTTTGCCTGGATAGCAATAAAGTGAAGGAGAAAAGTAAATGAAAGTTGCACTTGTTGCCCCTTCTCCAATTCCCTTCATAATAGGGGGAGCTGAGAAGTTCTTTATCGGAATGGTTAACTACCTTAATAAGCTCTCTATTCACGACGTTGAGCTGATAAAGGTTCCCTGTAAGGATTGGGAGTTCTGGAGCTTAATGGATTGTTATAGGAGGTTTTCACAGTTAAACCTTGATCACTTTGATATGGTGATAACGACAAAGTACCCTGCATGGATGGTTAAACACAAAAACCACGTTGTCTACATGCAGCATACATGCAGGGGGGTTTACGACCTATATCCTTTAACTAGAAAGCCAAAGGAGTGGGAAGGGCTCGTAGATAGAGATATTAGACTAAAGGATTTAAAGGAGATATTAAAGTCAAAGCCTACAAAGGAGAAGGCAAGCGAGCTCCTAAACCTTTTAAAAGAAATTGAAAGTTTCAAAGAAGAACTTGATAATGAAATTTTTGACTTTCCGGGGCCGCTAACAAGGGCAATAATAAGGTTTCTTGACAGCGCTGCCCTCTCCCCCAACGGGGAGTTTGGAATAAAGTCTTACTTTGCAATATCAAAGAATGTTGCAATGAGGGAGGGCTACTTCCCAACGGGGGTTAAGGTTAAAGTTGTTCACCATCCTTCAAACCTTGAGGAGTTCCATACAAAGTCCTACGACTTTATCTTCACTGCAAGTAGGCTTGAGAGCTTAAAGAGGATAGACCTCTTAATTGAGGCGTTTAAGAAGGTTAAGGGGGACATCAAATTCCTGATTGCGGGAACTGGGGGACAGGAGGAGAGGTTTAAGGAGCTTGCAAAAGAAGATGAGAGAATTGAGTTCCTCGGATTTGTTACAGATGAAGAGCTAATTGATTACTACAGTAGGGCTCTTTTTGTCCCATTTATTCCCTACGATGAGGACTACGGCCTAATAACAGTTGAGGCTATGAAGTCTGGAAAGGCCGTCTTAACAACCTATGACTCCGGAGGGGTAACTGAGCTCGTTAAGAACGGCTATAACGGCCTTGTGGTTGAGCCAAAAGTTGATAAGTTGGCTGAAGCTATTGAGGAGATGGTAAGGAACAGGGATAGAACCATTGAAATGGGGAAGAGGGCAAGGGGGAGCGTATCCCACATAAGCTGGGAGAACGTAATTGGAGCTCTATTTGGAGAGGAGGCGTTAAAGAAGAGGGTAAAAGTAAAGCCCCCTGAGGTTATTATAACTGAGGATAAAAGGCCCCTATTACTTGTCCTTTCAACTTTCCCAATATACCCCCCAATATCTGGAGGGAAAAGGAGAATCTATAACCTATATAAAAACCTATTAGATGAGTTCAGGGTAACCGTTTTAAGCCTTAACCACGAAAGTAAGGAGATTGAGCTCGGCGAGGGATTTAAAGAGGTAAGGGTTAAGAGAACCGAGGAGTTTAATAAACTTGCGAAAGAAATCTCTGAAGAAACTGGAGTTTCAAGCGACGACATTGCCTCAATTGAGGGCTACTCCCTAATACCTGAGTACTTGGAGAAGTTAAATGAGCTTAATGAGGAGGCCTCAGCAGTTATCCTTTCCCACCCTTACCTCTTTAACAGCGTTGAAAATATTGATAAGCCGATACTCTACGATGCCCACAACGTTGAGTACTACCTAAAGAGGGCGATGTTTAAAAACAGAAAGTACTTAGAAATGGTAAAGGAAGTTGAAAGAAAAGCTTGCCAAAGGGCAGAGCTAATTTACCCTGTTTCAGAAAAGGATGCAGAGGGTTTAGCAGAGCTCTATGGAGTTTCAACAAGTAGAATAACTATTGTTGAAAACGGAGTTGACGCTAAAGGGATTGAGCTCATCTCTTTAAAAGAGAAAAGGGCTTTGAAGGAGAGGCTCGGCCTTGGGGATAGGGTTGTAGCTGTTTTTACAGGGAATAGCCACAAGCCAAACTACGAGGCTGCTGAGCTTGTTAAGGGCTTGGCAAAAGAGTTTAAAGATGCTATATTTATCGTCGTAGGGGGTGTAGGAGATGCCCTTGGTGAAGTTCCTCCAAACCTTATAACTACAGGAACAATCCCGGAGGAGGAGAAGGACATAATAATGAAAGCAGCCGATATTGGGTTAAATCCAATGATTTCTGGTTCCGGAACAAACCTGAAGTTACTAGAGTACCTTGCTTACGGGTTGGTTACCGTTTCAACCAGGTTTGGGGCAAGGGGGATTTCCTACACCAACGAAATTCTTACTTGTGAAGTTGATGATCTGAATGAAGCATTTGAGGAGGCTGTTAAACTTACAAAGAACGAAAAGGTTTTAGAGGAACTTCGCTTAAAGGTTCGTGAGCTTGCTGAGAAGTACGACTGGTCGGTTTTGGCAAAAAAGCTAAAGGACAAAATTTTAAAACTATTGACATCTTGACAATAGCGAATACAATAGATTATGCTTAGGATAGCGATAATAAAATCTTAATAATTATAAGGAAGGAGGTCAGACATGGCTTACACAGACTACCTTGAAACGGTACAGAAGATTTACATTGCCTACTACCAAAGGCCGGCAGACCCAGAAGGACTTATCTATTGGGCAGAAAGGCTTGATGCTGTAAACGGTAACCTTGATGCAATCATCAATGCCTTTGCAAATTCTCCCGAATCTCAAGCCCTTTACGGAGAAATTACCGATGAGAACATCGCCGATGTTGTTAAAGCCATCTACAACGCTGCATTCAACAGGGATCCTGACCCAGAAGGTCTTAAATTCTATGTTGAAAATTTCAAAGCTGGAAAATTCACTCCTGCAACAATTATGCTAAACATCCTTGACGGAGCTCGCGACAGTGACCTTGTAGTTCTCAACCACAAGATTGAATCTGCGATGAACTTCACAAAGGCCCTCGACCCTGAGCTTGACGGAAAGAACATTCTTGCAACCTACGACTCAAACGACATTCCAGCAGCGAGGGACTTCCTCAAAGATGTAGGAGCTTCCCCTGCAACAGTTAAAACCTACGATGAAGCTGTAAACTACATCAAGGAAAAAATCGCTGACGAAGGCGACCCAATCCTCACACTTCCTGTTGAGCCAACAGTTAAAGTTTTAACCATCAATAACGACACTGTTATTGGAACAGACGGCGATGATACATTTAAGGCTCCAGTAGTTCTTAACTCAGGAACAGGAGCTTCTGTAGATACTCTTGGCCCAAACGATGTAATTGATGGTAAAGATGGAAACGATACCCTTGAGCTCTACACAACAGGCCAAACCCTCCTCTTCCCAGTTATGAACAACGTTGAAAACCTTGTAATCAAGAACATTGGAACTTTTGCTTCAATATACTACATGGATCAAGTAACAGGTCTTGAGTCAATAGAGAAAGCTCCTACTGCAAACAACATAACTTTCAATGACCTTAAAAATGTTGTTAGCATAGTAGATAAGGACAACATAGTTGGAGGAAATCTTAACATTAACTACCTCTCAACAGCTGTATCTGGAGATAGCGACGAGCAGAAGATAACAGTTGAGAATGTTAACGATGCTATTACCTTAGCTGGCGGCGACATTGAGAAAGTTTCAATTGAAACAAAAGGTCTTAACAATACTCTAACCCTCAATACCCAAGGAACAGAAGAAATCAAAGTTTCTGGAGAAGCTCCAATTGACCTTACAGTAGCTGGTAATAATGTAGATTACAAAGTTGACGCTTCAGAACTTAAGAAAGCTTTAGACATTACTATTGGTACTTCTGTTAATGTTGATGTAATTGGTAGCAAAAATAACGACACTCTAACCATTGATGATAAAAATGATGATAAGTACGTATCTTTTGATGGTGCTGAAGGAACAGACACACTTCTAATTGATCTTCCAGCTGCTGGGGATGATTACAAAGACTCTGATTTCCATGGTAAGAATAAGGATGATGCTCTTAAAAATATTGAGAAAGTTGTTATTGACAGTGGAGTAGGGGTTACTGTAAACCTTTCCAATCAGACTGAAGGTTTTGAAATCGTAGATGATAATGGAGCTAACACTATCTACGGTGGCCAAGGTAAGGATACCATTAACCTTGATAAGGATACTGCTACTGATAATGTATATCTTCCTTCTCCATTCGCAGCAGTAGATAAGATTAAGGACTTTGAAGGTGCAGCAGCAACAGCAGCAGGATTAATAAAAGCAGGACAACAAGATAAACTATACATTGACTTTGAAGTAGACTATAATAACAGTATAAAGCCTGGTAAATTTGGAGGCTTAAACATCGTTGATAACAAATTTGCCACAGCAACGCCAACTAAGCCAAATTCTGCTGTTAACCTAAACATCCTAAAAGCAGTTACTTCTGGAGGGAAAGTAGCTAAACTAACAGCACCAATCAGCAAAGCAATTAACGGTGCTGCTGTAAGCTTAGGTTCAGGTCTTTTCTTCGGAAAATCTATTGTTATCGATGCTTACGATAATAATAAAATTATAATCAGTGGCAAGGCAATTACGATAGCTAAATCATCACAGGTTAACAAAACAGCTCTCTTATTCTTCTATGATACAGATGATCACAAACTCGAACTTTACGGATTGCATATAAAAGGAGACCCAGCATCTCCTAAAAAAACTGCAGCTTCTATTACAGTTTTTACCCACAAAACAATAGCTCAAGTAACTTCCGTTACTGGAAACATTAGTGGAGGTGACATCTTTATATTCTAAAACAAAGCAAATCTCGTGTGAAAATAAAGGGGCGGTTAAACCGCCCCTTATTTTTTGGAGGTTTTAGTTGGTTGTAAAGGAGCTCAGAGATAGGTTTAGAAGCAGGGACTTTAAAGGTTTTATAGAGGGAGTTAAAGGAAATATAGAACCCTTAAAGGAAAAGCTTGATGGGAAAATCCTCATTTATTTATCCCAAATCCTTGAAGGACAGGAAGTTAACTTAAACTCAGTTTTAAATTTAAAAGAAGAAGTTTTAGAAAGTAAAGACTGGAACACCCAGTGCGATTATGGAGTTCTCCTTACTTTTTTAGGCCAAATTCCCCTTGCAGAGGAGTTTTTAAAGCAAGCAACTTCATTTGAAGATGCCTCAGATGTAGCCTGGGCAAGGCTTGGGGCAGTTTACTTTGCTCAAGGGAAATTTGAGGATGCCCAGAGGGCTTGGGAAAGGAGCCTTGAATTAAACCCAGATAGGGCCGAAATCCTCTATAACCTTGGAGTTCTTTACTTAAATAAAGGGGAGTTTGAAAAGGCAGTTGACTATTTTAACAGAGCTCTACTTAAAAATCCAAATTTAAAAGAGGCAGAGGAAAAAAGGGCACTTGCTCTGCTATCTCTAAATAAAGTTGACTCATTAATAGAGGACTACTACAAAGAGCTTGAAAGGGAAAAGAAGCCGGAAGTTTACCTTAAACTCGGAAATACCCTCTTCATTGCCGGTAGGCTCCCGGAGGCAAGGTCTATTTTAAGCGAAGGGGTTGAGAGGTTCCCCTCAGATTACCGGCTAAAAAAGCTATTAATTAACGTCCTTCAAGAGGAGGGAAGAACCCATCAGGCCGGCCTTTTGGTAAAGGAGTGGCTTGAGGATAGAAGCTGGATAGAAGAGAGCGACATTGAGGAGAAGGAAGAGGTAATTAAAGAGTTTAGGTTCCTGCTAAACGAGCTGAGAGTGGAGGCTCACTTTTTTGATACTGCAGAAAAAGACCTTGAAGAGATTGAGGGTAAGGAAAACTATCCAATTTACTATATTCTAAAAGCGAAAATCCTCCTTGAGAGGAACAGGGGAGTTGAAGCTGCGGAGGTCTTAAGGGAGGGTAGAGAGAAGTTTCCTGCCCACCTAGGAATTCTATCCCAGCTCGTCCACGTTTTAACCTCAATTGGGGAGCTTGAGGAGGCAAGGGAGGTTCAAAAGCAGATTGTTGCAATCAACCCTGCCGCCGTAATCCAGCAGGTTGAGATGGAGAACTATAAAGCTACAGATGAGCAGGTTGCCCTCCTTGAGAGCCTTTTAAACTCAATTGCCCTACCAAGGTCAACAAGGGCATCTGCAGGCTTCGTTCTACACAAGGTCCTTGAAAAGAAGAAGGATTACAACAGGGCCTTTGAGGTTTTAATAAAGGCAAACGACCTCGTTAAGGAGGAGCTAACCTACGACTGGAGAGAACACAGGTATATGACCCAAAAGACAATTGAAGTATTTACTCCTGAGCTTGTTGAGAGGTTAAAGGGCAAGGGCCATCCCTCAAAGAGGCCAATTTTTGTCCTTGGTATGCCAAGGTCTGGAACAACCCTAACAGAGCAGATACTTGGAAGCCACTCAATGGTTTACCCGGCAGGGGAGCTCGGGTTCGTTCCAAGGATTGCCTCACTAATACCAAAGGTTTTAAAACAACAGGGTAAAGAGCCAAAAGGTTGGCCTGAGGGAATTGTTGAGTTTGATGAGTTCCTTCTAAAGGCTGCAGGTCAGTACTACCTTGATAAAATCTCAAAGCTTGACGATAAGGCCCCGAGGGTTGTTGATAAACTTCCCCACAACTTTGACTACGTTGGCCTAATCCTCTTGATGTTCCCAAATGCAAAAGTTATCCACCTCGTAAGGGACGACTTTGACGTTGCAGTTTCAAACTACCAGCAGAACTTTGCCGCAAAGCACGGAACTATGGGCTTTGCCTTTGACCTAAAGTGGATTGGCCACATGTTAAACGACCATAGGGCAATAATGGAACACTGGCACAAGCTCTTCCCAGGCCGGATTTACGACCTTGACTACAAGAGGTTAACTGAAGAGCCAGAAAAGGTTATAAAAGAGCTCCTTGAATTCTGCGAGCTTCACTGGGAGGATAACGTCCTTGAGTTTTACAAGACAAAAAGGCCTGTTAAAACTGCAAGCATTAAGCAGGTAAGGCAGGGCATCTACAAGTCCTCAGTTGAAAAGTGGAGGAGGTACGAGAAGTTCTTAAAGCCAGTAATTGATATACTTAACGAGGGATTTAAGCCCCTTGACCTTGAGTACAGCCAGAAGTACTCAGATGCTGTTAAACCTGTTGGATTTGTTGGCTACACAATACCAGAGTAAGGAGTGTTAAATGGCCCTTTACCCAATAGGAGAGGAGTTTATCGATAGGTTCATACCAAATATGAGCCCTGCAGTTACCTCATTTGTTGCTTTAAACTCAAACTTCATCCCCCCAAACTTTAAAGAAGGGTTCAACTTCATAGACCTTGGATGTGGAAGGGCAAAAACGCTCCTCCTCTTAGCAGAGCTTTTTCCAAAGGGAAACTTCTGGGGGGTTGACTTTAACGCTGAGAGCATCTTTTACGCTAAGGAGAAGGCAAAAGAGCTCGGCCTTAAAAACGTAAACTTTCTAAACGTTAGTTTTGAGGAGCTAATAAAAGACAAGAGCCTTCCAGAGTTTGACTTTATCTCAATGGCAGGGCTATACACTTGGATTACTCCTCAAGCAAAAGAGGCTGTAAAGGAATTTGTCAGGGAAAAATTAAAAAAGGGAGGAATTCTCTACCTTGAGTTTTATGCAATCCCAGGAGGCATCAACAACGCAGTTTTCTGGAAGTTCATTAGGGAGCTTGTTCCTGAAGATCTCCCAGACTCTCAAAGGGGAGATATTGCCTTAGAGCTCTTTGAAATTTTTCTAAACAGGCCAACGAGGTACTTAATTGACCATCAAAAGACAAGGGGAGCTGTTCAAAACTACTTAAAGAATAAGGATGAGTTAAAGAAACACTTAATCCACAACGTTTTGCCAAAGAACGCCTTTCCGATGTTCTTCTTTGAAGTCTACGACGACTTTAGAGAAACAGGAGTAAAGTTTGCAGGAAGGACAGAGCTTGCCCTAAACGATCCAGAAATTTCCCTCTTCCCATCCCACCTTCCAACTTACGTAAAGTTTAAAAAGGAGCCGAGGTTAAGGGAAACGGTTGTTGACTTCATCCTAAACCTTGGGGAACATCACGACGTATGGGTAAAGGGGGAGGAGGTTTCCCCTCAAGAGGCTGCAAAGTACATAAATGAGAACTTCTTCCTAATTCCAAGGCAGAAGCCGGAAAGGTTAAGGAGGGTTTTAGCCCTTCCCGGAGGCCACAGGTTCCCCTTAACCGATGAGATTTACTCTCCGTTTTACTCAAAAGGGGAAGAACCTGTTAGACTGGAAGACCATCCCCTTTTTGAGAAGAACCCTGAAACCGTTAAGAGGGCATTTTATAAAGTTGCAGCATCTGGGGAGTTCTTTATATGCTCATTTGAGGAGAATTTAAGGCCAATTAACGAGATAGAGGAGGAGCTCCCTGAGGAGCTAGAGGTTTCTAAAGGAAACCTCTACTTGCTTGAGAATGCCTTTAAAGGGCTCAAGGGAACAGTTCTAACTTCTAAAGTAACAGGGGGAGCAGCAGTTAACCTCTCTTCTATAGAGGTAATCCTCCTTTACACAGCCTTAAAGGAGGGTAAGAGCATGGCAATTGAGGGAACCCTTAACTACCTGTCAGAGGTTGATAGTGAAATATCAATCCTTGGGGAGAGAAAGAGGACGAAAGAGGTTAAGAGGGAGGAGGTTGAAAGGGCATTTAAAGGCCTATTTAAAGGAAGGAAAGCCTTTAATCTTCAGAGGTTAAATATCGTTAAAGGGAGATAGGTTGGAGATAAAGGAGCTCTTAGAAGTAGCTTTAAAAGCAGCTTTAAAAGGGGGGGAGGCAGTACTAAAGTTCTACTCTAAAGGAAAAGGGGAAGTTTTCCTTAAGGAGGATAAGTCCCCCCTTACTAAGGCCGACCTTTTATCCCACAGAGAAATTACGGAAACCTTATCGTCAACGTCCTATCCTATCCTCTCTGAAGAGGGTAAAGGAATTCCCTATAGTAAAAGGAAAAATTGGAAAAGGTTTTGGCTTGTTGACCCCCTTGATGGAACAAAGGAGTTTATAAAGGGAAACGGGGAATTTACAGTAAACGTCGCTTTAATAGAGGAAGGAAGGCCGATTATAGGGGTAGTTTACGCACCAGCAATAGGGGAACTTTACTTTGCAGCCTTAGGCCTTGGCTCATTTAAAACTTTGAACTTTAAAGGACCTAGCCTTGATGCCGTTTTAAAGGAAAGCTTCAGATTAAAAGGGAGGGTTCCGAAAGGGGGAGTTACCATTGTAAAATCTCGCTCCCATCCTTCAAAGGAAACTGAAGAGTTTATAAAGAAACTAAAGGAGAGATTCGGTGAGGTTAGGGAGGTATCAAGGGGGAGCTCTTTAAAGCTATGTCTTGTTGCTGAAGGGAAGGCTGATGTATACCCAAGGTTTGGTCCAACTATGGAGTGGGATACGGCAGCAGGCCAAGCTGTGGTTGAGATGTCTGAAGGAGTAGTAGTAAATGTAGAAACTGAAATGCGTTTAACTTATAATAAAGAGAGCTTAAAAAATCCATTTTTTATCGCCCTAACAAGCGGGCTTAAAAGTTTTTATCCTCCTCTTTGAGAGGTTGGATGGTCAAACCTTATGTCCTACTTGCTCTTATACTTTTCCTTGTAATACTTCTATACAAGGAAGTTTTTCATCCCGTTGTTTCCTTTCTTTTGATTTCATCTGCCTTGGTGCTTCTTGGAATAGTTAATCCTAAGGAACTCCTAGCAGGTTTTTCAAATGAGCAGATAGCTTCAATTGCACTGCTTTTAGTAATCAGTTCACTTGTAAAAAAACTTGGTATTCTTGAAACTTTTATTGGAATGCTAATTAAAGACAATCTTTCTTACAGAACTTTTCTTCTCAGGTTAACTGTCTCAGTTTCTTTCTTATCAGCATTCCTAAATAATACCCCTATAGTTGCTACATTAATACCTTACGTTTACGAGTGGGGGAAAAAGAAAGGAATTGCCCCTTCAAAGCTCCTAATTCCTCTCTCCTATGCTGCTATTCTTGGTGGCACTATTACTTTGATAGGAACCTCAACTAACCTTTTAGTAAACGGCTTGGCCGTTGAATCTGGCCTGCCACCCCTTGGAATGTTTGACTTTAGCTACGTTGGAATTCCGGCAACTGCTGCTGGAGTTATCTACATGATAACCCTCGGCTATAAATTACTTCCAAGTAGGAAAGACGCTATTTCTGAATTTCTAAGTCAAAAGAGAGAGTACCTGGTTGAAACTTTTGTCCCTGAAGGCTCTCCGATTGTTGGAAAAACGGTGTCTCAGGCAAAGCTAAGAAACCTTGAAGGCCTGTTTCTCGTTGAAATAATCAGGAGAAAAAATAGGATAGCTCCTGTTTCCCCGGAAGATAGAATAGAGGCAGGGGATATTCTCTTATTTGCCGGTGAAACTGAAAAGGTTATTGAGCTTGCAAACGGAAAAAGGGGGTTAAAGCTCCCTCCCGCCTGCTCAATAGAGCTAAACGGGAAAGTTGATGTTGTTGAAGCCCTTGTTCCGATTAACTCTTCACTTATTGGAAAGAGGGTAAAGGATACAGATTTTAGGGGTAAGTTTGACGCAGCAATCCTTGCTGTCCACAGAAGCGGTGAGAAATTAAAGGGGAAAATAGGGGAAATAATTTTAAAACCTGGAGATCTCCTCTTAATTTTAGCTGGAAAGGACTTCTGGAAAAGGGTTTCTGACTCAAAAGATCTCTACGTTATAACCAAGTTAAAGGAACTTAATAAGGTTGAAAGTTGGAAATCTTTTCTCTTTGCACTTGGCTTTATATCATCAATTATCCTATCCTCACTCAACATTTACCCCCTTTTTGGCTCCCTTTTCATTTTGATAACTGTTTCTATTCTACTTGGCTTAACCTCCTATGCGGAAGTTAAAAAGGGTTTTGACTTTGACATCGTACTAATAGCAGCCCTTTCCCTTGCGATTGGAAAGGCAATGGTAACAACCGGGCTTGCTGAGAAGGGAGCTGAACTTATCGTTGCTATTGCAGACAAGTTTGGAGTTATTGCCTCCCTTGCAGCAGTTTACCTTATAGCAAACCTTTTAACCGAGTTCATAACAAACCTTGCTGCAGCTTCATTAACCTTTCCCCTTGCAATTTCAGTTGCAAACTCCTTATCCGTGAATCCAAAACCCTTTATCCTTGCAGTTGCCTTTGGAGCCTCTGCAAGCTTCCTTACTCCAATTGGATACCAGACAAACCTTATGGTCTATAGCCTTGGAAACTACAAGTTTAAAGACTTCTTAAAAGTAGGAATTCCCCTTTCCATAATTTACGGTTTAGTTACAATATCTTTTCTCACTTTAGTCTACTTACGGAGGTAACTTTATGGAAAAGTTCTTAAAACCCCACAAGGGAAGAATAACGAGGGAAGATAGGGAAAAGTTAAAGGGACATAAATCCTTCGTCCTTTGGTTTACTGGTCTATCAGGAGCTGGGAAGTCAACCCTCTCACACGCAGTTGAGGAAAGGCTCCACAAAATGGGAATCCATACCTACGTCCTTGATGGGGATAACGTTAGGATGGGACTAAACAAAGACCTTGGCTTCTCTCAAAAAGACAGAAAGGAGAACATAAGGAGGGTTGGGGAAGTTGCAAAGCTTTTTGTTGACGCAGGAGTTGTTGTCATTACAGCGTTTATTTCCCCCTATAGGGAAGATAGGGAGTTTGTTCGGAACTTACTGAACAAAGGGGATTTCATTGAAGTTTACGTTAAGTGTCCACTTGAGATATGTGAAAGGAGGGATCCAAAGGGGCTATATAAGAAAGTAAGGCAAGGATTAATAAAGGAGTTCACAGGAATAGACTCCCCTTACGAGGAGCCTATAAACCCAGAAATTGTTGTTGAAACCCACAAGATGGGAGTAGATGAGTGTGTCGAAAGAATAGTTAACTACTTAAAGGAGAGGAAACTAATTCCCAGTAAGGAGGAGTTATGATTGAACCCCACGGAGGAAAGCTTATAAATAAACTAGCAACTGATGAAGAGAGAGAGGAGCTAATAAGGAAAGCTCAGAGTCTTCCAAAGGTTATAGTAGGAGAGAGATATGTTGGACATTGTGAAATGATTGCCATAGGGGGTTACTCCCCATTAAATGGCTTCATGACAAAAGAAGAGGCTGAATCGGTAATTAAAGATGTCCACTTGCCAAATGGTCTTTTGTGGTCAATACCGATTTTATTGCCGGTTAACGAAGAGTTTTGGAAAGCTATTAAAGTAAGTGATGAGGTAGCCATATACGATAAGACAAATAGACCAATAGCGATTGTCGTTGTAAAGGATAAGTTCAAACTTGACCTTGACTTTTACTGCAAAAACGTATTTAAAACAACCGATGAGAATCACCCTGGAGTCCAATTCGTAAAGAGCGCTGGAAACTTCTTTGTAGGAGGGGAGCTTGTTAGGCTAATTAATAGACCCTTAAGAGAAGGAATAGATGAGGTTTACTATCAAGACCCCAAGGATGTTAGAAAGGTAATAGAGGAAAAAGGCTGGAGAGAGGTTGTTGCATTTCAAACGAGGAATCCAATCCATAGAGCCCATGAGTACATAATAAAGTGTGCCCTTGAAACTCTCGATGGAGCTCTAATACACCCCCTTGTTGGAGAAACTAAAAAAGATGATATACCTGCTCCTATTAGGATGAAGTGTTACGAAGTTCTAATTGAAAACTACTTTAACAGGGAAAGGGTCCACTTAAGCGTCCTTCCAGCTCCCATGCACTATGCAGGCCCAAGGGAGGCCGTTCACCACATGATTATGAGGAAAAATTACGGGTGTACCCATATGATAATTGGGAGGGACCACGCTGGAGTTGGAAATTACTACGGAACTTACGAAGCTCAAGAATTTGTAGAACAATTTTTAGACGAGCTTGTGATAAAACCTCTTAAATTTGAGCATGCCTTTTACTGTAGAAAATGTGAGAATATGGCAACTTCAAAAACCTGTCCTCACTCCGATAAATTTAGAATCCACCTGAGTGGAACTAAAGTTAGAGAAATGCTAAGAAAGGGTATAAAACCTCCAAAAGAATTTTCAAGACCTGAAGTTGCACAGATTCTAGTTGAATATTTCCAAAAGTTGCCGTAAGTATAAAAATTGAATATATATTATGAATTAGAAATGTATTTAAAGGAGGAAATATGTCTATAAACAGAGAGATACTTGATACTGTACAAAAGCTTTACATTGCTTACTATCAAAGACCTGCTGACCCTAAGGGACTTTTATACTGGGCACAGAAGCTTGAGGAGAATGGGGGTAATTTAAACGCGATTATTCACGCATTTGCAAACTCACCTGAAGCACAACAGCTGTACGGAAATAAACCGGTTGAGGAGGTTATTAAAGAAATATACGAGTCTGTTTTTAACAGAGAACCGGATCCAGAAGGGCTTAAATTTTACAAAGAAAAGGTAGAAAAAGGTGAATTCCATCTTGAAGATGTTATGCTGAGAATACTGGATGGTGCTAAAAATGAAGATGCCGTTATTCTAAAGAAGAAGGTAGAGGTAGCACATAAATTTGTAGAAGCAATTTATCCTGAGTTAAACGGGCAGCTAGGCTTCAGTGGTAAGCCAGAGATAGTTAAGTACGAAGGTTTTAAAGACGCACAAAAAGCGAGAGAGTGGTTGAAAAAAGTTGTAAGCAGCCCTGATGCCCCAGTTCCGGATATTAATGAAATTAAAGTAGATTTACTTGCTATAGCAGACCCTAATGATCCAATAGTGGACGAAGTAAAAGAATTAATGGTAGAAAAACCTCAATTGGCCGGTAGACTAGAGAATATAGTAACTATCTCGCCAGATAAAGAAATGCTAGAAATAGTAAAAGAGATAAAAACACACATAGAACAGATTATAAATCAATTTACTGAACAATCAGAAGAGCTTTCAGCAGTCAATAATCCCGAAACTCTTAAACAGATCGTCTCTAAACTTAATTCTATAGAAGAACACATTCCTGTTGTTTCTCCTGAAGGTTCAGAGTTCCCACCAGAAGAATTACATTACCAAAACGTAGAACAACCCCATTCTCCACATCCGGAAGAACCGGTGGTAGTTGTTGAAGAGCATCCGGGGAATGAAGAACAATTTGAGCCGTCGCCGCAGGAAATTACTCCGCCACCACCTCCGAGTATGGAATTTAAGCTTTTTCATAAGGTAGATGAAGGGTTCTTATGGTAAAAGATTTAAAATGTTGCGTAGGCTTTCTTTAAATTTTTTAAATGAGAATCTTTTGGCTCTTTGTAATCCTTCAGTAGCGAGTTTTGAGTTGAGGGTTTCATTAGTCGTTATTTCAACCAAACCCTCGGCAATTTCTGAAACCTTGAGTGGGTTTACGTAGAGTGCAGCGCTTCCGCAGACTTCAGGTAGTGATGAAACGTTTGAAGTTAGAACTGGAGTGCCGAGGGCCATTGCCTCTAAGACTGGAAGTCCGAAACCTTCTTTAAGGGAAGGGAAAACAAAAGCCTTTGCAGTTTTCATAAGTACCAATTTTTCAATGTTATTTACGTATCCTAAGTAAATTATCTTGCTTTTGTACTTCTTGTTTTCCAAGTAATGCCTGAACTCTTCGCTACCGAATCCTAAAGAACCTGCAAGAACCAGAGGAATCTTGATTTTACTGTATACCGAAAGAAAAGCTTCTATTAAACGTTTTATGTTCTTTCTCTTTTCAAGGACGCCAACGTAAAATAAAAAGTTATTCCTTTCTAAGTTTAATACTTGAAGTATGGAGTTTTGTACATCTTTATTAGATGCAAGTTTTTTCTCTTCTTCGTAAATGGGCGCAGGTTGATAAATAGTAACCAGTTTCTCTTCATATTCAGGAAACATCTCAAGACATTCTCGGCGGGAAAATTCACTTACACATAGGATTAGTTTTGATTTTTCAAGCGCAGTTTTGAGCCTTTTAAGGAAAATTTTGGGATTATCAGGAATAAAGGTTGACTTTAAGGGTATTAAGTCATGGATAACCTGTACTGTAGGGTAGGGAGCTATAATGTTCATCGGAGAAATGGATATAAAAAGTGAGTAGTCGGTAGGGAGGGTTAGTCTTAAAGGCTTATTAAATGGAAGGTGATCGTTAATATGTGTATACTCGTAAAAGTGCGGTATATTTACAAATCCTTTAACGAACTTAAAGTGGGTAAGATTTATATCAAAATCAAAATCGTACGTATTTGGGTTAAAGGGAATAAAGTCTCCTTTCCACTTTTGTTTTAGTATTATTTCAAGAACTTTAAAAGGTAGTAATTTCCTCTTAAAGCTTTCCTGAAGTGTTCCTGTAAGCTTCTTGAGAACGTTAAGAGTATAAATAGTTTTGTTTTTATCGTATTTTGCTGAAGTTAAAAGGTGAACTTCGTAGCCGAGTTCGTAAAGGGCAGTAACTAGCGATCGCGAAAAGTATCCTATTCCTCGTTGAAATTTAACTTCAAGATCGTATCCGGCAATAAGGGCTTTCATTACTATTCCTCCCTAAGTGCTTGAAGTTCAGCTTGACATATTCTATTGGTGATTTTAAAATTAGCTGGAACTTTTAGCAAGGAGGATCAAAGAATGGCTGAAATTATTATTAACGGAAAAAAGTATGAAACGGAAAAGTTACCAAAGGAAGCTGTGGATTTAATCAATTCAGTTAAATTTATTGATAACGAAATAGTAAGATTGCAAAACCAAATAAAAGTAAATTTAGCAGCTAGAAACTTATATATTCAACAACTGCAAACTATTCTTTCAAAATTAGATTCAAATGAAAAAATTAGTTTTGAGTAAAAAGGTTAGAAATTGAAGGTAATCCATTTAAAAAGAAGTAGTACAGATAAAGAAGTAAGTATATTAAGAGATTTTCTAAAACTTTCAAAACGTTCTTTTATCTTTACAGCTTTTTTGAGTTTTTTTATTAACGTATTGATGCTTTTACCGTCTATTTATATGTTAGCCGTTTACGACATAGTTGTTCCAAGCAGGAGCGTTGAGTCTTTAATCTTTATAACTGCTATTATTGTTTTCCTTTACGGAATTTGGGGAATTCTACAGTTAATAAGGTCAAGAATCTTAGTACGGGTAAACGGTAAACTTGATTCTTTCTACGATGAGAAGATTATCAACGCTACTTTGGACTTTGCTCTAAAACACCCGACAAAGGCTACAGCTCAACCTATAAACGACTTCAATCAGATTAAGCAGTTTTTGACCGGTCCGACAATCTTGGCCCTCTTTGATATTCCTTGGGTTCCAGTATACCTGGCAGTTATGTTTGTGTTTCACCCCTACTACGGATACTGGGCTCTTGGAGTAATGGCTGTTGTTTTCTTTATTACGCTATTAAACGAATTAACAACTAAGGAAAGTTTAAAACGGGTAAATGATCTTCAGATAAGAAGCAACAAGTTTATGAATCACGTCCTACAAAACGTTGAAGTTGTTGAGTCTATGGGAATGAGGAAAAGGATATACAGAAAATGGAGGGAAATTCACGATAACCATCTAAAGGCTCATCAAGAAGCAAGTGATAAGGCTGGAACCTGGAGTAACCTAACCAGGACTTTAAGGATAATGTTCCAATCTCTCATTTACGGACTCGGCGGTTACCTTGCTATAAACCTTCAGATTACAGGAGGAATGATCGTTGCAGGTGCAATTCTTCTTGGAAGAGTCCTTGCGCCGGTGGATATGCTCGTAAATACCTGGAGGAACTTTTCTTCAGCAAGGCTTGCTTATAAGAGGTTAAATCAGCTCTTAAGTGAGTTTGAGGAGAAGAAAGAGGTAATGAAACTTCCTGAGCCGAAAGGTGAAATAACATTAGCTCACGTTGTTGTAATTCCTCCCGATTCAAAAGAACCTGTTTTAACGAACGTGACTTTTAGGATTAATCCGGGAGAGCTCGTTGCGGTTATAGGACCAAGCGGAGCAGGTAAGAGTTCTCTAGTGAGAACAATCCTAGGGATATGGCCTCCCGTTAGTGGGGAAGTTCTCATAGACGGAGCAGATATAAAACAGTGGGATAAGGAGTACTTGGGGAAATTTATAGGTTATCTTCCTCAGGATATTGAACTTTTTGAGGGAACTGTTGCTGAGAATATAGCAAGGTTTGAGAAGGTAAACCCAGATAAAGTCCTTGAAGCCTCAATCCTTGCAGGAGCCCATGAAATGATTCTTAAACTTCCCGAAGGATACAATACTTACATTGGGCCCGGAGGAATCACCCTTTCAGGGGGCCAAAGGCAGAGGATTGGACTTGCAAGGGCCCTTTACGGAAATCCGAGAATAGTTGTTCTTGATGAGCCTAACTCAAATCTTGATGATGCGGGAGAAAGAGCACTTATGAACGCTCTTTGGGAGTTAAAGAAAAGGAAAGTTACAACGATTGTCGTTTCCCATAAAGTTAACATCCTTGATATAGCCGATAAGATAGCTTTCTTGAAGGATGGCAAACTTGCAGCCTACGGAGATGCAAGGAAGATTCTTGAGATGTTGAGAGCTCCAAAGGGGAACATCAATTGAGAGAAAGAAAGGATTTTGGAGAGAAGAAGTACATACTTTTGGGGTTATTTACTATCGGTATTGCCTTTACCGTTGTTGTCGTGTGGGGATTCTTATCAAAGATTGAAACCTACGTAATAGCTCCTGGTAAGGTTGTTATTGAGACTTTTAAAAAGCCTGTTCAGTACAAAGAATGGGGAAACGTAAGTAGAGTTTTTGTTAAGGAAGGAGATTTCGTAGAAGAAGGGGAACCTTTAATTGAACTTGAAAAACTTGAACAGAGAACGAATTACAGTGTTTTAAACGCTGAGTATTATAACTTGCTGGGGAAAAGGGACAGATTAATATCTGAAAAAAAGGGTTTAAGCAAAATCTTGTTTAGTAAAGAGTTTTTGAATCTCAAAGATAGTAAGCTTAAGGAAAAAGTAAGAAAGGTACAGGAAGAACTCTTTAAAAAGAGAAGAGATGAACTGAATCAGCAGATATCAGTCCTAAAAGAGAAGATAGCTCAAGCTGAAGCTAGAATTAAAGGCCTTAATGAGATACTAAATGTTAAGATGAATCTTTTAAATAGTTATAGGAATGAAATTGAGGAACAGAGGTATTTAGTTGAAAAAGGTCTTGTTAACAACTATAGACTTCTTGACCTTGAAAGGGATAGGGATAGACTAATATCTGAGATTAAGGATATAAAAACTCAAATAAAACAGCTTAACGCTCAGGTTTCAGAATACAAGAAGCAAATCTCTCTACAGTTAAAAAGTTATAAAAGCAAGGTTACTCAAGAGCTTGAGGAAGTCCTTTCAAAACTTGATGAAATTAGACCTAAACTAAAATATGCAACAGAAAGAGTAAGAAAGA
>Ga0256838_1000624_pt1 | contig 20277 bp, 25 predicted proteins | sample 4571419metaG_FD_185978 | JGI IMG/M metagenome (GOLD analysis project Ga0256838, IMG submission 185978) | Hydrothermal vent microbial communities from Guaymas Basin, Mexico - 4571-419 | ecosystem: Environmental > Aquatic > Marine > Hydrothermal vents | place: Mexico: Guaymas Basin | collected...
TCTATCTAAATTTAAAAGGAAGTTATCGAAATGGATATAAATAAAAAATCGGAACAAGCGATAACAAAAATACAAGATATAACAAGAGAAACTTTTGAGCAAATATTTATAAGACATGTCTTTTTATTCTTTCTTAAAGAACACCTATTGGCAACATCTGTCAAATACAATTGTTATATTGAAAATAATCCTTCATTTAAACAACTTCTTAATATTCTTTTTTCTTATAATATTCCTCCTGAAATACAAGAAAATAAGGAATATGTAAGAGAACCTTTTTATTATAAATCCTCAATCTTTTTTAAAGATATATCAACATCTAACTACTTAGATATTTACTATCTGATAATATGGTTTTCTATACATAAAAAGGTATTTAATGGACTATTAGATGAAGAAATTTTAAAATTTTTTAAGGAAAGAAAAATTACAAAGGGATTTTTATGGGTAGGGGCCAATTTATTTAGCAATAATCTTTTATTTCCTCATTTCAATAGAGAACAATTAGTTTTACCAGATAGCACAAAAGATATCTTTCCTTCTTTAATTCCTATATTAGAACCTAATAATTATGAAGAATATTTTAAATATAGTATATCTTCTTATACGACCGATAATACAATTGTTTTACTTCCATACATGTTTAGAGATTTATCAAAATTGTTTTATTCATTCGATCTTATTTTAAAAGAAAAAAATAAACCGTCTGTTGCAGGTATAGAGTTAATATACAATGATAAAAACTTGAGAAAGGGAGTAATAAAGTTTATAGAAAAATATAAAAATACAATCAGTATTATTTCCTTATCTTCTTATATTCCAAAATATTTAATTAAAAAGGGATATATTCCTTTTGACGTTAATTCACAATTATATGTAATGTATTATCCGTTTTTTAGTCAATTTAAAATAAATATCAGTTTTACCAATTACACAAATGTTTTTTTCTTCAATCCTTCATTAAATCTAAAATATATGTATAATGATTGCATTTTTCGCCGTTACATATCTTCTTTAGAAATGAGTAACGAGAACAAGGTTAGTTATATTGCTAGAACAATTGTTTCTTTATATCCTGATGACTTATTAGATGCTATAGAAATAATAAAGAAAGAAACTAATTTGGAAGAAAGTATAAAAAAAGAAATACTTGATTCTGTTGTTTTATACCTTTCTTTTGTTCCATTTTATGGATATAATCTTTTTGATGATAATATTATATGGAAGATATTTGCAAATATTATAGAATATCACAAAGAAAGTATTGCTATTGATATAATAAAAAGTCTATTAAAAACAATAGATGTAATTAACATTGATATAATGGTTCCTGAATGGTTTGGTATGTTAACAGAAGCAGAAGATATCATAGAAATATAGATATCGAAAAAATATTATTTTTGAGATACCCCCCTATTCTCTATTGTAAAAATACATAAGGAGGAAAGATATGAAATTTTTAACTCTTGATGATCGGAAGAATTTGGATTTACAACAAGAAGAACCTCCTATTTATGTAGTTGAAGATTTGTTAGGAACTGATTTTGTTTTATTAACTTTTGAAACTTCGGAAAAAAAGAAACTACTTTTGTTTTATGATACATGGGAACAACCCGATTTCCCCTTTTTTGCAAAAGAAAAAACTGACACAAAAGCAAATTTATGGGATAATCAATTTATAGCTTTTATTATGTATCACAACTATCTAAAAAAACGTATAGAGATTAATAAAATTAACGAACTACCTGGAAATTTAGTAATGGATCCCAATCCTTTTAGTGACGATGCTTCATTTTTTTCATACTCTATAATCGATTATTATAGTGAACCAGTAGATAAATTACTTGAAAGGGCAAATATACCAGAACATATGTCCCATTTACTGTATTATATTCCCCGTTCAAAAGAAGATATTGAGTTTATTAAACAAAATTATCCAAACTATTTTTTTGATGAAAAAAAAGCAGAAATGTTATTACCATTGAGGCATCCAGCAAGATTTCTCTATATAATGGACAAAGTTAAAAATAGTACTGTTGAACATTATGTAAACAGCATTGAAGGAGAAAATCCTCTTTTGCAAGCAATTGTTTTATATCATGCTGAACATAGAATTGATTTAAAATACCTATTCCATGTTTTTGATATAGAAGAAGATCCTATGATAACAAAAATGTTCCGAGAAGGAAACGTTTTTACTCAATCTGAAATAATATACAAAATTCTTACTTTTCAGTTGCAGAGTCTGTATTTAGATTTAGATAATAACGAGTTAGAACTTTAAAAGTAGACATCATTATCTTCTAATTATTTTTTCAAATTCAATTATTTCTCTATTTCTATCTCTGTTATCATTTGCTCTTTTATATTATGATTTACTTGTTCATTTAAATGTTGCTTAAATATTGATAACAAATGTTTTCTATTTCTTGTAATTTCCCATAATTTAACACCAGAAGCAAATGCTATTGCTGATGATATTCCAAAAGCAATAAGAGAAGCAGGTTCGTTAACAGAAAAGTCAATAGCTTTTCCTACTCCAAATATCAAAGCTGATTCTACTGCAATTAAAGAAGAAAAAAAAGTTGTAAACTTTATCTTGTTTATTGAGTTATTTACCCCCTTTACCTTCTGCAAAAATTCTTCTGCATTTTCTATTCCAACTTGTTCCATCTTTTCCTTCAATTTCTTTATATTAACTTTCTCTTTTTTTCTTTTGGTGTTAGTCTTCTAAAAGTAAATATCTCTCCTATTTCTTCTTGCATTTTTTCCATTCTGTCGTCAAATTCTTGTAAAGCTTTTGTATCTACTGCTGAAATATATAGTTTCTTTGATATAAGTGCTATCATCGGAAAAGAAGCAATCATCCCAGTTACTTTTAAGAATCCTGGTATTATAAAAATAGAATCTCCTCCTGCTTGTGATAAAAGAAAATTCGCTGTTCCAAACATTCCTACTATTGTGGAAAAACTAAATGGGATATTGTCTCATAATTTGTTCCCTATACCACATTTCTAATTTATTATGTATTATCATCGTATCAATATATTTTAATTTTCCATCAAGAATATCCTGTTTAACTTCATCGAAAAGTTTGTCAACCTTGTCTTCTATCGTTTTCTTTTTTTGGAATTTTCTTTCTAACATAAACATCCCCTTCTTTGATAGGGAGCAATAAAAGTTTCTTTTCTTATGATACAATAATAATACTATTAAATTAGGAAGGATGAAATAATATGATCTCGTATTTTTGGGAAGAAGATGACTATTTAAAAGTATCTCCTATAGAATACATTTTTACAGTTATTTCTTACATAGGAGTTTTCCTGATATGGAATGAATTTAGTTCTGTGATTAATAATGTAGCAAAAGACACACCCGTTGTAGGTATATCCTCCATCTCTTTTCACTTAGTGATGAAAGGAATTGAATATGTAATATTTGTAATAGCGTTTTCCATAATAGTAGGTATTTTCACTTATAGAAATAGAATTACAGTTAACGAAATTTTTTGGGGAGTAAGAATTTTGGGAAATTTTACTATTGTTTTTGCGATTCTTTTCTTTGCACTAGATATGTTTATTTTTTCTGCTATTACAACCCTTGGGCATTATATCTTAAAATGTGGTATCTTTATATGGGGTATTGGATTTTTATATATGGTGCTTATGTTTTTTTCTTTAAACACAATCAGATTAACGTATGATATGATAAAGCGAATAAAAAAAGATGAAAATAAAATGTAAAAACAAACGAATAGTAAAAGGGGAAATAAAAATCCTTTTCCTCATATTATTTTATCTTTCAATAAATATATTGTTTTATATGATATCCTTATATAATAGATATAATTTATCCTTAATATACCCTAGATGGGCAACCGAAATTAACCCTGAAGAAACAGTTAAATGGGCAAATATTATCTCAACAATGAACATAACCTCTTTTGCAGGGGGTGTCATTCTTTTATATCTATATAAGAAGTTATATAGTCGAACGTTTGAATGTACTAACTATTTAATGTCTTACTTTGTAAATCTTACAGAGGAATCATTGATTTTTATAACAAGTTTTTTGATTGGATATGAAATCGTTCTTATATCATCAACTTGTGGAGTAGTGCCAGTTACTTATACTGCACTTATTATGAAAAATATATTTAAGATAATTTTAACAATTAATCTTGTCATTTTTATATTTACAAATTTATTTGAATTCTTCTGTTTAATACAAAAGTTCAACACAACAGAAGAAAAATAAGGAGAGAGAATGCATGATACACAATGAAAACACAAAGATTATTTTATCCTTCATGACATTATTACTATTTTTTGTTTTTTTCTTTGTAGTTCTCAATATATTTCATTTGTATTTTATAAAAACCCCTGATTCCAAAGTGGAAACAAATTTATACTTATTTATTGAAACAACATTTATCTCATCTCTTATCATTATCTTTGTTGATTTGAGATATAAATTGTATAATAAGAAACAAATGATGTTCTTTCTCAAAAAAGAAATAAATATCGTTGCATCGGTAGTATTACTACTTTCTCTTACTGTTATGTATTTATCAGCAATTTCATTGCATACCATTCCTCAAAGAAATGGAGGAATACCTCCAATATCTATTTATTATGCAAATCTTATTGTTATAGAAATCATTTTATTTATTATTATTAATGAAATTAGAAAAGGAATAGAAATAATAGCATTGTTCATCTATAAAAGGAGGATAAAAAAACAATGAAAAAAGGAATAACGAAAAAAATTTTTATCTTTCCTTTCATTTTTGATATTTTTTCTTTAGTATCAATTTTCATTTTCTATTATAGTATAAATTTTGTATATACTACTTTTTTTTATGAATTTTCTCACAAACCACCTATTGTTGTGTTTCATATTATATTAGATTTTCCAAAAATTCTCACTTTTTTAAGAAATTTAACATATTTTGTATTAATAACAATTGGGCTAACTGTTTCTTTTGCCTTAATATACACCAAACCTAAATCTATCAAGGAAAAGAAGATTGAAAAAGACTATCATAGTTTATCTGATTTTCTGTATCTTTTGCTTTTAGAAAGTTTTGTTATATTGTTAATTATGGTTACTTCTATCTCTTTTTCTATTCAAATTACAAAATATTTGTATTTAACACTTTTAATAAGGTATATTCTCATGGGATTGTTATTATTTACCACCTTTAACTTTGCAAAAATCTTGTTTACAATAGTTATTCGAACTTTAGGTTATCCTTATTCTTATCAATTAGAATAAAAGAGGGAGAAATAATGAAAAAAGAAAGTTTTTTATCAATATCATTGGAAATAATTTCAATTTTGATAAACTTACTGTTAATTCCTGCTATTATTATTAGTTTACATTTTGTAAAGATTTTTATAATTTGTTCTAATAAAAATGTAGTCACATTTAATAATGATGGTACCATTTATATTCCTTATCTTGTAAAATTACTTACAATGTTTGAAAATTATTTTATTGTAATTTTTATAGGAGCAATGATATTTTTTGTTATAAAAATTAAGAAACATGCAAAACCACTAAGAAAATACTATTTTTTTTCCTATAGTTTGATTTTATCAAATGCCCTTTTTGATTTTTTTAGTTCAATAATCTTTAGTATATCACTCATGGGAATTTTATCTTTTCTTATCATTGTTTCTCTATCTTCTCAGTTACTTTATAATAAAAATTCATTTATATTACATTCTCTTCTTTATCTGTTTTATATAATTCTCATGATGACTATAATATTATATTTTGAAATATTAGAAAAACATAGTTGGATTGCCGCGAAGTTGATAGTAAAATGGAAACAATCAGGAAAGATATTATAGATATTTTAATGAATGAGAACATAGGTAGAAAACAAAAATACCATGAAATCATGGAAATAATAAAATTGTATTTTCACGGATTATCCCTTCTTTCTCCTCAAGAAAAAAATAAAAATATTCACAAGATTTTTCAAGAATTGAAAAAATATGATAATAATAGTAATATACTCAAAATTTTATGGTATACATATCTTTACCAAATTTATGATATTGATTATTTAAATCAACTTTTTGATGGATATGGATATTTATCTGAAACATTTAATTGTATTGATTTTGAGGAGGAAATTGATATTTTTCTTACTGTCATAACTCAAAAAAAACAAAAAGAGGAAGACTACTACAGTATTAGAAATACAATGATAAAAGAGTTCTTTCTTGCAAATATATTACCATTAACTTTTCAAAATATGCCTACGGGATTTAAATGGACAGAAAAAATCGAAAAATATTACTCTTTTGATATTTCTTTCGTAAAATTGAATAATCTATATATGCAATATATAATTCTCTCTGTGAACTTCAGTTTATTAGAAGTAATAAAAGAGTTTCTTTTTATCAAAGAATACAAATATTTTGATGTAAAAGAATTATATGGAGTAATTTTTATTCTTAAAAAAATTGTAATGTATTCATTAGAATATCTAATTTACGAGTTGAAAGATTATCCTCTTATAAGGAATTGCTGTTTAGGTAAACTTTATAAAAAAGAGGATATTTTGTCATATTTGGATAAATATCTAAATCAATACGAAATTCTTTATACTTACCCTAATAAAAACACGGATTGTTTTCAAGAAAGATGACCTGAATTTTACATCAAATTTAACTTATTATATGATAAAATAATAACCGAAAAAAACTCTAAAAAATAAAATTTTTGTAGGAGGGAGAATATATGAAAAATTTATTATTTTCTCTAATAATTGTAATAAGTATTTTGTTATCTTCTTTTGGAATACTTTATTTGCCTATTAGTTCATTATCTGAAGGACAGATTGATGTTTCAATATCTGCAGTAAAATCCGTAGAAAAAACTCTACGAGATTATTATATCAGATATGGATATTATCCTCTAGATATGTTGGGATATATGAATACTCCGATAGTAATTAGGAACCAAATAGGAGGAGGAACAATTTTCTTTATAGGCAATCTTCCAGTTTTACCCTTATCTATAGTTCATATTTATAATACAAATGTAAACAAACAACCAACTGGTATTGCATTAGCTTGGATGTTTCCAAAAAAAGAGGAGCAGTTGGCAATGCTTGCTATATCTCTTGCTGTATCAAGGGGATATACCCCTAAAACTCTAACCCCCCGTGCATTTCAAAATACATTACTCGAATTATCTAATATGGTAGCAATAGAAGATCTAGTAAAAAATAATTGTGGAATAGGAAGACCTGCAATTATTTTAACAATGAATAAAGATCAATCTGAAATTAATGTTTGTAAATAAAACTTAAAAAAGGGGATTTTTTTGATTTTAACAATTCTTCAGTGCTTTATTGTTTTCTAAATATTGACAATAGCAATTAGTATTTTTATATACTGATATTTCAATAATTTATCAAATTTACCCATGCATTGTGCATCTGCAAAAACTTCTTTTGTTATAATTATTGGCATATTCATATTGTTCGTTTATTACATGCTTGTATTCCAAAGAAATGAATACAAAAAACACTTATAAAACTTTTCTTACATTATCCTCCAGAACTAATAATTATTGCCATACTTATTACTTCTTTTCTCTCTTTTTCTTTTGATTTGCTGAAAAACTTGACATATGTTATCTTCGCACTAAAATGATTATTTTTAAAACAGAAATTATAAATTACATGAAATTCTATAAAATTCTAACAGGAATATGACTATATTTAGGTTTTAAAGAAATTCCTTATCTAATGTCTGTAAGAATTAAAATCTTTCATTTTTATTGTAATTTTAAAACAAAAAAATAATATAACACAGGGAATGCCAAATTTTTCACCATTGGTTTGATAATGTACATTTTAATTGGGTTTGTAGAAATTACGGAAATAATTATCCTTATGATAGGAATAACATACTTTATTGTTTTATCGTTTTACAGTAATTCTTTTGAAGATACCAATTATCAAATTTAAATTTTTATTGAAAAATTTGAGAATGACAAAAAATTAATAGATAAGGATACATGTCAAAGAAAACAAATCATACATTATAACATTTGATATATTGTGGTATACTAATAATAGAGATGGGGGCGAAAGGTATCGACGGGGAGATGTAGGGTATTCCTGCAGGTAGGGGTGCTGTTCCCCCTAGAGAATAGAACAGCAAAAAAATAAGTGCCGACAACAGTTACGCACTTGCTGCCTAATTGAAAAGGCAGCGGGGTACAGGACAGTAAACATATTACGTGAGGGAGGCTGTCCTGATACCTCTCAGAGAACTCCCTCCTGTTATATCCCAATCCCCCTGAGGGATATGGCAGTAGGCATGGGGGTAGGAAAGAAAGAAGGGTTGCCGGTCTCCCATCTTCTTTCCGAATGATAAATGACCGGATAAGCCTGTAGATGGAATACCCGAAACTTCTCGGACGCGGGTTCGAATCCCGCCGCCTCCACCAAAGTTTTTATTTATTTTATATCCTATAACCAGATATTTTTGTGACAGTAAGAGTTTACATCGTTCTTATCCCCTATGGTACCCATAGGGGATGTAAACACATGGGAGGTAAATAGGAGGTAAACATGAAAAACAAACAGAAGAAAACTTTAAAAAATAAGGCTTTGCAAAATGCAACAAAATATGTAGAATTATATACTCCTCCTTATGCAGTAGAAATTTTATTGCCTTTTATTCCCGATAATGTGAAAACTATATGGGAACCCACAGATTTTGGAAAATCTTATATAACCCAAGTTCTTAAGGAGGCAGGATATAATGTTATTCCAACACATAAAAATGAAGGATTTGATTTCATAAAGAATGAACCTGACTTTGAATATGACATAATTATAACAAACCCTCCTTACACTATTAAAGACAAATTTTTAGAAAGATGTTATGAATTAGGCAAACCTTTTGCTTTACTTATGCCTCTTACGGCTTTGGAAGGTAAAAAAAGGCAAAAACTTTATGATAAGCACGGCATCCAATTAATTATTCCTAATAAAAGAATTAAATTTCTCAAATATATTTCCAATATTAACAAGTTTATATATCTAAAAAACGTTTGGTTTGCAACTGCGTGGTTCACATGGGGATGGGGATTGGAAAAAGATCTAAATTTTGTACATATGGAAGAGAAAATTTTACCCGAATGGAAAACAGCAGAGAAAAAATTTTAGTTTAATATTTTGATAAATTTAATTAATTGAACGTTTTTAAATCTTTCCCCATAATTCTGAAATAATAGTAGTAGTAATGTAGTGATTGCTAATAGAAATAAAGTAATGCTTTGTTTTTCTTTTTTACTTTTGGGGTTTTAGTTTTAGACAATATCTTACTTATTCTTATATTTATTTTGTCTTTTTTTTACTAACATTTGTTGAATTATGCATATAATTTTTTGAATTGTTTGTAATAATATAAAAAAATAGATATATAGAGATATTCATCAATTTTTATGATTGGTAACTTAAGGGTTCATAAAAAACTTTGTTAATCTTTAAAAAGAAAAAGAGGTTTAAAATAAATATAATACAAAATCATTATTTACGGATACTTATTTATAATTCTAAGTCATTTTGTTTTGCGAAAAGAATTTGCATTAACTCGTCAATTTTTCCCTGCATCAAATATGATATGATATAACTTCTATCACTAATGGAAGATTTATCATATATATCCTTAATTGTTCTATAGAACAAAGGGTCTTTATCGTACTGCAGAACATGGAGGAAATAATCAAAATTTATATTATGTTGTAAAAGATAAAGATATGCATATTGATATAATCTATCAGTTTCATTAATTACTTCCGTATATAATAAATCTATAAACTCTTCTCTGACAATATTGTTAACTATAAGATAACGAGAGGGAAAAGATAAGGGTAATAGTTTTTTTGCTAACTTGACATTGTATAAATTCCTATATCTTTCTGAAAGATAGTTAATTTCTTCTTCATTTCTTGCTAGATAGTATAAATATTTCATATTCTTCTTTTTCGTCTGTTTGTATTGCATTTCAAAAGACTGAATATGTTGTTCCAAAGGTTCATTACATAGTTCCCATATCGCAACAGGTTTTATCAATGGATGAGTAAAAAAAGTCTTAATGTTAGAAGGAAGATTATTTATTTCGTCTTTCTCAAATGCAGAAAGTAGATAATCTGAAAACAAACCAAAAGAAATAAATGAATCTATTTTTTTCAAGTCATTTACCGTTTCGTTCTCTTCCATAAGAAAGATAGGATACTTTTCATCTTCCCATATATCTTGAAAATAATAAGCAAACTTCTTAAGATTAAAAATTTCTAAATTAACTTCCCCAAGAAGACCTATATCGACTGACATAACTCTAGAATCCTCTTGATAATTGTTCTTATTTCTTTCTTTTATCAATATCATATAAAATTCTCCTGTTACAAGTATTTTTGATAATTATTATAATCTGGCAATTATTATAAACTTTCTTTTTGTTTATAGGGTAATAGTTCTTATAGTGAATAAGAACACATATTCTTATCCTGTATTTTACTATTAATAATAATAAAACAGTCTTTATTTTTTCCGATTATAATTGTGATGTGATTGAAAGGAGGGATATTAATAATGATTGAACCTGTTTCTGCTTATAATACACTATCTCAGGGATCGGCAATGGGAGATATACAAAGATATATCGCTATAAAAATAATGAAAGATTCCTCTCAACAACAAATGGAAATGATAAATAAGTTAATTATTGAACCGTCAAAAGCTTTTAAGCAAAAAAGATTGAAAAACTCCCCATATACATTTGATACATATGCATAATGGAAAGAGAACAATTCTCTGTTTTGTTAATAACAATTGGATTGTTTCTTTTTATATTTTTATTTATTTTGTTTTTAATTCCTCTCCCTTCTTGGATTTTTATTTGTGATAAAATTTTTGGGTGGTTTGATTATTCATTTCCTATAATTATTTCAGGAATTATTTCAGGGATACTAACCATTACTTTTTCTATGTTCATTGTATAAAATAATAACTATTATAACGGTATTCGATGTTTTACCTACAGCATGTATACAAAATGTATATATGTATCATTATTATGGTATAATAGAATCACAAGAGGAGGTGGTTTGTATGTTAGCAATTTTATCAGAGGGACCAACAGTAGATAGTTTAGTGGCAAGCAGGTTTGCTCGTGCTCCTTATATTGGGATAGTGAAGGGAGATAAGATAGAATTTGAACCTAACCCATTTATGAATGTTCCATCGGGAGCTGGTCCTCAATTTGCAATGTATTTACAAGAGAGAGGAATTGAAGAAGTTATTGCAGGAGCAATGCCTGGACCAAATGCAAGCAGGTTATTTACAAACGTAAGAGTAGTGCCTATTGGGACAACTGTTAAACAGGCTCTTAATATGATAAATAGCAATGTTCAAGAGAATACTCAAGAGATTGATAATGCTATTCCTAACAATATACCGGTTGGTACATACAATAGAAATTTTGCAGAATATAGTTATGGATATACTTCTCCGTTCAATTATAGAGTGGGAAATGGATGGATAAACAGAATGTTTGGTTGGGGTAGAGGTTTTGGCAGAGGTTGGGGATATGGCAGAGGAAGAAAATGGGGTTTTGGAAATTTTGGTATGGGATGGGGTAGAGGTATGAGAAGAGGATGCAGATGGGGATTTGGAAGAGGTATAGGTAGAGGATATGGCATGGGATACGGTAGAGGATATGGTAGAGGTAAATGGAGATGGTAGTATTGTCATATTAAACAAAAATAAAAAAGAAGGGGAGAGTTTCTCTCCCCTTTTTGTCTTATGAAAAATGTAAATAATTATCGTTAAAAGATTTTAGATTTTCCCTTTATATTTCAACCAACAATCCAAACATAAAGGCACATATTTTTCAGAACCACCTACATCAACTGTTTTTCCATCGTCAACAAGTTTATGAGTATAACCTGCATCTTTGCCACATTCTACACACACTGCTTTTAGTTTAAGAACTTCATCTGCTATGGCAAGAAGTTGGGGCATTGGTCCAAAAGGATTACCTTGATAATCCATATCAAGTCCTGTTATATATACTGTTAATCCTCGGGTGTATGACAGATGTCTAACAATATCTATAATCTTATCTGAGAAAAATTGAGCTTCTTCTATAGCAACAACATCTGCATCATCTAGATAATGTAATATTTGTCTTGGCTTTTGAGGATCGATGGGAATTGCTTCATATTCTTTTCCGTCGTGAGTCACAATATTAATCTCATCATATCTCTTATCAATATTTGGTTTAAACACTTTTACTTTATGGTTTGCGAGTTGATGTCTTTTAATTTTTCTAATAAGTTCTGTGGTTTTTCCTGCAAACATTGGTCCTGTGATTACAACAATTTTTCCTGCCATACATTACCCTCCTCTTTTATAAACTTATTTTTATTTGTTTAGAACTATTTAGTAATTGTAGTTAGATATTTAAATAGCATACTATCAGGAGGAATAACAATTACTGTATCTTTCAGATTGTTAGAATAAAAATCTATTGTCTGTAGAAACTGATAAAAATCAGGATTCCTCTTTGTTGCATTTGCAATAATTTTCTGGGCTTCTGCATCTCCTTCACCTCTAAGAATTTCTGCTTTTTTGTAAGCATCTGCCAGAATTTCTTTCGCTTTTCTGTCAGCAGACGATTTAATTTCTATTGCTTCACTTTGACCTTCTGCCCTTAATTTGGCTGCAACTCTTTGTCTTTCAGCTATCATAGATTGATAGATTGCTTGTTCATTTTGTTTAGGAATAAAAACTCGTTTAAATCTAATTACTTCAACTGCTACTCCATATTCTTTAGCCATTTCTTTAACATTTTCAACGATTTGTTTTTGAAGTTCTTCTCTACTTTTATAAAGGATATCATCATAATCGCTTTTGCCTATTGCCACTCTTACTGCTGAATAGATGGCATCATCTAGTCTCGATTGAACTCCTTGAACTGTTCTTACTCTTTGATAGAAAGTTAGTGGATCAACAATTTTAAATAAAGCAATAATATCAATCACTATATTCTTTTTATCATGAGTTACCACAGTCATAGGTTCAGCATCATATTCTAAAATTTTCTTAGTGTATTTATAAGGGTAATCAGCAAAAGGTAATAGAAAATACAAACCAGGTTCAGTAATTACTTTTTGAACTTTTCCAAATCGCAACACTACTGCCTGCTCATCAGTTCTTACAATAAACATTGACATCCATAGTAATAATAGTGCGAATATTAAAAGAACAGATACTATTATTATCGATTTAGTTGTGTTTATTTTCATATTCCATTCACCTCCTATAAAAGCAGATTATCTTCCTTGTGACGAGATGGAATTTCTCATCTGTTCAAGAAGCTTATTTATATCAAAAACTTTCACTCCTCCTTCTACAACAACGAATTTTACCCCATTTTCCATCATTTTTTTAAGGGCTTCAAAAAGCAATTCTGTTTTTACTGTTGTGGGGGAAAGTTTATATTTCTCTAACAACATAGAGATACGAGATGCTTGTCCTTCTGCCTGTTTTATCCTTTGATATTTATATGCTTCTGCTTCGTTAATAACCTTAGATGCTGTACCTTGAACTTCTGCAAGTATTTTGTTAGCATAACTTTGTGCTTCTAAAACTGCCTTTTCTTTTTCTGCTCTTGCAGAAATTACATCATTAAATGCATTCTGCACCTCATTAGGAGGAAGAACATCCTGTATTTGAACTGCTGTAATATCAATACCATATCCTAATTTATTCATTATTTTTTGAATATTAGCTTTTGCTTCTGTTTGTATTAATTCTTTTTCCGTTGTGAGGATATCATCAAATGTATGTTCTGCTACAATTTGCCTAAATACACTCTCTGCAACGTCCCTTATCAATTTTATTCTGTCTTTATTTGATAAGGGTAGGTTGATAATATAGTTTGCAGGATTAGATACTCTATATTGCATAGCCCAGTATACATGGACTATTTTGTTGTCTGAAGTGAGCATTTTTGTTTCGGCAGGAACATCTTTATATTTTGCAGGAGGTCCTGGGTCTACTGTTCTATATCCGAACTCTTCTCTTCTAATGTTCTGCACAGAAACGACATATATTTTATCAACAATAGGTATTTTGCCATGAAAACCCTCTCCAACAACTGCATGAACTTTACCGAAACGAAAAACAACGGCTTGAGAACCTGTTGGAACAATGTAAAATGGATTTATAAGTATCATAAGAAATGCAACAATAAATACAATTACTCCAATGATTACGACTCTTTCATCCATACTTTCCTCTCCTTATTTATTGTTGTAGTTTTATTATATCATAAAAGTGATGTAATTCCCTATTTCATCAAGGGAGGGGTACAATGAAGATTACAAAAGAGACTATTAAACAAATAAGAGATAATTGGAAAAATAACTTTAATGCTGCAAATATTGAAAAAAGAATAAGAATTATGAAGGAATTATCGAGAATATATTTACCTGAAAATAAAGAAGCACTACAAGAATTAATAGAAAATAACGAAGAGTTAATTGATAAGGATATTTATTTTGATGAACTTTTAGAAATAATAGATAATGAAAAAGTGAGAAATTATGTTTTTCAAACGATGGATTACCCTTTATTATGCACAAAAAACAAGGTTGAAGATATTATCAAATGGATATATTATGTAAATATTCCTACTTTTCAGAATACATATTTTCCTCTTATAAATTTTCGTGCTCCTGAAACTTTTTCTTCAATAACACCCGCAAAAACAGATATTTATCCTGAGGAACTGATAAAAAGAGTGAGAATAAGAATTAATGATTATGATGGAGTTGAAAGCAATATATTAAGATTCATTGAAGAAGTGAAAGAAGATGGTTCCCTTTCAGTTAATCTGGAAGAATATCTTGATTATATTCAAAATAATGAAAATGATAATGTAATTACCTTATATCCCCAGTTATTTGATAATAAAGAATCTTTGCAAAAAATATTAGATGTTATTAAAAAAGAGATAAACAAATCCAACAACATATCTATACATGGATTAGATCCGATTTTCAGATATTACCCCGAATATAGGGAAAGAATAATCAGTTTCATTGATAACCTGTTAAATATTAGTGACGAAAATATAACTTATATTAATTCATTTTCATCTATTTATTATATGAGAGATTTATTTGAGGAAGTTAGAAAAAAATTAGGAATAGAAAAATTATTTTCATTTTATATATCTCATTCATATATCAGTAATTTGGGGTACAAAGGAACAACATTTGACGAAATGTATATGCTGAAAAACTCTCCTTTCGATACAATTATTCGATTATTTATTATTAATAATTATTTTGCTTATCGATATCATGAATTAACCTCAGATGAACAAAAATTCTTGGACTTATGGATAGAACACAGTTTAAAAATAACGAACAATTATTTTTCTAATTATCTTAAAAAAATAATTACTACGAAGAAATTTACAGAAAACGAATGGAAAAGAGAAGTATTACCATATATAAATTTGTTTCGTATCCTAGAAAGAGATGGATATGAAGATGAGTATCAGGATTTTCTGTCATCATTATCTATTCACAATCCGTCGAAAGAAATTTCATACGCTTTAAGTTTGTTAATTTACAAAAAAATACAAGAAGATGATGTTACTATCTCCAATAAAACTAAATCTTGGTACATTTATTCGTTGTTGCCTAACAACATGAGGAAAGATGATTATGTTATAAGAGAAATGAGAGATTTTTTTGAAAATGATAATAAATCTATTGATTTATATTATCTTCCAAAAGACAAATGGATTGTAATTCTTGAAGATTGGGAAAATCTATTTGGATATTTATCTCCCGAAGAAGAAAAAGAAGTAATAAATGATATGATAGGTAAAATCTTATTTGGTTTTCACTTGGGATTTAACTTATTTGATTATCCTGAGATATTTAATACTTTTATGATATTTCTATACTCCAAAGATCGTGAGAAAGCATTAAAAATCTATAATATGATTAACGAGATGTATGATGAATATTATCCCATTCCTGAAATTATTTTACTCCACTCTCAAGATGGCAGTGACATTGAATTATAAAGGAGGAAATAATTACAATGATAAAAAGGTTACCAACAGAAAAAATATTATTTAATCTTAATAAAGAAGAATTTTATACAATAATGAAACAAATGCAATTTCTTATACATGAATTACAAATTGTTAAATATTTTTATAAAAATAATTTCTTTGAAGAGTATGAAGTGAATTTTCCTGAAGATTATAAGTATATTATTGAAAAACATATAATTCCTCGTTTTGCAAATTTTATTAAAGCATATAGAAAAATTTATCAAATACCCCCTTATGAATATTTATATAATCCTCACCTTGATTTTATAGAAGATAGAAACATGAAATTATCAATGGGAAACATAATCAACGGACATTTCGTAATGGAAAAGTGGCCGATAGAATGGTTTATGCAAAACGATGAAGAATTGCAAAAATTAAATAACATATTTGATAATCCTCATCCTTCATCTTATACTAACCTTTATGATCTTGCAACTTCTTCTTTAATGAGAGATTATGTACATTATAGTATTGATCAGTTGTTTTATTTGTTACACCAAAATTTGATATCTAAAAACCATGGTAACTTTCATGGAATACTCCAATTGGCAGCTAAATATAATAAATTAAAAGAATTACACTCATATATACAAAAATATGACAATCAGGGAGTTTCCCTTACAGATGAAATTGTCATAACAGACAAAATGTCAAATGAGAGATTATTAAAAATTGGTTATTTTCTATGGGAACTAATTCAAAGAGGGGAAGGAAAACTATTTACTGTAATAGTTAATAACATAGATGATAGAGATGTATTAGATATAATTCATTCTTCCCAAGATGTCAAAGCATTACTAGGTATTTTGTTGACACATTTCAGAGGAAGAAATGTTCTTAGTGAAGAACTTATAACATATCACCTGTTAATAAATCATCCCATATTATTAGAGGAAGACAAAGAAGAGATAAGAGAAGTAATGTTTAAAACTCTATCAGAGGTATATAACGATAGAATGTCGTTAGAAATACTTTCATTGGCAGAATTTAGAGATACATTATTTTCTTTTATTTCAGAATTTCCGTTAAGTTGGGTTGAAGATCCTTATATTTCTGAAGAAGAAATTTTAGATGATTTGCATATATTCAATCATAAAGGGGATATTCCCAGTTATTCAACAGAGGATTGGGAAAGAGAATTTAAATCGTCACTTATTACGAAAATTTTTTTCCATGAATTAACTAACATAGAGGAATTAAAATTTGTATATGACAATATTATAAACAACAAAACAGCACTTCAAACTTTAAAAGTGTCAACAAATATCTTTTTTTGGGGAAAACAAGAACTGGACTTGATTATAAATGTACTCAATCAATTACCTCCTGAAAATTTAGTTTTTGAACAATGTTCCTTTTATCTTAGAGAAAACGATATTCAACTAGCTGAAGATTACCTTTTAAACAAAAAACTTTCTCCCGCTGCAAAAAAGTATCTTGCTTATGTACTAACATATCAATATGCCAGATTATATTCAATTACAGAAGAAGAATATTTCAAAGCTATAAATAAAAATAGAGAAATCATAAAATAATTTGTTTGATGAATATAATCCTTAGCTTAGTTTTCTAATAGAAAATTCTTTATAAACTTAATTTTAAGTGCCGAATTGACATAAAAATCTATTGCTTCTTTTTCGTCTGATACTATACGGTCTAAATATTTGATGCCAAATTTTCTTTTTTTTAATAACTGTTTCCATTCTTCTATTTCATCATTGTGTTCTTCCCATTCTACATTTTCATATATTTCTTTTCCTACATCTTCAAGTTTGGACCAATCTATGAGCTTTTCATCCATGTAATCTTTCAAAAATGTTGCTAAATTTAAAATATTTAGTGGGTCTGGAGATAACATATAAAGAGTAAGTAATTCTGAAAATTGTTCCTCTTCTTTTATTTCAAGTAACTCGAACAATTGATGGAAAAATGACCATTTAACACATCTGGGAACAGAACGTTTAGCAAGAACTTTAACTACCTTTTGATATTTTCCAGAAAATAAGAGTTTTTTTCCCACTATTTGATATAGTGCTACGTAAAATGGTATAGTTTGTTTTGTTTCCTCTATTGCCTTTTCTAATAATTCCTCTATTTTTTCCTTGGTTAATTGTTTCTCCATTTTTACCCCTCCTTTTTTATTTTTTTTTACAATTTAATTATATCGCAAATATTTTGCAAAATTATGTATTATAAATAAAAGATAAAAAATTGGGGATTTTAATAGTGGTTTATCTATGTTTAAATTGTTATCTCGTTTATTATTCAAAAAATTTATAATATACTCGTATCGTTTGTAAAGATATAGGAATTATGCTTAGATTGATAAATCTAAATGCATTTAATATTGATTGCAAAACTTTGGTTAAATAAAAATGAATGTTTATGTTGTACTACTTTTTTTGTTTAATTGTTAATAAAAACAATACTTGTCAATAAGAAAAAGTATAACAATTTGTATTTGAAAAATAAACTATTAATAAATAACAATCCTTTAACAAGAAGAATAACTATAGCAAGTAATATTGCTTCAAAAAAAGATAGAAGGTAGAGAAGTTGCTAAATTTATAGAAGTGTTATTAAAACTACTACTATTCTTTTTAAGAATTCATAAAGGTCATCTAACGTAAATCTAATTTTTGGATTTTTCCAATCTTCAATTGCATCTGGAGTATAAACAATATAGATTCCTAATGTAAAACTAATTATTGCTCCCACAAATGGTAAAATAGAAAAATTAATATCACAAGCTAGCGGGCATTGACTTATAAAAAAACTTATTATAAAAGTTATTAGGAAAATAGGTGAACGTTTTTGTTTTATATTTTGTTTGTAGTCGAAAAGAAAAGTAATTATTATAAATAAGGTGGAAATAAACCAGTAAATTTGAAATTTAACAATAGGTTGTTCATTAATATATAATACTACAAGACCCAAAGCAGAATTAATTCCTACAAGAGACGTTAACATTAATCTAAACCCCACGGAAAGAATAACAATTAACATCATCAAGGCACTACCAAGTATGAGACTAGTATCTACTGTGTACACTTCTGTTTTCACCCACCAATATCCTATATTTCTTCTTAAATGATATCCTGTTAAAATATAAGCATATATTACAATTATCATCGATAACGGGAATGAGAAATATCCTTTTTTTACAATTTTTCTGATGTAATAATAATGTTATTTAATTTTTTCAAAAATGTTTGTTTGGGATTTACTCTTCTATTTTTCTTTTTTATTTTATCTTCCATTTAATTGTATCATTACAATAAACAATCTGGATAACAAGTAATGAACTTTACATTTATGCTTTTTCATTTATTTTTATATGATTAATTTCTCTGAAGTGGAATTATTAGAAGATAGTAAAGTTTTTTATTTATTTTATAATTCGAACATTTGTTAAATTTTAAATCATTTAAAGGATTAAAAATGGAATATATTTACTAATGAACTTTTTAGGAAATTAATTGATTATTAGTTGATGTTTCTTCCTCTTGGGATATTTTTTGTATCGTATTTTTTACTGCTCTAGTTTGAGTTATTTCATAAACAGTTTGTATTTTAGAATACTTTCCATACACTTCTTGATACGATTTTAAAACTTTTTTAGCGTATCCTGTTAATTTTGCAGATTTTCCAATATCTTCTCCTACTTTTATAACTCCTGTTCCTTCTCCTGATATTGGAATAGCAGAAGCATATGACAATCCTGCATTAACATAATCTTTTTCAGCAAGATATAAAGTTCCATTAATTGCATCAGCAGGCACTCCTAAAACAGGAATTAGTCCTACTATATCTAATGCCAAATGTATATTTTGCCTTTGTTCTTCATCCATGCTATTCCATTGATTTAATGTTTTTGCACCCTGCTTATTAATTGTCTCTGATATGTCTTTGGCAGACACTCCATCATTGAGAATTACAATAGCATTTGGTTGACCACTAATTTGACTCTGAACCCTCATACCTGATATAGTTTTATCACTTACTAATTTTGCAGAAAATTTTCTATTCCATAATTCTGTAACCTGCCTTTTTGTTTTCTCTTGCAATTGATTTATTCCCATTTCTACCC